>Ga0315279_10003623_pt1 | contig 21328 bp, 20 predicted proteins | sample YL17G06_20_MG_FD_203694 | JGI IMG/M metagenome (GOLD analysis project Ga0315279, IMG submission 203694) | Sediment microbial communities from Yellowstone Lake, YNP, Wyoming, USA - YL17G06_20 | ecosystem: Environmental > Aquatic > Freshwater > Lake > Sediment | place: USA: Wyoming | collected... | reverse complement strand
AAGAAAATGTTGACTCTCCTGCAAGGAGGATTTGTGGGCGCCCCAAGAAGAAGGAAATGGGCCACCTAGTGGTTGTCACAGCCCGAATTCACTTCAAATCGCCAAAGAACTGGCATGGGGGTCAGCCGCGTTTCAGCTTGATTGGCTGCTCATGCGAATCGGTACGCTCCGGTGAGCGCATTCCGGATCATGAATTGAGTCTTCCTGATTGTCTGTTCATTTGCTTGGTCTGGTCCAAGAAGGATGAGAACCGGTCGTCGAATCGGGGTTGTATGGCCTTATCCCATGGAGCATGTTGAGATGCTTCAGCTTGCCCTGGATAATGCCCAGACACGAGAGCAGTAGCTCCCCGAACCGATAATCCCTCGTCCTTTTGCTCGCCAGCTCCATGTTACGCATCAACTGCGTCCTGCGATAGACTGAGTAGAACGTTGCCTCGTATTCACGCAGGTGCTCGTGCAGTCTCTGAGAAGGGTCGGCATTGTCAATTGTATGTTGGGAAAGACGATGCGTCCAGAGCTTCGAAATGGATGGGGCAATGTTGCTTGGGTAAATGCTCAGTATCAGTCCGCGCGCCGCTGCGTAGTCAGGGTTGTGTTCAAGGAAGCGAGCACATTCTTCCACCGTTCCGGGAACAAGAAAGTCATCATCCGCGCAGATGACTGAATACTTTGAATCGGTTTTTCCGAGTGCTCGCGCAATCTTAGGGAAGAAGCCTGTCTCAGGGTCGTGAAGCTGATGCTCGATATTGAGATGATCTTGCACCGAGGCGATGACCGTTGAATTGCTATCTCGCCCGCGTGCAGAGCTTGAATCTGCAACAACAACCTGATGGGGGCAATTCACCTGGCGGAGATACAACAAGAGCCGTTCCAGCAATTTGGGCCGGTTGTATGTCGGTGTGATAAGGGAAAACGTTCGGTCGCATGGGTTGTTGAATTGATTTGATTCCAGTCTCGTTCCCTTCGAGGTGGACCGGCGAGTCCCGACTCAGCGTTTCTTCCAATAGGACAGCTTCACGGGCCCAAAGTCGCCCAGCGGTGGGATCTTGGTGGCGATTTCGTAGATCGGATGGTCGTAGTCTGGGTCTCGGGCTTCGAGCTGACATAGCCTAGAATAGACGACGCGCGTGATGAGATAGTATGTGCTGGTTATGGGGAGGAATTCCAGCAGATCAAAGAACTCTGAACAATGTTTACGGAAATCGTTCTCATCCAGCCAGCAGTTGTGCCACCGATAGGGTAGAGCAGGCAAACCGATGTTTCGTCGGAGCGAGTTGAGGTTTTCCTGAGCGTGGCGGAAATTCTCCACGGCGATGTAGCGCCCGCCCGGTCTAAGACATCCTGCGATCTGGGCTATCGCCTTCCATTGTGAATCGGTGCCGGGCAGATTGATCAATCCGCGAATAGTGATCGCCACGTCAAAAGCTTCAGCGAAGTCCTCCATCTCAAGCATGTCCATGACCCGGAACCGCAGATTCGAAGATTCGACCAATCCTTCTCTGAGCAGTCTCTTCTGAGCGATCCCGATCATTTTCTCAGAGAGGTCTATTCCAGTGATCCTGTGATCTGGGAATGCCTTGTGGATGAGGAAAGTTGAATATCCATTCGCGCAACCTATGTCCAATATGTCCGAGGGAGAAGACAGCGTGCGCAGAATGCGCGCGACAGCTGCCAGTTCCACGTGATGAATCCAGCGGTCCGGGGTATTGGCGCGCGGGTCTTCGCCGTATTTCTCTGCCTGTTCGTCCCAGAAACTGAGAATGTTCGCTTGAGTAGGGATCATAGTCGTTTCAGAGCTAGTATCATCACTCATCATGATCAGCCTTTGAAGAATTCAATTATCGAGTTTGCGATTCTTTCGACGAGACTCGGTTCCATATAGGAGTGCAGTGGCAATGTTAGGACCTCTTCTGAGACTCGCTCTGTCGCACTTAGGTCGCCTCGTCGACATTCTCTTAGGAAAGTGAATTTGTGGCCTGGAATCCAATGGATGCCAGTGTCAATACCCTGCCTCTTCAGCGTAGCAGCAAGCTCTTCACGTCTGCCACCTAGAACTCTGACGTAGAAGATGAAAGGGGCAACTCCATCAAATGAACTCTGAGGCAAGATGATATCTTCGACGCCCAAAAGTAGTCTCGCGTACAACCGACATGCACGCTGCCGGCTCGAAACAAACTCGCTGAGGCGCCTTAATTGTGAGACACCTATACTTGCGTGCAGGTTTGCCAGATGGTAACGGAAACCTGGTTCCCCAACATCGTAGGTCCATGCGCGGTTGTTTGTGTACATCTGACTCGCGCTTTGATCCATCCCCAGCAGCCGATAGCGATGCAGTCTCTCGACTTCCTTCTCTGAGTTTACGACCAAAGCGCCACCGTCGAGGCACGTAATGATCTTGACAGGGTCGAAGGAGAAAGTCGCAATATCGTCGAAACTGCCAACCAGCCTCCCTTTGTATCTAGTGCCAAGGGAATGAGCTGCGTCATGGATAACGCGCAGATCTTTGCGCTCGGCCAATCCGTAAAGTTCATCCAGCCGGCACGGAATGCCTGCGTAGTCCATGGCGATGATGGCTTTGGTCCTAGGGCCAATCAATTCCTCAGCCTTCTCTGGGTCGATTCCAAGGTCATCCTCGTTGATATCGCAGAAAACCGGATTGCCACCAGCCATCCTGATCGCCTGGAAATCACCTATGTTGTTGAACGACGCCGTAATGACCTCGTCCCCAGGTCGCACGCCCGCCAGCAACAATGCTAAGTGAAGCGCCGAGGTACCCGTGTTCACCGCAACCACGAATCGGTCTTTCAAACCCAGATAGGAGGCAAGTCCCTCTTCGAACTCTCTAACATAAGACCCCATGCCCAACCATCCGAGTTCTAGGGCATCGGTCGCGGCCTTCGCGGTGTCTATGCCGATATAGGGCATGAATACGGGTATTCTCCCCGAGGTCATCATGGCTACCGGCCCATATCATGTTGCGAACCTGTCTCTTTCACCCGCAACAAGTAGCCCATCGGATTGTGAGTAATTATGTACTTCTCGCGTGAGCGATCGACAACGAATATTCCCTGATGTGAGGCCATGAACTCACGGACTGCCTTCAGCGGGCCAGGAAAGGGCGGCAAATCAATGAAGTCCACGATTGTATCTTCAACAATCAAATAGTGATTGACGGCAACAAATCCCTCGTAGGCCTCCAATATCCCTTTGGTCGTTTGGTATTTATGGTCTGAATCCTCAATGACCATGCCGCGTCTTCCGTTGGAGGACCTTCTGACCTGTTCGAGGGTGTCACGTGCAAGCGCGTCACCTACAATCCATTTAATCCTTCTGTGGCTGATCTTGGTGGCAGCATCTCTCAAGTCTATGCTAATGATCTCGGTTTTCGTCTCCGTTGCATCAAGCAGATTCGCCATCCAGAGAGTGAACCCACCTTGGCCTGAGCCCACCTCTATTATTACTTCTGGTTCGGTGTCATAAATTATGTCTCCTATCACAATCCAATCGAAAGGAGTCTTCAGAACCGTATGCCCGAGGTATTTCGTGTAGTTCCTGTGCATCGTGAAGTGGAAATTCAACCACTCGCGCACCGTCATAGTCAGTCTGTCTTCTATGTGTGGAAACAGATCGTACCGATCGAGGACTTTTCCTTTCTTCAATGGTAATGAAGCCCCTCAGCGATTGATGTCGTTCACAGAAATCAGCCTAGGCTGAGTACGCGGCATGGGCATCCAACCTTCACTCATTCATGTCTCACTTCCCACTCATAGGGAATATGGTTGTTAAAGGGATCAAGTCGGGTCGAGAGAGCTGGGTCATGCGGTCGCGTACAACAATTTGCCACGATCGCATATGGTTTGCTCATCCCTTTGAATCCATTCCACACCCCGGGCGGAATTACCGCCAATGAGTAGTTGTCCGGACCCAGGAAGATCTCCATGAGTGTTCCCTTGGTGGGTGATGTCTCACGTTCGTCGTAGATCACAAGTTTGATGCGTCCGAAGATGCAGGCGTAGTTCAGGGTCATTTCTCGATGCAGGTGCCACCCTTTAACGACACCATGATAGACGGTTGAAAAGTAGATCTCGCCGAACTGGATGAAGTGAGGGTCTGTGCACTTCAGCATATGGAAAATGGTCCCACGTTCGTCAGGAATACGTCTTAGTGAGATAACCTTCACGCCTTCGATGATCGTGTGTCCTTTCAGTATCTTGACTCCATCTACCATTTCAAACATCTCGATATTCATCACATCTCTCTCCGACTATTCTAGGTTCTGGGATCGGAACAATGAAACGGCCTCCTCGCCGCAAGTACTCCGCTTGTTGTTTGATAATCTCATCGGCAAAGTTCCAAGCCAGCAGGAGCACGTAATCCGGCATTTCTTCCAAGAGCTTGGATGGTGAGTCAATTCTCAGATGGACGCCTGGAACATAGCGCCCTTGCTTGTAGGGACTAACATCAACAACGAATTCAATGAGGTCGTCGCCAATCCCGCAATAGTTGAGCAGGACAGTTCCCTTAGCCGCAGCGCCATATGCGGCTAAACGTTTTCCATCACTTCTGAGCGATTTCAGCAGTGACCGTAGGGATCTCTTGATCCTCTCGACCTCTTTCGCGAAACCTACATACGCGGTAGCATCATTCATCTTCCACTGCGTTTCATTCTGCAGCAATGACCGTACAGAGTCTCTGGGCTGGCCACTGCTGTCATGAGCGACATACACACGCAGGGAACCGCCATGGATTGAGATTCGCTGAACGTCCACGAGGTTCATTCCGTGATTCTTGAAGAGTTGATCTAGTGCAATCAGAGAGAAGTAGCACAGGTGCTCGTGATAGATCGTGTCGAACTCACGATGGTCAATCAGATCCTTGACATAGGGCACTTCAACGATAGCTACTCCACGCTCATCCAGTAGGGTCCCAATTCCCTCGACGAACCCATTCAGGTCAGCGACATGCGCCAACACGTTCTTGGCAATAATGATATCTGCTGAGGTTCCTCGGGCGCGTAGGTCCATCGCCAAGTCCTTCCCGAAGAACTCGCACAGGGTTCTGACCCCTTTCGCGTTAGCGATCTGAGCTAGGTTTCGAGCTGGGTCAATGCCCAACACTCGTATGTCTCTTGACATGAAATACTGCAGCTGATATCCATCATTGCTCCCCAACTCCACAACCAGATTCTCCGGAGTCAGATGGCGGGACTCAATCAGCTGCTCAGCAAGCTCCTTTGATTCACGGAGCATGGTCTCAGAGCAAGACGACAGGTAGAGGTAGTTGGAAAACAGTTCCTCGGGAGGGACAGTCTTAGTTATCTGCAGCAGTGTGCAACGGGGACAAAAGGCCAGTTCCAGTGGATAGCTTGGCTCAGGTCCATGCAACTGCTCGGCTGTAAGGAAAGCATTCGCGAGTGGCATGCTGCCCATCGACAACACGGGTTGTAGTTCTTCTTTCCCGCACGAGCGGCAGGCCGGGAGCGATTCTGTCATCTCGCTCCGCTCAACAGTTGTCGGTACCATTCAATAGTCCTCTTGAGTCCACCCTCAAGAGTGAAGGAAGGCGTCCAGTTCAGGATCTTTCTTGCTTTCTCCGCACTTAGATATTGCCTCGGTATCTCGTCCTTCCCTTCGTTCCGTATCTCTGGTTTCAGGTCAGAATGCATCAGTCGAAGGACGAGTCCGACCATCTCAATTACACTCATGGGGCGCTCGTAGGAGAAGTTGAATGCTTCGCCCCGTAGCGATCTGTTCTCGCTCAAGCGTTCGGCCAGGAGAACGTTTGCAGCCGCGGCGTCTTCCACGTAGAAGTAGTCGCGGACGAGTTTACCATCAGATCGAATAGTCGGGTCTCGCCCTCTCAGCACTGAACGGATCGTCCCAGGAACTATGCGGTTCCAGTTCAGATCTCCGCCCCCGAAGAAGTTGCCACATCGCGTCGTCGCCACCGGTAGACCGAACGTCGCGCTGTACGATCGTGCAAGCAGATCCGCGCAAGACTTGCTTACGTCATAGGGATATGTGCCGCGGAGTGGAGTCTCTTCGGTATACGGGAGTGTCTCGTGTTCCCCATAGGCCTTGTCCGATGAAGCCAAGACGACCTGCTTCACTGTCGGGCTGCGCCGGCACGCTTCGAGCAGTGACCAAGTTCCACTGATGTTCGTCTCGAATGTTGACAGTGGATTGCGATTGGCGATCGTCACAATTGTCTGAGCGGCCAAATGGAGAACAGTATCAACTTCGTACTCGCCAAGAGTTCGCTCCAAGAGCTTCTCATTTCGAACATCACCGCGGATGACCTTAACCCGCCCGATAGACTGCGAAAGCATAAGCTCGCTTTCAGGTATCCAGTCTCGGACAAGACACACGACATCGGCCTCAAGTTCCAGCATTCTCTTGGTTAACCAGCTACCCAGTAGTCCTGTGGCGCCTGTGACGAGAATTCTTCGATCTTGCCAGAAGCGGGTCATCCTAGTCTCCGTCATTGCCGCATCTTCCAAGGGGCATTACCGTCTTGCCAGAGGTGTTCTAGCATTCGAACATCGCGGAGCGTGTCCATGCCCTGCCAAAACCCCTCATGTCTGTAAGCAGCAAGTTGACCTTCTGCAGCAAGGCGTTCCAGAACGTCCGTTTCCAGGATCGTGTTATCCCCGCGTATGTACTCTAGCACGCTAGGCTCAAAGACCATGAAGCCGCCGTTGATCCAGCCCTCTGTGGTTTGAGATTTCTCAGCGAAACGAAGAACTAGATCGTCTTTGAGTTCCAATGCACCGAACCGGGCAGGCGGACGCACAGCCGTCACCGTTCCCAGCCGTCCACACGATCGGTGAAAACGAAGAAGGTCCTGAAGGTCAATATTGCCCACGCCGTCGCCATAGGTCATCATGAATGATCCATCCTTAAGCCATGGCTCCAGACGCTTGATCCGGCCACCAGTCATAGTGTCATTACCCGTGTCGATGAGATGCACAAGCCACTCCTCAGAGCTTTTCGTCTCCGGGGTAACGTCACCGTTGGACAGGTCGACTGTCATGCTGCCGGCTAGGTCATGATACTCTAGGAAGTACCGTTTGATCATGTCGCCCTTGTAACCTAGGGCAATGTAGAACTCGATGAAGCTATAATGGGCATAGTGCTTCATTATGTGCCAAAGTATCGGTCTCCCACCAATCTCCACCATTGGTTTGGGCTTGAGATCGGTCTCTTCCGAGAGACGACTCCCCATGCCACCGGCCAGAATCACGACCTTCAAGCGTCTACACCACCAGTCCTCAGCACTTGACTGTTTGAGATGGCGAGTGAAGAGTAGATAAGCGATTCTGACCAGTCCACTATGCCGGGGCTTGCTTCTCGATCGTTTGACGCGTGCGTCTCCAGATACAAGTGATCATGGGAGAGCTGCAACGGCGAGTTGTCTGGACTCTTCATCGCTCGTTGGCCAAGACTCCTCGCCGCACATATGTGGGACGTAAGTCCGTGTGGCGGTGCGGAGTGTCAAGCGGAAATCGTTTTGGCTTGTCATGGTTCCAAAGAATAGACTGAAGTAATGCGGTAGCCTCAGCAAGATTGTGGGAGTTCTCCTACGACCAGACGACTTCGTGTGGTCCTCATTCTTGTCGTAGCCGCACTGGTTCTTTATGGAGCCTACCTATGTGGCCGTCAGCATACGTTTTGCTCTCTTCTGCTGTGACCACATTTGTAACTAGGACTGGTGAAGGGATAGCCGCCGTCACCGTAACAGGAACACAACGGACTCTATGCACCACGCTTGCATAAGGAACGGTCGTCACCTACGAGGGAACTCTAGGACTTGCCCATAACGAAGGCCCATCCCTCCTGATGATGCAACTTGCGACACCGGCACCAAGGCACATAGACCACAGTAACCACTAACGCCAGTCGACGCGACAGCAACGCGAGCAGAGTTTTCCTGGTCTTGTCGTGGACTTCAGTACGTGTATGTCGCATAGCACACGTAGTCATTATTCTGGTAGCCATTTGGCGTCCAATTGGTCGGCATATCATTGCTGAAACCGTATCTCATGTAGGCCGCCTGCTTTGTTCCGCCAGACTTGTATACTCGTAGACCGTTCGCATCCTCATTGAAAGCGATCCAGTAGATGCCCGCTGCCAGACTAGTCGGCCCGACGCTGATCGTCGTCCACTGCCCTCCGGTAACCGTTGTTGCAGCATTGTTGGCAACCAGTAAGGTTCCAGGCGCACCGTTGTTGTCTCTATATATCGCAACTTTGACATGTCCAGAGTTAGCAGAATAGATGCTGACTTGTGTTACAGTCCCGGGCTGAGATAGAGTGTATTTTGTAGCGGAAATGTAGCCAGCGCCCCCGCCAATAGAAGTCCCAGCGGTAGATGTTGTGCCAAACGTGCCCGTCGTTGTGCCTCCAGTCATCGTTACCGTGCTCGTGCTTGTCGTGTATTCGATGGTTGTCAGGACGCCTTCAACCACTTCCGTCACCGTGGACCAGATGGTCGAGGTAGTCCAGCTGGTCGTCGTCGTGAAGATGGTTGTCGTGATTGTGACGTTCGGCGCCTGTTGAGCGAAGAAAGAGGCGCCAGCGTAAAGACCCGAGCCTACAGATAGAAGGATTGTAAGGATCAGGAGCACTGTCACGGGAATTGCGCGTCTCTTGAGGATCGCTCTACTGAAATTCTTCAATTCTTCAACCACCTCCTTTCTATCATCGATCGCACCTTTTGAATCCTCTGTTCTTTACGAGTCGTGACCGTGCCAACTGTGACCGCGAGCAGCGATAGAAAGCTTAGGTATGCAAGAGGATTCGACGCTTCAGCGCTGGCCAGAGTGGTTACCGTCGTGTAAGCTACGCTGGTGCTTGTGGAGGTCGATGTGGCGGTGTAGCTGGTCACTGTCGTGGTCTCAGTTGAGGATTGATACTCTGTGCTCAAGGCTGTTGAGGTAGTGGTGAAAGGAATCAAGACAACTGTTGTGGGAACCACGACCGTACTCGTCGAAGTCTGCGTACCAGTGTAGGTTGTCACCGTCGTGGTGAGAATCGACGTTAGGTACTGGATGTTCTGAACTGCTGCGGTCATCGTCAACGGAACCAGCACAACTGTTGCGACTGTCGGGATCACACTTGTCAAGGTTTGCGTGTCAGTATAGCTGTTGAGCGTCGTGGTGATGAGTGAGGTGAAGTATTGTATGCTCTCGATGGTTGAGGTCACGGTCGACTGAACCAAGACGACCGTTGTGACGGTAGGAATCGTACTTGTCGTGGTGGTTGAGCTGGTGTAGTTCGTAACTGTCCTTGTGGTCGTCCCGTACGAGGTTGAAACCATTGTGACTGTGACGCGAATTGCAGCGTTCGTATAAAGAATCGCCGTGCCGTCGATCACCGCGTTGAGGGTGTTGTAGCCATATTGGGTGGCGCTTGAGCTTCCCATTTGGATTCCGATCGTTGCGCTGGCCCCGCCATCGAATCTCGTGTCCCCAAAGGATGTTCGCTGGTACTGCATCAGAATATTCTCACTGTCCTCGTACAGTACAGCTTCGAAAGTGACCGAGCCCACATGGCTTGGATAGTCATAGTGAGCATAGTCCTTCCATTCAACAACTACTTGTCGAGTTGGCGCATTGCCCATTACGCGCCAATAGACGGTCCCGAGGGTTGTCGTTGGCTTGCCGATGAGGTCGTCCCAGAAGACAGCGAGGAAGGCTGAGAGACCTGTGACCGGCATCGGCGCGTTTGAGTAGCCGGCATCCTGACCAGAGAGGCTGATGAATCCGTTTGAGCCAACTGTCAGCGAGGTAGAGGATTGTCCACCAAAACGGATGGCCATTGGTAGGTTCGCGATTGCGATTGAATCATCGCCTAGCTCGAGAGGCGTCCCGCTGCTTGATATCTCAATCCAGCTGTAGGACGGACGTTCAATCCTGTATGGGTAAGTCACTCCTCCTGATACTGCGGTCGTGGCTGAGTTCAGGCCGGGCGCGGACGCGACGAACGTGATCACAACCGGACCAACCTCGCCCGCAATCCAAGATCCGGCAAACAGTCCATCGTCTGCGACAGTATCAGATCCGACGCCATCGTCTCTCAACGCTACACTCGGCGATCCATTCGAGAAGGTGACCACAACGTTGATACCGGGCACTGGGTCGGCGTACAAGCCAGCCATGGCCTCCAAGCGGACCGTTTCTCCCAGCGACACGGAGAAGGTTGTCATGGTTCGGAAGATACGCAGACTCGTTCCTCCTCGCCTGAGAGCGTTATTGGCATTGACTCGTCCGCCTGTGAGAATGAGGCCAGAGAGTGACGGAATGCTGTCGCTGGAGAATAGTATCAATTTCCTCAGCGCTTGCCAGGACATTGTTGGGTTAGACGCGAGAATTAGCGCGGCGATTCCTGAAACGTGTGGCGTCGCCATCGAGGTACCGCTGAAGGTTGCATACTGATTGTTCCTTATCGTGCTTAGAATACTGGATCCTGGGGCAGCAACGTCAACGGTAGAGAAGCCGTAGCTGGAGAAGCTTGATCGCTGGTCATATCGATCTGTGGAGGCGACCGCGAGCACGTTTGGCACATCGTAGGATGAAGGGTAATGTGGGGTCGCATCATTGTTTGCTGCATCGTTTCCGGCTGCTGCGACGAACAGGATCCCCGCGTTGGCCGCTGTCTGTATGGCATCTTTTAGGGCGGTCGAATAACCTCCTCCGCCCCAGCTGTTGCTCAGCACACGTATGTTCACGCCTCTGGCCGCCATGGTTACGGCGTAGTTGATGCATTCAATAGCTCCCGAAGTACTTCCTGAACCACTTGCACCTAAGAATTTGAGAGCCATTATCCCTACCTGCCAGTTCACCCCGACCACGCCTATGCCGTTTCCGCCGACGGCGCCGATCGTGCCTGCAACATGCGTTCCGTGATTGTGGTCGTCCATGGGGTCAGAGTCGCCGTTGTACGCATCTATGCCGTAGATATCGTCTACGTAGCCATTTCCATCGTCATCTATCCCATTTCCCGGAATTTCGCTCGTGTTCCTCCAAATGTTCGCGGCGAGGTCTTCGTGATTGTAGTCGACTCCTGTATCGATCACTCCCACTACGATGCCAGAGGATCCGGTGCTGATCTCCCAGGCTTCAGGCGCGTCTATGTCCGCATCGGTGGTTCCTCCGGACTGTCCTGTGTTGTATAGTCCCCAGAGTTCTCCGAATCTTGGATCGTTCGGCAACAAGTCTGCCTGAACAAGATAGTCAAGGGAGGCATATTGTACAGCTGGATCGCTGGAGAATCTCTTCATGGCTTCTTCTGCTGAAAGTCCAGGCGGAAGTTTGAGCAGATGAATGCCGACTTTGTCATAGGAGCGTGTAACTTTCGCCGCGTGCTTCGAAGCTACCGCGTTCGCCTTGTCACGGTCCTTGAATTTTACCAGCAGTCGGTCATGAGAATGATCTGGCTTTGGCCCGGCTGGATCCTGAAGTTCGGCTGAACCACCCTGAAACGCGTCTGATTCGGGAATGTTCAAGAACGGTTGCGAGAACGATAGTAGGAATAGCGTGCAGATTACGCAGAAGGCGGTGGGGACGAAAGGTCTGCTTCGCCTAGTCGACGAACTTTGGTCCCTCCTGGCGCCTATTGATCACAATACATACGTTATGCACGTATAGATGCAGCCTGTATCTTAGCTGCTCGGTGCTTAGTGACAAGGCTCCCAAACCCGTTCATTTCTGCGCAACTTCACCCAATAACATGACCATTTCCGAGAAATGGACAGCATCGCTTGGACGAGCAAGGTCACAAAGGGAGAGCGCCCTCACCAAGCATCGGAAGCGAAGTCAGATACCTGGTCGTTGGCTTTTCGAACATGCTCCTTTCACAAGTGACCGTGCCTGCGGGATCCTCCAACTTCTCTCAGTGCTGACTCTGCCAACCGCAAGGGCAAGCAGAGAGAGAAGCCCAAGGTAGACGAAGGAGCTCCATACACCAACGCTAGACAGACGGGTTTCTGTCGTGTAAACCACCTGAGTACTCGTCGAGGTCGATGTTCCAGTGTAGCTCGTAACTGTCATCGTCGTGTGGCCGCTCACAGTCGTTCCAAGGACTATAGTTAGAATCTGCTGAGTCTGGACTGTTGATGTCATGGCTGACGGACCTACTGTAACAGTTGTGACAGTCGAGATCGTACTCGTCGAGGCAGAGGTCGCAGCGTAACTGCTGACTGTCTCCGTGACAATCAATGTTTCGTATTGAATGTTCTGTGCGGTTGAGGTCACGGTCAACGGAGCCAGAACAACTGTTGTGGCGGTCGGGATCGTGCTCGTCGAGGTGGATGTGCTGTAGGCGGTGACGGTCGTTGTCGTGGTCTCATACGCGGAGGAAGTTGCAGTCTGCGTGACCGTTGCCGTAACCGTGGCTGTTGATTCGGTCGTTGTCTGTGGTTCAGAGGATCCAATGGTGAATACGTATTGTTTCACGTTGTTCTGTTCGTCGAGTTCCGCGATCTGATTGTCAGGGTCTATGACCCACTGTGTGACATGTGCGCCCGCTGTGGCGGTGAGTGGCCCGACATACCATTCCTGAACCTCGCCTGCTGTAATGTTGTCCGGCCCGCCGCGACCGTAGTCATTGTCATAGTACACGTCCAGATAGTACCCGTTGGCGGTCTCTTGTCCTAGGTTCTTGATACTCGCAACTATGTTGAATGACTCGTTAAGGGCCAAGTCGGTTCCGGTCACCGGCACGCCAGGGGCTGAGGCTCTCTCAAGCCATATGCTGTCAACCGTGAGATCTGAGGATCCAGCGTACACCGGGGAACTAAGCGTGCTGAGCACGATCAATAGACCAATAGAAAGGCAAAGGCAGCTCAGCGGCGCCCTCGCACGGGTCACTTACACTCGATGCCCTCTTAGTCGAGGACGGAGAAAAGTCCCACATAAACCTTGGCATGTATCCACAGGTGTTCCATGCTTTGAGGATCTGGCATGCTACCATTCTCGGCCTGTCAGCACTCTCCTACCGCTGGGGGGACCTCCCCCTCTGGAGGGGGTACTCTCGCTTCGTAGCTTCGTGAGCGTTCGTTGATTCCCCCTTTTCCCGGGGAGGTATCTGTCATGTGTCCCTGGTGATGCGTATGGACGATCATGTTTCTCTCCCACTGTGTTGCCAGAAGACTGCATACATCTATTATGGGAAGGCGACAGAGGAGTATCGTCATGTGCTAGGTGTAGTAACCGTGAAGAGAGCTGTGGTCGGCCTCGTAATTGTCTCTGTAGTACTTCTATGGGCAGTCTCCCCGGTCTTTCTAGGAAGCCCTGGACACATTCTCACGTTGGCTGTCAACCCCAGCACAAACAGCGACTGCCCCACTGATTCAGCATGTTTCACACTAGAATTCCAGAACCGTGGACCATGGCCCATCGCAATCGGCATAATAGATTTGCAGTTCTATCCATCCCTAATTGGTCCCAGTGTGAACATCAACTGGTTGGGACCTGAGCCGGGGAAGACCCTCCTGCTGATGCCGTTCTCCGGGCACACGTACATTTTCTGGATCAAGATAATGGGCGGTCTCAGCCCTCCAGACAAAGTCTATGCGATTCTGACAGCCAACGTCACGGTACTGTATGTGCCCCACTACGTAGTGTTACACAGCGGAAAACGCTAGCGTGCGACGACAGGTTTCCGGTCACGTTTCGTTGCTCACATCAGAGGCGCGCCAAGACAATAGTACGTGGAGGCACTTGTCACCAGCGATGGTAGATGGTGGATAGAGCCAAGTCAGGATTCTTCTGAAGCACCAGAGCTATTGTCGCGCTCACATGGAGAGTTGCCATCGAGGTTCCGCTCCAGCTAGCATAGCCGCCACCTGGAATAGTAGAATAGATACTGACACCTAGAGCTGCGACTCCATGATCTCGCAAAGCATTTCAGACCCCGTATTAAGTGCTTTGCACGGCGTATTACTTTCCGGCGAAGACCGAATCCACAGCTCTGGCTTAAGATGAGTCTCTGACCCAGGGCGAGACTTGTGAATGTGCTTCGGGACGGTCGCGGGTGTCACAATTCTGCCGTCTATCTCAGCTACAAGATCCGTCAATTTCGACATCAGCCTTTCTACGTGAAGTTCATCACCATGTCGTGGTACTTGGATGAAAGTGGCAATGCAAGCGGAGCGTTACCTTCACGATCTGACGCGTGGAAGCCCATGATCATCTGAAGGTCTGCCAGCCCGTCCATGCCTGTGCAAGAAGTCGGTTCGTCTCCCAACATTTCTTTGATTGTTCGCTCTAGCAATTTGATCAGGTCCAATGGTTCGGCTGGGAACTGGTGTCCGACAAGTGGAAGGTCGTATCTGCCTAAGCGTTCTAGGCGGTCTTTTCCTTCCCGCGATTCAATCAGCCAGCTGTCTTTGCTCTCGTCTATCACGATCCGACCTATGCTGCCGACGATCTCGATCTTGGGTGGAATGCCCAGATCTTCATACATGTCGACGAATCCACGCATTCCGTTCTTGAATCGCACTATCCCGAATGCGCCTGGGTCGGTGAATTGGGCTCCCCTCGGGTTGGGCGTCCCCCTCTTGTCAACAAAGCCCACAACAGTATCCGCCTCCGAGTCAGATAGGAGGCGCATAAGGTCGAAGAAGTGCGATCCATTGCATGCCAGTAGTCCGCCTCCGCAGACGCAGTATACTTGGCATAGGTTTCCTATCGCGCCTTCTCGGAGCGTCTTCTTCAGATTGCGGTACGCCTCGGACCAGCGCCTTGAATAGTTGATAGCCAGTCTCGTCGCGTTGACTTGGGCTGTTTCGATCATTCGCTTCGCGTCTTTGATCGAGGTAGCCATGGGCTTCTCGCAGACAACCCTGGGAACCTTCGCCAGTGCCGCCTCGATCGTTATCTCGGCGTGACTTGGGCCGTTTGTGACGACGCTTAGCACGTCGAAGGACTCTTCCTTCAGCATCTTATGCCAGTCATCGTATCGTCTACCCCTGAATCCGCGTGAATCAAGGAACTTGAGTGCTTCAGGATTCGCGTCACAGCATGCACCGACGGTGACTTCGCCGTTCTTGGAGTACGCTTCGAAGTGACGTCTGCCCATTCGGCCGAGACCAACAATTCCAACGTAGGCTTTCTTCGCCAAAAGTCCACTACCTCTTTGCCGCATTATTGTTGTGTGAATATGCGATGGCGTCTATGAGCTGCATCGTGTGATATGCGTCTTCAAGGTTGGCTGCCGGCCGCTCGATCGGCTCGCATTGCCTCACGTGATCGGCGAAGTACTTGTCTTGGCGGTAGAAGCCTGGCTTGAATTTGGGATCTGCGTCGTCTTTGGGAAGTTGCTCAACGATGCCGCCTCTTCGAGTCACTCTCCCTTCCTCGAGAGGCGAGAGGTCCACCCGCAAATCGAAACCATAGGCCGTAACTTCCCATCGTCCAGGCGAGGTCCAATTAGAAATGAAGTGTCCGATTGCCCCACTCTTGAACCGAATGAGGGCGCCGTAGCTGTTGGGCATTGTGTCCCTCCATGCTGACGAGAGGACGTGAACCGAGGCAACCTCTCCTCCGAACACTCTGAGCAGATCGACGCAGTGCATGGCATCCGCAGCCATCCAGTGTTCCAGAACCTCGGGCGGGTGAGAATACAGTGCGCGAATCGCAGCGATGTCTTCCGTATAGTGAACCAGTACTGATACAAGTCCGCCTGAATCATGAATCGTCTTCTTAGCGTTCTCCACTGCGCGGTAGAACCTTCTATTCAGCCCTACCATGTATTGTCCTCGCACGCGTTGCGAAGCCTTCAGCAAGTCCTCTGTCTGTTCTGATGTCAGTCCTGGGGGTTTCTCTAGAAGGGTGGGTACGCCATGCTCGATGCATGGCATTGTGGCATCGTGCATATTGGCAACGCTGGCAGCCACGATAACAGCGTCGGGTTTGACGCCTGTGAGCATCTGCTCGTTGTTTCGGAACGTTTGCGGAATGCTGAAATCCCTTGCGAGATTTTCCAGTCTCTCAGCACCGCGGCTGCTTGCCGCGACGATTTCCACGTCGGGTAGTGACTGAAGAACCTGCAAGTGGCGGCGCGCCATCGATCCTGCGCCAATGACTGCAAGCCTGAGTCGATCCATGGCTCACGCCAGACGGTAGAATCCTGTGTGGGCCACCGGGCCCGCCAGCTGCTTCTCCACGTCGCCTTTTCGCACTGCCTCCGCGATGGATTGGAAGACGCCGGTCGTGACCGCGAGATAGGAGTCTAAATCGGAGAACTTGTGCGCATACATAGAATAGAACTTGCCAGAGGCTAGGTATCCCTTCTTCAGCATCATCTGGGTGAAGAGAGTCATCATGGCCTGACTCTTCTCGTTCTCAAATGTGAAGTGACTGAGGGGTGGTATGCCGCTTATCGCGATGGGTAGTCCTGCTTTCTCTGCGGCTTTTGCCCAGCCTTCCTGAATCCGTTTTCCAAGAGCGATCAAATGCTGCGCTGCTTTCACAGCCCTGTGCTTGTGGATTGTGGCGAGCGCCGCGACTGGGCCGATCTTCTCCGTCCAGTTTGTGCTGCTGATGAATGTTGATTGGGCGGCTTGCATCACGTCTTCCGTGCCGAGCACCGCGCCCATCGGGTATCCGTTGCCGATTGCTTTGGAGAATACTGCGATGTCAGGGTTCACGCCAAGTTTGAGGTGAATGCCTCCCGTGTTCATGCGTAGCGCTGAAGTCACTTCATCGAAGATTAGAACGGCTCCAATCTCGTCGGCGATCTCACGCACACGCTCCAAGAAACCATTCTGGGGATAGCTGTCCCGAACTGGCTCCATGACAATTGCCCCGAGTTCGTTCCTGTTCTCCTTGACGAGCGCCTCCAGCTCTTCCAAGTGATTGTACCGAAACGGGAACGAAGTACCTGCAAGGACGCGAGGGACTCCGGCGGGGTCCAACCCTGGGAGTAAGTGCCCGTCGAGGTTATTTCCGCGTGCGAGGTTGGCTGCGAGATACCAATCGCTCCAGCCATGATATCCGCAAAATGCCACCTTGTCCTTTCTCGTGTAGGCTCTCGCGATTCGCACCGCTATCGCCATCGATTCTCCTCCGGTGCGAGCGTAGCGAACCATCTTCGCCCATGGATGCAACTCGCACAGCAGGTCGCCGAGCTCCACTTCCTCAGGGCAGTTCAGCAAGCAATTGCTGCCGGCCTTCACTGCTTGGATAACTGCCGAGTCGACATCGGGATCAGCGTAGCCGAGAACACATGCCCCAGCCGCGTTTATGCTCATGTCAACGTACTTGTTGCCGTCTAGGTCCCAGACCTCGATCCCTTTTGCGCGCGAATAGTAACCCGGCCATTGCCCTGGCGCAAACATCTCTGGGCGCTTCGACAGGAGCTGGGTACCACCTGGAATCCTCTTGCGGGCTCTACTCTGCATTTCCAACCCTTTCTTGGCTTCCTTCATCGTGGAACCCTGCCTGGTGCAAATTCGATCTAGCACTTTCGCGCTGAGGACATTCCTAGAGATCGTGAGGAGCCATAGCTTTCCTGCAAAGTTCCCTGAGCGCTTCAGGGCTCAGGAGTCTGACGTCCTTCGAGGTATACCTAGTCAACTTCGCAGACTTGAAGCCCTTGTAGCCTTTCGCGGCCTCATAGGACTGTAGGATGACGTAGAGGTCTTTTGACTCGAAGCTTCTGCTGGCCTCATCTTCAGTCATCAATTCCTCGTACATCTTCTCGCCGGGGCGCACGCCGATTTCCCGTATCTTGATGCTTTCCGGTTTGAACCCGTGCGCGGGCGCGAACTCTTCTATCATTGCTTGGGCAAGGTCGATGATTCGTAGTCCGTCCATCTTCAGAACAAAGATCTCGCCGCCCCGAGAAATCTCAGCAGACTTCAAGAGAAGCGCGATGGCTTCCTCTTGGAGCATGACGAATCTCGTCATGGCCTTGTCAGTCACGGTCAAAGGTCCTCCTTTGGCGATCTGTGAGAGGAACACATTCATCACGGAGCCTCTTGTGGCAAGCACGTTTCCGAATCTCACGCAACTGATGGCTGTCAGCTTCGGTCCTCTGTAGGAAGCTGCATCGAGGACAAGTTTCTCGCAGAGGAGCTTTGAAGCCCCAAGCGTACTTGCTGGGTTCACTGCCTTGTCTGTGCTGATGAAAACGAACTTCTCGACTCCTCTCAAGACTGCGGCCTCAAGAAGGTTCTGTGTGCCGACCACGTTCGTTTGGACGACGTCGAACGGGTTGTACTCGGAAATTGGGACGTGCTTGAGTGCAGCTGCGTGGAAGACGATGTCGATGTCTCTCAGAGCTAACTCGAGTCTTACCTTATCCCGTACGTCCCCCATGAGGAATCTAAGATCAGGGCGATCACCAAGTTCTCTCTGCATCTCATAGAGACCGTTCTCGTCGTTGCTGAGGACGCGGACCACTGCAGGTTTCAGTCCCAGCAGGGCGCGGGTTAGGCCTGAGCCTATGGAGCCTGTTCCGCCGACTACTAGGATCCTTTTGTGAGCGTAAGCCTTTGACAGGATCAATCACACCATTGCGTTAGAAACACAGCGGCTGCTGGGAGCATGGACTCGCACGCTCCCGCCAGCACGCCCTTGAGTACTTGCGAAACTGCAAATAACATTCTCTCCCTACTTCGTCCCCACATGGATCTGATCGGTCGCGCTTCTCTCTGCTGCGTACAGTAGCTCTAGGATCTTGTGGTCATCCTCTAGCGAGTACATGTATTGATGCTTTCCTTCTATCGCTCCCACGAAGTGTCGCATCTCCTCGACGTACATGTCGTCCTCCATTACGTACCCCTCGACTACTCTGCCTTTCTCCTGCGGATAGGTTTTCCACCCTTTTGAGCACGTGTGGTATACACTCACTACTCTCTTGCTCCAGTCCCAGACTATCACTCCTTCCTCACCTATCATCTTGAGTGATCTATATGGGACACGGGAGATAACGTCAACCTGCACGCTTCCCATAGCGCCTTCGTGGAACTCGAACAGCATCTGGTATATGTCATCGATATCAGCCTCGAGCCTCGACAGCTTTCCCTTCATGCAAGAGACGCGTTTTACGGAACCTAGTAACCAAGTGATCCATGACAATTCAAACGCTACGATCTCTCTGCACCCGCCAGTCTCCTTCTTCGAAACATAGTACTTCCGGTAGTCTTCCCAAGGGTGCCAGTCCGGTAGGTACTGACCAGAATGATAGTTGATCGATAGTATCTTGCCGATTACATTCTCGTCCACAAGGCGCTTCATCGTCTGTATGGAAGGATGAAACCTCATTGTAGATGATGGAGCAGCGACTATCCTCCTGTCCTTACATTCTGAGATCAGTGTGTCCATGCCGTCGAGCAGAACACTCGCCTCCATGAAGAAGTGTATGTCTCTCCGAGCAGCCTCCATCGCATAGGGGAGGTGGCGATCTGGAGGCGTTGAAATAATCAGGGCATCTGGTCGTTTCGAAAGGCCTTCCTCGAAACTAGTTGCTACATCTACGCCAAGTTGTCGTTGGGCTTCTGAGCGCCTCTCACCCTGTGTGTCAAAGCCGACTACGTCATCTAGTTTCAGTGCCCGCAAGTTCCGTATTCGCCTCTTACCCATTGAGCCGAGTCCTACTATCAGGAATCTCATTGCGTGTCTCCTCCTTCAACTGGGGCACATTCATCAGGCTGCTTTGGGCGGGTTCCTTGTTTCTACTTTTCGAACGCTATGCTTCTGAGGCCATTCCTGGATGCTATTACTTCGTTCCTGTGGCCATCCTATCTCTGCCAACGCCAGCCACTCTCCCCGAACGATCCACCTACCTCCAGTAGGACATGTCAACGTATCCTTTGCTGGCGAGGAACTCAGCCCATTGCAGATCTATCATATTGTCAACCTCGACAGAGTAGTAGCGATCCATGACATACCCGTAGCTCTTCTCACGGTCCTTGTAAAGCGCTCTATACTTCTTGAAGAAACCCCACCTGAAAAGGTACAACGCGCCATTCATTGTGTACTCTCTCGGCGCGTCTTGGCGACCGAGAGCGCTTCTCCTCTCTATCTGATCAATGATCTGTGTGATACGCCCTTGCTGGTCCAACGGCCCTGTGAGCGCAGAACTAACCTCCACCTCACGCACACCTACGACCAGGTTGGCGTCTTTCTGAATCATCATTCCAACGGCGTTATCGAGATCAACATAGCGAGCGAATGGTGAGGACGGCTCTAGCAACATGATAGCATCATATCGTTCGCCGGCCACCTCTTCGAGCCACACTATTGCATGCATAATCACGTCAGCACTTGGCGCTGTGTCCGTCGCCAATTCTGCAGGTCGAGTGAACGGCACATCAACACCATATCTCCGCGCCTCTTCCTGGATCTCCGGGCTATCAGTGGAGATCATCAAACGTGTGCAATACTTTGACTTCCGAGCCGCAATTGCCTTGAAACCGACCAACGACATTCCGCCGATCTTCCGCAGATTCTTTCCTGGGACACTTTTCGAGCCTCCCCTTGCCGTGATCAGATACAGCACCTTCATGTGGTAACACCTGCAGGGTCAACTGGTCCGTTCAGCTAGATGACTGTTCTGCGCTCCTTTTTTGCTCTGAACGGTGCTCCCCATCCGATAGTGCGAGCGGGCACGCTCTCGTCTACGTAACTCAGAGCTCCAACTACGACGTTGTCTTCCATGTTGATGTCTGGATTCTTCGTCGAGACGGAGATTACGGAATTTGCGCCTATGAAACAGTTGTTGCCGATCCTCACTGTTCCCCGCACTATCTTACGGTCCTGTAAGGGCGCCCTATCAGCCATGTACCTGCCTTCAGGGGTGTCGGTTCCCGAGATCACGCGCACTCCATATCCGATGACGCTGTAGTCACCGATCTCCACTTTGCCTCCACCAGTAAGGCTGGCGAACGGATTCACTTGACTGCCTCTTCCAAGAGTCAACTTCTCTAGGTTGACGAAGACAAAGTCACCTATCCAAGCGTCCTCACCCAGGTCGACTACTGTCTTCGGTGAGATCCTTGCACTCTCGTATACGAGGCCACGTCGCAGACTCGGCCCCTTTCGTCGTGAGGGTTTCTTACTCAAGTTGCCGATGAACCTCCCATCATCCCAATCCAGTTCTGCACCGATCGAACGCGATGACCAACTCGCTGACGCGCGTGGTCTCGATCCGCTTGGTGTGTCATGCTACATCAAGCTTCTTCTGGAGAAGATCCCGGGTGATTCGTACGTTCGCCAGAATCCTAGCCACTCGCCGGCCAGTGTGGCCATCTCCGTATGGGTTCTCCAACCCTCTCAACTTCGATCTGAAACCCGTTGATAGGGCCGACTTGAGGGCCTTG
>Ga0315279_10003621_pt1 | contig 21331 bp, 21 predicted proteins | sample YL17G06_20_MG_FD_203694 | JGI IMG/M metagenome (GOLD analysis project Ga0315279, IMG submission 203694) | Sediment microbial communities from Yellowstone Lake, YNP, Wyoming, USA - YL17G06_20 | ecosystem: Environmental > Aquatic > Freshwater > Lake > Sediment | place: USA: Wyoming | collected... | reverse complement strand
ACAGGCCTCCGGTACCCGAGGCGTACGAACCTTTACCCGTAGGTCCTGGTCCGTTACACCCCCAGGTAGCCGTAGCAGCATGAAAACCGTAACACGGAGGTTGGTACATATTTTGGGGGCAGGTCATATACGCTGACGTGCCTGAAGCTGTTTTTATGAAATGGTTAACGTCAGGGAAGCAGCACGGTATGGGATTCTCTCAGGCGAAAATTCGGGCTAGGGCACAGCGTTATAGAGCCGCTCAGTTACAGGAGAAAAGGAAGGCCAGGACTGTTTCCACTAAGGGCTTAGAAATCTACGTGGCTGACATCGATGACGTTAAGGCCTTGCGATTGGGAACGGCGATGGCCGTTATCACGGACCCTCCCTATAAACATCAGTATCTGCCGTTGTGGGGCAGTTTGATTAAATTTGGGGACCGAGTTCTGTGTGAGCATGGTTGGTTAGTGGCGATGTCGGGGCAACGGTGGTTGCCGGATGTAGCAACAGTGGTCAAGGAGGCTACCAAGGGAACCTCTATGCGCTACTGTTGGACGTTGACTGTCCATACTCCCGGAGCAGAATCTGCTCAGGGTTGGATAGGGCGGGGGAATTCGCTTAATATAGAATGGAAACCAATCTTGGTATATTCCAAGGGAGAGCCCGCAGATTGGCCAAGCGGCTTTCGAGACTACATTGAGTCTTCTGGCAATGACAAAACCCATCACAAATGGGGGCAGAACCTCGGTGTGTTTCAGCAACTGGTTGACGTGTTCTCTGAGCCAGGGTCTTTGGTCTGTGACCCATTCTTGGGCGGTGGGACGACTGCTGTGGCGGCAAGACCTACACGTCCGTTTGAAGGATTTGATATCGACAGTCAGGCCGTGACGAAGGCTGTTGAGCGATTAGACTCAGAAATGGGCCAGCGAGTCGAAGAGAATATTGACCATTTTAGTTTGACCCCTGGTTCTGTTTCTGGTCCTGTGGCTCATAGCTTGGTCAGGAGCTGAGGTATACTGTGTCAAAGAGGTGTGCGCCTGTTGGCTGGTATCTGTGTCAGACCCGGAGGGGGCCCGGGATCCCAAAAGAAAGAAATTTTACCGGGGGCTATTCCAGTGCTGGTGCCTCCACAGTTGAGCCCCGAGCCAGGATTTTGGGGAAAATGCCCCTGGTGTGATGCTCGGAGCCCGGGATGGGGGAAAACCCTTAGAGGACGAGAAAACGCAACCTTTAGGCCTCTGGTGAGCCGGGGGGCCTAAAGGGCCCGACATAGACCATTGATTTTGGAGGGGAACAGAGGTTGGAAAAATCGGTCTGCCCGGTCGGAATAGAAGACGGGTACTTTAATAACGAGGAGGACACAAATCCACGGGCTCTGCACGTGGGTATCTACGGAAATGGTTTTGGTGTTAAAGGAAATCGAGCGAACATGGAAAGAAATGCTTCGTCTTCCAATGATCGTTTGGTGAAGCTAATTAGCGTCAGGGATGCCGCGGCACTATGTGGTGTGAGCCAAGGATTTTGATATAACGCCAAATCACAGAGAATAGAGCCTTGGATCAGGGCGTTTGTAAAGCTCGGAAAGCGCTTACTTGTGGACACTTATGAGCTTGGTCGTATCTTGGAAGAAGGGAAGGAAAGGGCCAGAAACGGGGACTAAAAAATATCGCAAAAGGGCTTGACTGGTAGGCTTCAATTATGGTATTATTAATTATACCAATAAGAAGCTAATACCTTTATAATAAATTACTTACAAAGCATGATATGATGATTTAATGGCGATCAACAGTAGGTTCGGAAGCTATTACATCGATTACCGCTATCAGGGGCGGCGCATCCGGGAGCGGGTTGGACCAAACAAACGCATGGCGGAGCAAGCTCTGGCAGTGCGGAAAAGTGAGATCGCTCAGGGGCGCTATCAGATGAAGAAGCGTGAGAACTTACGTTTTGATGCTTTCGCCAAGATCTACATGGATTACGCTAAGACTGACAAGCGCTCCTGGGGGAGGGATGAAACTTCGCTCAAGAGCCTCCTGCCCTTCTTCGGCAACCAGCTCCTCAGTGGCATCACCCCGTTCCTGATTGAGAGCTACAAGAGAAAAAGGGCGGGAGAAGTAAAGCCAGCAACCGTGAACCGGGAAATCGGGCTGCTCAAGCACATGTTTAACATGGCTATCAAGTGGGATAAAGCCACCTCCAATCCCATGAGAGACGTGAGGCTCCTCAAAGTGGAGAACCTTCCAGAGCGTATCCTGAACCAGGACGAGGTTTCCAAGCTCTTAGAAGCTTGCACGGAATACTCCCTACCCATAATTCTGACCGCACTGCATACCGCAATGCGCATGGGGGAGATCCTAAGTCTGAAGTGGGAGCAGGTCGACTTGAGACAAAGGATGATCACGATTCTCCACAGTAAGAATGGGAAAGTAAGGAAAATACCAATTAACGATACCCTCTTGCAAATTCTTACGAAATTGAAGTATAATAAATCGACTGAATACGTGTTCGTATGTGTCAGGACCGGGGAGCCTGCCCACAAGTTTAGAACAGCCTGGCTGAATGCTTTAAGAAGGTCAGGGATACCCCACTGTAGGGCACACGATTTACGCCACACGGCGGCATCCAATATGGTAGCTGCCGGAATTGACCTTGTTACGGTTATGGAAATCCTGGGTCATGCTGACCTCCATACAACTCAGCGTTATCTCCACAGCGCCCCCGAAAGCAAGCGTCAGGCGGTAGCCGTTTTGGATGATCGTTTAGGTGCTAAAGATGCAAGGAGTGGACACTTTTTGGACACTCGGGACAAATTACCAAATTTGAGAGTATCGGTAACACGTTGAAAAATTCAGAGTTGGGCCAGTAGCTCAGTAGGTAGAGCACCGCCCTTTTAAGGCGGGAGTCTTGGGTTCGATCCCCAACTGGCTCACCAAATGTTTAAGCTTAAATGATAGAAAGCGTTCCGAAATCAATTCGTAATAAAATCCTAAATCTCAAATAAGGAGCAGGAGGATGGCCATCGGAGATACCCTGAAGCGTATTCAACTGATGAAGTATCTGAGCCCAGAGGAGCTCCCGCTGTTCGAGGGCAAGCTGGACAGGCGGGAGTATACCGGAGGAACTGTGGTCTTCAAGGAACGGACCCCGGGGGACGAGATGTTTCTGATCAGCAAAGGTACCGTGGAGATCTCCATCGAGCGGAACGACGCCAAGCTGGTATTGGCCGACCTTCCGGAGAACTCCTTTTTCGGAGAGATGGCCTTGATCACCGAACGGCCACGCTCGGCAACGGCCACGACGCGTTCCTCCTGTGAGCTCTATGCCCTCAGCCGGAAGCGCTTTCGAGAGCTTCTGGAGGAACAGCCCAAGCTCTCGGTACGGTTCCTCTTGGCCCTGTCCGAGATCCTCTGCGGACGAATCCTTTCCACCAATGAAAACCTGGAGACCTTCTTTTTGATCAACAAGGCGATCGTGGACAACGAGCAGTTTCGCAAGCTCTACATCCACAGCCACGCCAAGCCCCAATAGTAAACGTCCCCATCGACTAGCGGTTAGGTCACCACTCTTTCAAGGTGGTAGCACGGGTTCAATTCCCGTTGGGGACACCAAAATAGCATAAGTCCAGGGGAGAGGTTGTTCTCCCCTGGACTGTTTTCTGAAAGCGATGATCCCTATATATTGTGGTGCCCTCAGGTTTGTCTCGTAAGGAAGGCCGACAAACCTTAGTTACGCCTGTTTAACTAAAACCTCCCCAGAAGGGAGAGGACCGCAAAAGCTCCGAAATCCGGGAAAGGTTTCCGCCCACATCACGCCCATCCCACGCCCTTCCCCACCCTTTTTTGTTTCCAGACCACAATATATAGTGGGTGTTCCCTGTTTCGCAATACACAGCCACAACGCACAAGCAAGCTTAGTGCTTACCATCTTCAGAGAAACCGCGGGCGGAGGTCTGCTCCTACGAGGGCGGCGCTGCTGGCTTCCCCTTATACAGCTCCGAGGCGAGGTAGCGCTCCTGGACCTTCCCGAAGAGGACCTTTAAGACCGCCACGACCGGGGTGGCGACGAGGAGGCCCACGAACCCGAAGAACAGCGCACCGAGCATCAGTCCGAGCATCACCCACAGCGGATGCAGGCCCAGAGACTTGCCCATGATGCGGGGCGTCGTTAAGTTCCCCTCGATCAGGTTGACCGCGACGAATGCCCCCAGAACCTTGAGCATGGTTAACACCGGATGGGGTGCGAAGGCCGCCACGATCAGGGCCGGAAGCATCCCAATCACGAACCCGATGTTCGGGATCGCCTGGAACAGGCCAGCCCAGAACCCCAAAAGCAGAGAATAATCTATTCCTAAAAGGGTAAGAGAGGTGCTCATCAGGACCGCGTCCAAGGCGCAGACGGTCAACTGACCCCGGATATACCGGCCCACGATGGCATCCACCTCACGATACAGGGAAGTCGAACCCTCCCGATACCTTTCGGGTATCAGCTTCAGGATACCGGTCTTGAACTTCGGCCACTCGCCAAGAAAAAGGAGCGTCACGATCGGTGTGATGATCAGAAATGAAACGACCGACAAGAGGAACCCGATCCCCCTCCCCACCGTAGAAAGACCCGTGAAGACCTTACCCAAGATCATCTCCCAGCGCTTCAGAACTTCCTGGACGATCCGATCCCGGTCCACCGGCACATTGAAACGCGTCAAGAGATATCCGGCCTTCTCTTTGGTGATCTCAAAATAGTAGGGAATCCTGGAAATCAACGCACCGACCTGAGCAAATAGAAGGGGCAGAATCCAGGAGAAGGCCAGGCCCAGAGCTCCGAGGATGGCCACGACCCAGAACAGGATCGCCAGGCTTCGCCGCACCTTCCAGCGCACCAGCAAATCCGCCAGCGGATTCAGGAGGTAGGCCAGCAGCGCGCCCAGAACAAACGGCGCGAAAACGACCCGCGCATGGTAGAGGAACCAGAGCACGAAGGCGATCCCCCCGGCCCAGAGGAGCGAGCGCACGCCGCCCACGTTGCGGAGCGGCCAGCCGAAGATGAACAAGAGAAGGACGATGGCGAACGGGGTCAGCACGCTCTTGATCGCGAAGAGCAGGGCCAGAAAAAGAACTGCGATCAGGCCAAAAGAGAAATAATTTCGGATTTCAGAATGTGAATTGCGAATTTCGGAACTCATAATGCTTCCTTTTACCTCGAAGATAAACTTTATTGTTCTTTTACAGCTGTCCGCTCAAAGGTATCCATAAGCATTTTGAAATCGGTCACGTTCTTTTTAGCCTTCTCATCCCAACGAACATCCCCGACGATCTTATAGGTCCCGGTCACCCGGCCCGCGGTCGGGCAGCAATTTGCATCTCCCTCGTTCCAGATATAAAACTCGAAGGCCAAACGTTCGTCCGAGAAAATATCATTTTCTCCCTTCCATATCCCCTCCCCCTTTTTCAAATGGCTTAAAAATCCCTGCGGGGCAGGTTGAAACGCGATCTCCTGCAAGGCGAGATCCGGAAGGATGCAGTAGATGCGGTCCTTGCGGATATGCCCAGTGCCGGTATAGATAAGAGGCACGTGGATGAACTGGTTGCCCTTGTAATGAAAGGACGTCACTTGGTCGAAATAGGAAAACTCCGGGCCTTCCTCGGCTTCCAGAGTTAGGACATTCCGAAACTTCGATTCAACGCGCTGCCAGACGGCAAGCCGGTCGGGGCGCTCCTTTCCGCGGTGCAAGGTGACGAACATCTCCTCCTGGTTCCACGACACGATCGGGAAGGCATATTCCAGGTCCAAGAAATTCGGGTTCAGGGAATCTCCAGGGATATCCGCGACGATCTGACCTTTGGAAACGAGGGGCGGGTGAGCGGGCTCGGGAACCGCCGCTGAGGCGAAGAAAAACAAAAAGGCCAGAACCGGTCTTACTCTTAAGTTCTTCCCAATAATCATCTGATTAAGATTCCTGCTACTAACATTTACGCGGTTTGCTTAAAAAGGGTTTTGTGTTCTTTGAACAGGAAGAACAGACCGACTGTGAACAAGACGCCGGCAATCAGCCTGACGAGCCCTTCGATTCCCATGAGAACGGGAAGGAGGCCGATATACGCCCCGGATGACGCGAAGCGCATGGCATAGAAAGGGTAAATCGCAGGAAGGGTGGCGAGGAAACCGAGGACGCCTCCCATTCCCAGAAGCATCCAACCCTTGCTGAACGTATGTTTGTAGCCCAGAAAACCCAGCACGGCGACCAGGACGTAAAAGGCCAGGCCCAGGAGCCAGCCGAGGGCGGGGAAAAGCATCCCTAAAAGGAGGGGCCAGGAATCGAGACGGAAACCTTCCATAACCTGCTTTCTCCAGGTGATATTAAGCGAAAGGGCGTCCCCAACGAAGTTGGAAGACGCCCTTTCGTAACGTCTTAAAGTTCGATCAACGTCTGAGCAGCTTGTCGCGCGCCTGGTTCCATTGCACCCACTCGTCCTGGGCGTCCACGGCCCAGTCGAACCGGGTGGGCGGAAGCGGCTTGCCGTTGGCCTGGATTACGATCTCCATCTGCTCCTCGACGATCTGAGACCACTGCTGCATGGAAACCTCGGTGGGCCCTTTGACCTCGGACGGGCCCTTGACCTCGGAGAGCCCGCCGGTGCCGCCGGTGCCGCCCTCGGCCTTCTTGATCTCCGGGTTCTTGACCTCGATCTTGCCCTGATACACCCGGATCCGGGTCGTGCTGTCTGTACCCACGCTCATGCGGTAGACTGTGCCGCGAGCCGCGGCCACGGCCGTGGGCGACTCCAGGCCGAAGCTCGAGCCCTTGGCCATCTTGTTCACGTTGGCCCAGACCTTGCCGGACCAGACCTTGGTCTGGCTCTTGACGTTCGCCCCGCTCCCGGACATATTGGACACATCCAGAGAGGAGTTCTCGTCCATGCGCATCACGCTGCCCGAAGTCAGCAAAATCTCAGCCCGGGACTTGTCCTCGGTCTTGAGCTTCTCGCCGGTGTAAACCGGCTGGTTCAGTACTGCGTTCTTCCAATTAGCGGCCTGGGCCGGCTGCAACTTCAACTGGCCCAGGAAAAAGGAGACTTTGGCCACCGACGTGCCCTTGGCTCCGATCCGAGCTCCGGGCAAAGCGGCGACCAAAGCCAGCACGATAGCTATCCCGATCCATCGGGATCGTTTCATTCACACCTCCCAGCGTTCGGGTTTCTGGTCAAGGCTACTGCAGCCGGACCGCATCCCCGGGCTTAGCTCCCTTGCCCGAGACTTTGCCCGTGGAGAACTTGTCCTGCACCGCGGTCACGTTCACGGTCCCGGCCTTGGTCTCGGTCTGGCCGAGCTCCTCGCCGGTCGTGGGGTCCGTGATCTTCTCGCCCAGGCTGTAGATCGTGAAGGTGTCCCCGACCTTGACCCCGCCGTCGGTCCCGGGACGGAGCAGCACGGTGCCGTCGCCATTGTCCTTCAGGATCCGGCCGGTCCAAGGCAGCTTATCCATGGCCTTGGCGATCACATCGATGGCCTTGGTGATGGATTTGGCCATCGCCTTGCCGGCCAAGGTGTTGTCGAAGTTGGAGGTGTTGGCGAAGTCGAATTCGTTGGTGCTCACCTCTACGCCCTTTTTGGACTCCTCCTCGGCGATGTCCTCTGCAGCCACGATCTCTCCCGTGGAGGTGTTCACCAGCCGGACGGAGCATCCCACCCGGGCGGTTTTGGTCTGCACTCCGAGGCCACGGAGCCCGCCAAACCTGCCGCCCCCGCCGCCGGCGCTGATATTGCCTTCCTTCTGTCCGAACTCATTCACGCTGCCTGTGACCATGAGCTCCACCCCGGCCAGGCGTCCGACCTGGGCCGCGGTCCCCTGGGACACGGCCCCGGACATCCCCAGGGCCTGTTCCTGCATGATCTTCTTCAGTTGCTCGCGCTCGATGACCACGAAGCGTCCGGACTTGACCAGAGCCGTGGTCAACTTGTCCGCCATTCCGCTGCCAAGCTGCCAGGAACCGTGCCCGGTTTTGTCCTCGAAATCCATCACGGCCACTCGCTTCTTCAGGCCGCCCCCGACCTTCTCCTGAGCCCGAACCAAGGTCGGGAGAGCCATCACGAAACACGCCAGTACAACAACCCACTTCCTCATTCCTAACTTCCTTTCTATTAAGATGGTTTGGTTCAATCTACCTACTTGCCCTTCCGTGTCACCCGCAGCGCGATGGTGTTCGCCGTGGTGCTGGTGACGTTGACCGTGAACTTTTCCAGGGTCTTGGCTGTCATCTCGCGGGCCAGGTCGTGGGCGTTGCGCCAGGTCTTGACTTCCATCTCGGCCACGCCGCCTGAGAAGTCCCGCTGGTCGATGCCCTCGATCCCGCGAATCTCGAATTCCAGGGTCTTCTCAAAATCGGTGACGTCTCCGAAGGTCACCCCGCGCACGTTCATCGTGACCGTGGTCGCCGTGCTCGCCCAGCCTTTCAAAATTTGTTCGATGAGATAGTCTCCCAGCATGTTGCCGGCCTTCTCTAAGGCCATCGTCCCGCCGGTCGTGGCATCGATATGTGCAGCCGGGGCCGTCTGCGTCTTGGAGGCCAGGATCTTGGCATCATCCGCGTTCAGCGCCCGGGCCTGGACTGTGGCTTGACAGGAGGTCATGCCGGTTCCGCCCAGGATCTCCGAGGCTTTGGAGGCCTCGCGGGCGAAGGCCTTGCCCACCACCAGCACTTCCGCTCCATACTTCAGGGCCTGAGCTACAGCCGCCTGCGCATCGCCCTCCAGGGCACTCTCCAGGGCCTCGCGGGTAATCTTCTTCATGGCCTGGTTCTTATCCACCACCCGGAAGCCCTTGGTTCGGAACTTCTCCACTAGGGCCGCTTCCGAAACACCGAGGTCAACCCCCCAGTGCCAGTAGTTCTCCCCGATATTTTGCTCCTCTATCATCACCATCACCCGGGGATTGCCCTTCTTGGCCAGAAGCTCGCCGATGTCGTCCTTGATGTCACCCTTCTCGACCACCGCCTGAATCTTGACCTCGTAGGTCACCCCATCCGCGCCCTTGTTCTCGGACAGGATCTGGTAGCTTTTGATGTAGCCCCCGGCGTTGGTCTTGATCCGGTCCTCCACGACCACGGCCATGTTGACCTCGGTCATGGAGGTCACCATCACCTTCACGACCTGCTCCACGCAGTTGCGCTTGGCGTCCTTGATGGCATCGTCGCGGGCGTGGGCCACGTCTCCCCCGATGATCGAACCGATGCCGGTAGCCTCGGTCGTCTCGGTGTCCTGGGCCACGGCCCATGAAAACCAGCCGGCGAGAGCCACTGACATCAGCGTAAGGATAAGAAACCTCTTCATGCTTTCACTCCCATAGGTTCGCTCAGTCGTTGAGGGAGAATCCCGCCCCCGGAAGCCCGGGGGCGGGATTCTCCACTATATTTATCCTCCCTGCTTTCAATCGATCACGAAGGCTACATTGCACTCGTCCAGGAAGCTCACGTCTTTGCCGATTGCTTTCAGCTTGTCCGCGGCATCCTTGGGCACGACTACGTCGCACATGTTTTTGCCTTGGGCTTTAACGGCCCGCACGATCATCGGGTTGGACCCCACCTTATCCTTGTTGGCCTTGGCCTGGTCCAGTGATTTGCAGTACCAGACGATGCCATCCTTGTCCCCGACCTCTTCGGACAGGAACTCCGTGCCGTATAGGTTCTCACCCGTATCGGAGAGGATGTTCGGAGCCAGGGCCGCCTTCACCTTGAGCCCGCGGCAGTCCACAATCAGACCCGTGGGCTCCCCGGGCTTGACCTCCGGGGGCTTGGGCGGAGGCGGTGGAGGAGGCGGAGGCGTCCCGCCACCCGTGCTCACCGGCTCCGGCGGCTTGGGAACCTTCCAGTCGTTGTCCGGGATCACAACGTCCATCAGCTCCCCATCCATGAGCATCTTCAGGTAGACTTCCACCGAGCCGTCGGACATATACTTCGTCCGATCCACCCGCGCGCCTTGGACGAGGCCGCTCACTTTGGTGCGGATGATGTCGCTCGTGACGATGGCACTCTCCACCGTGGTCTCGGAGGAGACGTCCACGCCCTTGGTGACCTCCAGCAAGTTCCGCAGGGCATCGGCCTTGGCGGCCCGGATGGCCATCGGCCTCCGTTGGGCCGGGCTGACGTTGGTCGGCGGAGCCCCGATCCCGCGCACGATGATCTCCATGTCGGTCCAATCCACTTCCGCGCCCATCTCCGCGATCCGGTCTACGATCCCTTCGGTCTGGGCTACAGCCCGTCCGGGTAGGGTCATCAGGATCACCATGGCCGCTATTGCGATTCCAACGGCGAAGCACCGTCTAAACATTACTCTTCTTAACCTCCTGTGTAAGGATTCTGCTTTATCAGCCCCGATCTGTCGGGATTCCTTCCTGGTAAAGAACGACCTCTCCCTCGGTAGATCACCTCCTTCGTTACATCCTCTGAGAAAAGCATCCGTCCCCTCCGAAGACAGGACGGACTCTCGTTCGTCTCAAGAAAGCGTTCGCTACTCTATAACTTTATCAGGAATTCCCGGTTTTGTCAAGGGGGTGATAAGGAAAAAGTAGCCACTCGTTTACACCCCGCAGGAAAATTTAAGATTTGCGCTGGTTCTAGCCACCAAGCCCTTTCGCTGAGGTGCGACTTCACACCGAACACATAACGTTCGTTTCCGAGATCAAAGAGGCCGCCGCCGTTATTCCTTCCCTCAAAGATCCCTCGCCAGGATAACCTTCAGGCCACCCGTACCCATCCTGACGACCACCCTTCCCTGCTCGTCGAACTTGTACAGGTGGGCATCCACATAGGCATCGGCCAACGAAAAGGCCCAGGCTCCTGCGGCCCACCACCACAAACTTCTCTGCTTTTCGAAATGCCGGTCGATCTCTGTCTGGTCCGTGGCCTTGTCCATCCGCCAGACTTCATACACTGCGGCTCCGGCCAAGCTTACTTCAGCTGTCCCGAGCCCCACGGCCCTCCAGTAGTTGCGGGTATAGATCTGCCCCCCGCCCGGGAAGACTGCCGAGAAGAAAACCGCCTTCAGGGGAGATTTCCTGGGCACCGCAGAGGAATCCTTGGCCGTGCTGTCAGGCCTGCCTGCCTTGACCGCATGCGGCGCGGCAATAGTTAGCAGGATGAGGAATAAATAGGCCTTGGTTCTTATCCATTTTGGAATAAAATCCAAAATGCGATGCCTCATGCCTTTAGCCGAGGGGGAACCATGGCCACGGCCTCGATCTCCACCCTCGCTCCCCGAGGCAGGGCCGCCACGCCAACCGTGCTCCGAGCCGGGGGTTCAGAGGGAAAGTAAGCCGCGTAAATTTCGTTCATCGAAGCGAACTCAGAGAGATCCGTTAAGAACACCGTAGTCTTGACCACGTCCTTGAGGCTTGCCCCTCCGGCTTCCAGAACGGCTTTGAGGTTTTCGAACACCTGCTTGGTTTCGGCTCGAATGCCCCCTGCCACCATAGTGCCTGTCGCCGGATCCAGGGGGATCTGCCCGGAGGTAAAGAGCAGGTTCCCAGCGAGGATGCCTTGGCTGTATGGCCCGATGGCCGCCGGAGTCTTCCCGGTCTCGATTTTCCTCATCATCGTTCTCCTCCTCGTCTCATCGTCCGACTTCTCCTTTCCGGATCGTCACCGGGAACGATAGCGGCCCGAAGGCCGTCTCATAAAATGCCGTGCCCTTGATTTCATACTTCGCCTCGCCGTGCCGTACGCTCTCGGTTAACATGAGGAACGTGTCTTTTAACTCCTCATAGGTAAATCGCGATTGGATTTCAATCGACCCCTCGCTGGACGCCTCAATGCTCTTCTGCTGCCTGGAATCTCCGCTGGTGACCTTGGTATCGTTCACGAACAGGTCGAAAACGAGATGATCCAAGGTGACTCTGGAAGGATTCGGGTTTGTGACTTTAACTTCAAAGTCGAGGGTGACGGCCGACTGACTCACGGGTATCGTGATCCCAACATGAGGGGTGACCTTCTCCAGAGAATAATGGCAATTGAGAAGGCCGACCCGTTCCATCACTGTGGCGCATCCCGCCCCCAGGAGAACTGAAAAGAAGATGAGCAGAGCTCTTCTTCCACAACCTTGCGTCATGAAAGCAAATCCTCCTCTTATTTCTTCGTCAAGGACTCAATCGGTTGAACCTGGTAAAGCACTTTCGTCCTCTCCCCGCCTTTGGCCCTGAGGCTGCCCAGAGGATCCAGCTCCAGCGTCTCCTCTTTTTCGGTGAGGAGAACCCTGGCTCCGCCCCCGGTGGGACTGAACAGGCAGTATCCTATCCGACGCATCTTCGCTCCCAACGCCTCGCAAAGAAACGCCCTCCCGTGCTCTTCCAGGGTGAAATGTTCGAGGTTTAACGCAAGGTTCAGGATGGTGCATTCGTCGGCCAGGACCGTGGATCTGAGGCCCTGTTCGGCATCTAATCCCTGGAGCCTGGAAAGCAGCACGGCATCCGATAGCGCCACGCCCAGCAGATCCGGATCCCCGAACGCGTTCGACCCAAAGGCTAGGTCTTTCCCCGGAAGCCCGCTGGCCAGGCCGATCCCCACCCGGAAGAGACGCTTGAGCTCGAGCGGCAGGGCGTTGTACGGCACACCCTCGGGAAGGCCCTTCCACTCCGGGGTCTCCTTGAACCATTCTTTGAAGAGCGCAAAGTGCTCTTTGATGAACCGCTCCGAATGGAGGAGCATCTCCGTGGCACAGGCGATCGCATTTCGTCCGCTCCCGGAATCGGCTGCGATCTCGATATCCTTCCCGATAGCCAGCAAGTGCCGGAGCCTTGGCCCCTCGCCGCTTCCCGATTCCTTGTACCCCCGCTCATAGAGCTCCCGGGAGCTTTCTCCAAACCAAAAGATCCCTCCTTCCTCGGTCTCTTTGAGCAGGAAGGCACCGGCCCGACGGCCGGCTCCGACCATCGCCGAGGCGAATCGGTTCCGGATCTGCCTCGCCTTGGCGGCATCTCCCAAACGCGTCGTGAGATAGTCAGTCCCCCGGATAGAATAGGCCAGGACCGTGACCACCCTTCCGCATCGCCTTTGGCAAAGTCCGGAAAGCTCCTTGCGATGTCTCAGGGCCTCGGCTGAAGGAGCCTGACAGACCCTGTCCGACGCTCCCCCGAAGGTGAAAAGTCCGCCCTCGGCTTCGCAGGCGAGGGTGAGGTACTGCTCCTCGTCCAAGGCCTGCCGCTTCTCGTGAGGAGGCAGGTCCTGTGCCGGGGGGAGGCTGGCCCGGACCATGGCCTCCAGGGCCTTGGCGATCACAAAGGGCTCGATGACGTTCTGCATGAACTGAACGTATCCCGTGACCACCTGCTCCACGGCGTAGGCTTTGGAGAGGCCCTTGGAGCTTTCCATCTCCGAAAGCACCGTCAGCTCAGCCTCCCAAGCCTTGACCATTTCCTCTAAATATAATCTGTCCGAGGCCCCTTTCCCGCCTTTCTCTATGGTTCGCCTGGCCTCTTTGACTGCGGCCTGGTTTTTGCCGATTTCCTCTCGCAGGGCCGCGGCAAGCTCTTTGGACTTCCTCTCCCAGATCTGGGCATACTCCCCCTTCAGGGTCTCGCGCAGTTCGTAAAACCGCAGGAGGTGCTCCTCCACGGAGAGCATGGCTTTCCCTTTCTCTCCTATGAGCAGGGCTGCCAATTCCTCGATGCTCATCTTTCCCAGGGCCTTGGCCCCGCCCAGGCTGGACTCCGCAGCCTTCATCTTCCGTTCTAAGTCTCCGAGATGCCAGAATTGCTCGGACAGGGCGCGCTCTAATTCCAGGAGGGAGTCAATGATCTGGGCTCTCGCTGCCGGAAGGTTCTCGGAGTTTACCGCCTTGGGCAGGTCCCTGAACCCTTCCGTGGCCCGTGTCACGAGGGCCTGGATGTCTTTCTTAACCCGGGCCTCGAAGGCTCGCAACTCTTCCAGCTCCCGGGTATAACCGGTCTCCAATTCCTTCGCCCGTCTGGCCAGAACCCTCTGAACCTCCTGGGCGGTCCGCTCTCCGAGAGAAGACATCTTCCCCGCGATCACCGTCAAGGTCTCCTCGGCCTTGCCGATTGCTTTTCCCAGGGACTCAAACAGAGCTTTCTCCTGAGAGGCGACCCAGTCCCCGTAGAGCACCCTGTAGAGCCTTCCGATCAGCGCGGGCGTCAAATTATATTCCCGGATGGCGGCCCCAAAGCGCTCGAAGGTCAGCTCCTTGGTAGGGAGACGCGCCAGGGCAATGTTGGCCAGCCAGGCCGGGTGATCCAGCACCTTCTCCTCCAGGGAGACGTCCAGCCCGTATTTCGTCCGCAACCGGTTTCGGCAGGCTTTGATCAGGGCGCAGGCTTCGCTGAAATAGTCCGGCTCGATGGCCTCCCGATGCGAAGCCTTCTCGCCCCCCGCGGCCCGTGCGAAGGCTCTTCGGAACAGGTCCCGACAGCCCAACTCCAAGGCCAGGGCCAGGGAGGGATCGGCCTGCAGGGCGGATTCATACCAGCGCAGGACCGAGGCCTCCGCCTGAACCCTCCCCCCTCCCTTCCACTTGAGCCAGCCTTGAGCCTTATCCCCGGAGCGGATCTTCTCCCCAGTGGCCTGGATGAGCTGACCAGCGATTTGGAAGGCTTCCTGGAGAGCTTCCGGCGTGAACCTGACGAAGATGACCCCTTGCGAAGCATGGGCTCGGAGGGGTTCCAAGCCCGCCGGGACGATGCTCCGCATCTTGACATAGCCCTCCACAGCCACTAACTGGGCCAGGTAGGTTTCCTTCTGCCCCAGGCTCTGTCTCAGGGACTCCAGGAATTTTCCCGCGGCCTGGGCCGCGGCCTCCAGGTCCCGAGGCGTGGCGAAAAGGTTTCGCTCTGGCATTCTACTCCACGGTCACGCTTTTAGCCAGGTTGCGGGGCTGGTCCACGTTACAGGTCCTTCGAACCGCTACATAATAGGCGAACAGCTGCAAGGGCAGGACCGTCAGGAAGGGGGTCAAATACTCCTCGGTCTCCGGGATGTGGATGACCGTGTTGGCCAGCTTCCGGATTTTCTCGTCCCCCAAGGTCGCGATGGCGATGACGTCCCCGCCGCGGGCCTTGACCTCCTCGATATTCCCCAAAATCTTGTCATACGTCTTGTCCTGGGGGGCGATGACCACGACGGGCATGTTCCAGTCGATCAAGGCGATCGGCCCGTGCTTCATCTCCGCAGCCGGGTAGCCCTCGGCATGGACGTAGGAGATCTCCTTCAGCTTGAGCGCCCCTTCCAGGGCGATAGGGTAGTTGTAGCCCCGCCCGAGGTACAGGGCGTTGTTGACCCGGAAGTACTTCTCGGCGCATTCCTTGACCCATTCCCCTTCCGAGAGCAGGGCCTCCATCCTGTCCGGGAGATCCTCGATGGCCTCGACCATCCTCCGGGCCTGCATCGTGGACAGGGACTTTCGTGCCCGACCGAGGTAAACGGTCAGCACGAACAGGGCCGCCAACTGCGCGGTGAAAGCCTTGGTGGAGGCTACCCCGATCTCCGGCCCGGCATGGGTGAAGATGCCCCCGTCTGCCTCCCGGGCGATGGACGAGCCCACCACGTTGCAGATGGACAGCACCTTGACCCGCTCCTCCTGGACCCTCCGCATCGCGGCCAGGGTATCCGCAGTCTCTCCGGACTGGCTGATGACCACGACCAGGGTGTGACGGTCGAACACCGCCTGGCGGTAGCGGAACTCCGCGGCGTTCTCCACAGTCACCGGGAGGCGCACGAACTCCTCCATCAGGTACTTCCCGATCATTCCGGCGTGCCAGGAGGTCCCGCAGGCCGTGATGATGATGCGCTGGAAGGACAGGATCTCCTCCAGGGTCAGGTTCAGGCCCCCGAGGACGGCTTCTCCCTGCTGGGGGTCCAGCCGTCCGCGAATCGTATCCGCCACGCCCTTAGGCTGCTCGTGGATCTCCTTGAGCATGAAATGGGCGTAGCCTCCCTTCTCGGCCATCTCCGTGTTCCAGTTCACCTCCTTGACCTCGCTGGGGATCTCCCGGCCGTCCAGGGAGACGACCCGGACCTTCCCGGCCTCCACGTCGACGACCTGCCGGTCTCCGAGATACATGACCTTCCTGGTGTGGGCCAGGATGGCCGGCACATCCGAGGCGATGAAATTCTCCCCGTCCCCCAGGCCGACGATGAGGGGGCTCCCGTTCCTCGCGCCCAGGATCCGGTTGGGCTCCCGGCTGGAGAGGATGCCCAAGCCGTAGGTCCCCTGAATCCTGGACAGGGCCTTGAGCACGGCCTTCAGGAGGTCTCCCTGGTAATACTTCTCGATGAGGTGCGGGATGACCTCGGTATCGGTCTCCGACTTGAAGACGTGGCCTTCGCGGATCAACTCCTCACGGAGCGCGGTATGGTTCTCGATGATCCCGTTGTGAATCACCGCGATCTCCCCCTTGCAGTCGGTGTGGGGATGGGCGTTCTGATCCGTGGGCTCCCCGTGCGTGGCCCAGCGGGTATGCCCCAGGCCGGTGGACCCGGAAAGCGGGGACTTCGCGAGCTTGGCCTCCAGGATGGCGATCTTTCCCGCGGCTTTCTCCATCCCGCTTTTCCCTTCCTTGAGCACGACCATCCCGGCGGAGTCATATCCCCGGTATTCCAATTTCTTCAGGCCGTCCAGGAGGATCGGCATGGCCTCGCGCTTGCCGACGTATCCCACGATCCCGCACATATTAAATCCGCTCCCTTGTTTTCGCGCTCATCGGAGGACCTGCTTGATCTCCTCCACCAGGCTCTTGGCTCTTCCCTCGTCCCGGGCTTCGGCGATGATCCGGACGGCCGGCTCCGTGCCCGAGCCCCGCACCGAGAGCCAGGCGCCATCCCAGGAGAATTTGATCCCGTCCTGCTCGTCTGCCTGGCCATCCCGGAATCGGCCTTTCAGCCGGGCCAGGAGGTCCGGGGTCATCTGGCCTGTGATTTTCTGTTTCACCATATGGTATTTCGGAAGCCCGGCCGCGAGCTGGGAAGGTTTCTTCCCGGTCTCGGCCATGAATGCGAGCATGAGGCTGATCCCGACCAGGGCGTCCCTTCCCAGATGGACCTCAGGCAGGATGACTCCTCCGTTCCCCTCTCCCCCGATGACCGCATTCTCTCTGGCGATGCCCTCCACGACGTGGGCCTCTCCGACCGGGGTGCGGACCACAGGGACCCAAGCCTGGGCCGCGACATCGTCCAGCATCCGGGACGTGGAGAGGTTCGTGACCACCGTTCCCTTCTTCTTGGATAGAATGAACTGCGCGGACAGGGCCAGGGAATATTCCTCCCCGATGGCGGTTCCCTCCTCGTCCACGATGGCTAATCGGTCCGCGTCCGGGTCGCAGGCGAATCCTATTTCGCAGTGGGTGTCTTTCACCAGCTGGCAGAGCTCCGAGAGGTTCTCGGCGACAGGCTCCGGGTTTCGGGGAAAAAGCCCGTCCGGATCGCACCCGATCCCGATCATCTGGCAGCCCAGCTCCTCCAACAGCTTGGGGACGGCGTTGCCCCCGGCGCCGTGCACGCAGTCCACGGCCACGCGGTATCCTTTCCTGGCCACCCGCCTTTTGTCGATATACGATGTCTTGAAGATCCGGGATAGATGCTTGTCCACGGCCGTGGGGTCCTTTCGGGACTTTCCGATCCTGTCCCAGGAGGCCCAGGCCCGCTTCAGGCTCTCCACGACGGGCCGGAAGGCCTGCCAGTCCGCCCCGGACAGGAAGGTCCCCTTCCCGGAGATGAGCTTCAGGGCGTTCCACTCCCTGGGGTTGTGGCTGGCCGTGATCGCGATCCCGCCCTTGGCCCGGAGCTCCTCGACCGCGACCTGCACCGTGGGCGTGGGCACGATCCCGAGTTGGATGACCTCGCATCCCGTGGCCAGGAGTGCGGATGAGACGATGAACTCCACCATCTCGCCGGAGGTGCGGGAGTCCCGCCCGACCACGACCTTCCCTCCTCCGAGGTATTCTCCGAAGGCCGAGGCGTATTGCAGCACGACCTCCGGGGTCAGGCCCTCTCCCACCACGCCCCTCACCCCGGACACACTGACCATCAAGGCTTTCTCGCTCAACGCTCCTCCGACATGACCCTGAGCCAGAAATCCACGTCCTTCTTCCTCATCCGGGTCGGCTTCTCTGGTTTTCCTGGAACGCTTCTGCCGCCTCTAAGGGAAGAAACGGTCTGGGGCCGCCCCATCACTTCGCCTTCAAACGCTTTGGCCCCGAAGACCTTCGCCCCGCAGGCCCGGGCGTGGCTTTGTACCTCCCGGTCCGAGCTGACCACCCAGGTTTCTTCTTCGCCCTGGGCTTTCTCGACCATCTCCCGGATGACCCTATCCGCGTTCATTGGGGGCTTGGAGTAAATGACTCGGACACCGGATGTTCCTTCCGCGCTTCCCGGCATTCCTTCACGCCCGTCGAACACGACCGTGACCTTTCGTCCCGGCCTCTGCGCCTGATACCGCGCCGCGGCCTCCACGACCCTCTGTCTCCCGGCTCTGGGGTCCCTGAGGCAGGCCTGCCGGACGCCCTCCCAGGCGAACATCACGTTGTGCCCGTCGATGAGGACCAGCATAGTTCTATACTATATCACAACCGGCGATACGGGGTCAACATCAAAGGCAAACAAAAAGGCCCGGAGCCCTTCGCCCCGCCCTCTCACGTCATGCCGAACTCGTTTCGGCATCTCTCTTGACTAGTGATTATCTTTTAGGTTTTGTCGTTTCCCTCTGCTCTCCTGTTGCCGTTCCGGGGGGAGTGGAATTTCGTATCAGGTCGCGGGTTGTTTCGTGTGGTTTAGCTGGGTGGGTTGAACTTTTAGCCTATCACGCCTGGCCTCGAACTTCTCGTTAGCCTCCCTGACGGCTTCGGCGACTTCGCGGTCTGGAGAGACGCGCCCGGTTTTGCCGGGCTCGTTGGTGCGCTTTAGAAAAACGCCGTACACTTTGATCGCGAGAATGGCCAGCTGGGTGGAGTCGCTCGGGATGACCCCGGCAGGGAAGCACTCCGCACGCTCCCGTAAGAACCTGGTGGCGGCTTCCACCGCGGTATGCTGGTTGCGGTCGCGCGGGGTGGGGTAGCTGAACTTCCAGCGCCGTATGCGCTGAGCGATCGGGGCCTTGCCCTCGTCGCCCGCTGCAACCCCGGCGGCGGGGAATATCCGGCAGTCGTAGCTGCGGCAGGTCAGGGGGCGATGCTCGTAGATCGAACACTGGTTATCGATCAGCATCGGGCAGCGACCCTGCTCATCGTAACCCAACACCACATGGCCCGCGGGCAGACCGGGTGCCGCGACCAGGAGCTCTCTGGGTATCCGGGTAAGGGCCTCGGTCTCTTCGGGCCGGATAGGGATAAAGTAATATGACCTGCAGCAGGCGTTGCACTCGCCGCAAGGCACGTCAGCTCCGTTTTCTGTTACTTGCGCGCTCCGTATACGGCGAAGCCAGGAGGAGAATCTGCCGGCGGGCAGATCTTGCTCTTCGGTCATCGCTTCGGCTCCGAGGTGTTTTGCATCGTTGGTCATGACTTCTGTTTTTATGGTTTCCAATGATCGGCCTTTCGGACTGGGGGAAATGGATTTTCTTCCGTTCCTCTAACGACCGCTCAGGCCCGGGTCTCCTGGTCGTCTGATCCGGGGGGCTGTAGCTCCCGGATGAAGATCTTCAGCTCGGCCAGGGTGCGAAAGCCGCACCTCGCGTGAGCTGCGGGGCTGAGAGGATAGTCTGCGGTCGTGTCCGAGGTCAAAACCCGAATCGCGCGATGCAGGCACCACTGCTCGATGCGATCCATGAGTTTTCGCCCTGGCCTTGCCTGCGGTGTTCCGGCGCGACGTACCAGCCTTCGACGTGGGCGTAGGGGGCGTCCGCCCCGGGATGAAGGGCGGCCTCGATGAAACCCACTGCTCCCAGGGAAGGATGAAGGAGCAGGAAACACACCTCATCCGGGGAGGCGAGGACGCGCTTGGCCTCGGCGACCAGGCTCTCGGAAGGGTCTTCGGGCCAAAGGGCCCGGCGCAGAGCGACCCATGCGTCCAGGTCCCCGGGCTGAGCCTCTCGTATCTCCATCCTCAGGTCTCTAACGTTGTCGTCGGGCCGCACTTTCAGCTACGCTTTTAGGGATGAGGTGGTTAGTAAACCCTGCAGTTTTTGACAAGTAGCCTGGTAAAACTTTCGATTGTTCGTTTTGGCAAAGAAACGCAACCCATCCAGCCCTGTATACATCTTATAACAAGTCAACCTTTCCCGATAATTGGGAAGAGGTATCCCATTGCTGGCATAGTGTTGATGGAAGAGTTCGGCATAATCGATCCCATAGGGAGGCCATAAATCGATCCGGGCAATATCGTACACAAAATCACCATATATCGCATCGAACCAACCCAATACCGCGGTGACTTTGCCTTCCTGGGTTAAGATGTTATTGTAACCGTACCCTCCATGGACGAGATGCCGTTCCTCGGGGCAGAATTCCAGCAGACGAAGCATTTGCTTGTAGACCGTCTCAAACAGGTCGCGCTCCAGGAAGGTGGTGTCAAACAGGACATGCCACTCCCCATAGAAACCATCGGGACGCTCTTCTTCGTTGATCTTGGCGATGAAACCTTTCCAGGATGGGAACACTCCAATCCCATGGTCGTCAAACCCGCCGAAATCGTGCCCCTCGTGCACTTTAACCTGGTGAATGGCATACAACGTCTGAATAATGTTGGGAAGAGCTTGCTGATATTCGGCTTGTGAGAGGAAATTCAGTCCACATCCAGGCATCTTCTGGGCTATGGCATAATAAGAGTCCCCGAAACGGCCAACTTTGAAGACCGGGGGAATGGGAATGTCCGGAGAAGCAAAATGTTGATAGATAAAGGCCTCTTTCTGGTAACTGGCATCCATGCTGCTGGAGGTAAAGCGCAAGATGTATTCCTTTTCGCTTACACGAAAAGAGAGGGTTTGTGCGACCAGCCCGCCTTGGACTGGAGTTAGGTCTTGTATCGGCAGATCGAAGTGCTCTCTCAACAAGGCTACGATTGATTCTTGGTCAACCGATGGTTTGACACTTTCCATAAAATCCTCTCAAATAGGGTCCTTCGATCGTACTGCGGCAACCGCGGCCCGGCTTTTCGTGCCCCCGCCATGATCTCGACTACCTATCGCAGAGTGCTACTATGCTACCATGCCGGGTTGTAAAAATCAAGCGGGCGGGGGATTAAAGTAGGTCGTTCCTTATCCCTTTTGTGAATCGTTTCTCTAAGTGTGTGTCAAAAAGGGTATATGGGTCAAAAAGTGTTGGTGAAAATGGCCTTAACGTGTTATCCTGCTTGGGTTTTCTGATATGATATTCAGAAAAGGGTCTATTTGATGGTTAAAAAAACACTGTATTTATTGTCTCTCT
>Ga0315279_10003620_pt1 | contig 21333 bp, 16 predicted proteins | sample YL17G06_20_MG_FD_203694 | JGI IMG/M metagenome (GOLD analysis project Ga0315279, IMG submission 203694) | Sediment microbial communities from Yellowstone Lake, YNP, Wyoming, USA - YL17G06_20 | ecosystem: Environmental > Aquatic > Freshwater > Lake > Sediment | place: USA: Wyoming | collected... | reverse complement strand
GACGCAAGCGGCGCGTCGCTCGCGCTCTTCTACGGCGACTACTTCGCGCGCCCCAACAAGAGCGGCGGCGCGTGGATGGACAGCTTCGTGGACCAGGGCGGCCTGCTCGGGACGAAACCGGTGGTGCTGAACGTGCTCAACGTCATCAAGCCGGCGCCCGGGCAGCCGGCGCTGCTCACCTGGGACAACACGACGACGATGTTCCACGAGTTCGGGCACGCGCTGCACGGCCTGCTGTCGAACGTGAAGTACCCGGCGCTTGGCGGCACGAACGTTCCCCGCGACTTCGTCGAGTTCCCGTCCACGTTCAACGAGCACGCGGCGCTCGACCCGGCCGTGCTCGCCAGCTACGCGAAGCACTACCAGACGGGTGCGCCGATGCCGCAGGCGCTCGTGGACAAGATTCGGAAGACGCGCACGTTCAACCAGGGCTACATGATGACGGAGTACCTGGCGGCGGCGTTCCTCGACATGGCCTGGCACACGCTGCCGCCCGGCACGGGACTGCAGGACGTGAGCACGTTCGAGCCGGCGGCGCTCAAGCGGTTCGCGATCGACGTGCCGCAGGTGCCGCCCCGCTATCACACGACCTACTTCTCACACATCTGGAGCGGGGGGTACTCGGCGGGCTACTACGCGTACTTGTGGAGCGAGGTGCTCGCGCACGACGCCTACTACTTTCTCGAGCAGCGCGGCGGCCTGACGCGCGAGAACGGGCAGCGGCTGCGCGACGTGGTGCTGTCGCGGGGCGGCAGCGGGCCGGTGGACCAGATGTACCGTGCCTTCCGCGGCCGCGACGCGGAGATCGAGCCGCTGCTCGTCGAGCGCGGACTGAAGGCCACGCCGACCGGGAAGCGCTGATCGCGAAACCGCGGTGGCACCGCCGGTCGTCATGTAGAATTCCACCGTCGTTCGACACGCGTCCGGCGGACGTCGCAAGAACCTCCCATGCTCGACGACTTCAGGACTGGGGGTTACAGTGGCGGAAGTCCCTCGAGCTTTGCAGCGACCGCACGGCAGGCGGTGATCAGGTCCCGCACGAGTCGTTCATCGGCCTCGAATGCGCCTTCGTACTCCGCGCGATTCCGCAGATCGTGACTCTTCGACAGTACACGCCAGACTTCGGGTCCAAGGCCCAGTGTGTCAGGTAGAACCTGAAAGACGATGTACCGTGTCACAGGCCGGAATCCACGATAACGAAGTGCCGCCAGGCACAGCACGTGAGCAGCGCCGTACGCAAGATCGAACCGGCCATCGAGAGAGTTGGCCCTATTTCCCGCGTCATTGAGTCGCGTCAATCCCGAGCGCTTCAGGCTCTCGAACTCCTTCGCGTCCGGAGGTTCGACCGCGAGAGGCTGCCCCGGCCCTGCAAGCCGTTCAAGCGGCAAAGTCATCATCCGATCCGATGATCCACAACTTCGGAAGGTGGAGAACTTTGGTGAGGAAGGCGTTCCGAGCCTTTCGCCGATTCCTGAATTCCTCCATGCTGTAGATCGTTGGGTTAACCTGTCGTCCCAGCGCTGCGCTGGCTGATTCGAGAGCCGAATACACGTCCCCGTACGTGAGCTCGTCGCTGACGATCATCAAGTCGATGTCGCTATGCGCAGTGTCCTTCTTCCCGGGGACGGACCCATAGACGAAAGCCGCCGTGATCTCAGAAGCGACAGGACGCAGCGCATCCCGGAGGGGACCCGCCAGACCGATTGTCTTCTCGACAATGCTGCGCAGCTCTTCGAAAAGCGGAGACCCGGAATTCGCCTGATAGTGCTTTTGATTGCCGACCCGTCGGACGTTGACCAAGCCGCTCGCCTCAAGACGCGCCAGTTCCCGAAGCACGGTGCCAGTCCCGCCGTGGGCGCGGGCGATGATTTCCGAAGCGTAGAAGCTTCGGTCGGGGTTGCCGAACAGCAGACCAAGCACCCGCTGCTGCGTTTTCGAGAATAGTGCGTTCGCGAGGCCTGCGTCACCGTCGTCCGGCCGCCGTCGTGCGCTTCTTCCCATTTTGGGTGTGATTCTACCCTATTTGGGAGGGTCGATGGAAGGCTCTCCGCGAAGGATTTCGTAATCGCCCTTTTTCCGCCAGCCGGAACCCCGCGGCGTCGCGCCTCGTCGAATCGGACAAAGGCGAGGCACCCATGTCCACGATGCTCAGCGACCTCCGACTCGCGCTCCGCTGGTTCGTCAAGCGACCCGGCTTCACCGTCCCGATCATCATCACGCTGGCGCTCGGGATCGGCGCCAATACGGCGGTGTTCAGCATCGTCTACAACTTGCTGCTGAAGCCGTTCCCTTTTCCCGAACCGGACCGGGTCGTCAGGGTCTATGACACCCAGCTGTCCTTCACCACTGCGCCGGCGGCCAACCGCGAGTACGTGGACTGGCGCGATCAGAGCCGGGTATTCAAGGCGATCGGCGGGGCGTGGCCCTTCATGCCCACCCTGACGGAGTCCGGCGAACCCGACCGGCTCCGGGGCGGCAGGGTGACCGCGTCGTTCTTTCGCGTCTTTGCGGCGCCACCCATCCTGGGTCGCTGGTTCACCGAAGACGAAGATCGCCCCGGGGGACCCAGTGTCGCCATCGTGGCCGAAGGCCTCTGGACGCGCCGGTTCGGGCGCGACGGCGGGGTGATCGGCCGCGCTATCACGCTCGACGGCATCCCACGTACCATCGTCGGCGTCATGCCGGACGCACCGTTCGAGGCCCTCTACCGCCTCGAGGTGTTCGTTCCGCTCGCGATGGCACTGGACCGGCAGGACGGCCTCCACAATCTCGCGGTCTTCGGGCGACTGAAGCCCGGCGTCACCGTCGAGCAGGCGAGAAACGAGATGGTGGCGCTCGGTCGCCGCCTGGCCGTCGAGAACCGGGGCAACCACGGCATCAACGTCCAACGGTATCGGGATTCGCTGGCCGGCAGCAGGGTGGCTGCGCCGGCGATGATGCTGTTCGCGGTGGTCACGGTCGTTCTCCTCATCGCGTGCGCCAACGTGGCCAACCTGCTGCTCGCGCGGGCGACGTCCCGCCGGCGCGAGATCGCCGTGCGGATGGCAATGGGGGCCAGCCGGCTTCAATTGGCGCGCCAGATGCTCACAGAAAGCACGTTGCTGGCGGTGGCCGGCGGGCTGCTTGGGCTCGCCGTGGCCTGGGGCAGCGTTCGCGCGCTCCTTGTAGCCATCGCCGGCGCGGTCCCTCGCAGGTTCCTGCCGATGATTCCCGCCATCGGGATGGATTGGCGCGTGCTGCTGTTCACGCTGGGGGTCGCGCTGACAACCGGCATCCTGTTCGGCCTGGCGCCGATGGTCAGCCACGCGACCAGGCGGGTGAGCGACGCGCTCAAGGAGGAGTCGGGACGAAGCGCCGGCAGTCCCGCCGCCCGCCGGCTGGGGAGCGTGCTGGTCGTCGCGGAGATCGCGCTGTCGGTGGTGCTCCTGAGCGGCGCCGGCCTCCTGGTAAAGAGCCTCATCCGTCTCGGCGAACAGCAGACCGGCATCGTCTCGGACGGCGTACTTGCCTTCGACGTGTCGTTGCCGGAGCAGCGCTACGTCTCCCCCGACTCGGTTCGCGCCTTCTACCGCGAGGCTCTCGCCCGTCTTCGGAGCATGCCCGGCGTCAGGGCGGTGGGAACGACGACCTCGCTCCCCATGTACAACCCGAACTCGAACGCCCAGATCCGGATCGACGGCAAGGCGCCCTGGAAAGACAACGAATCGCCGCTCACAGACATGCGATGGGTCAGCGGCGAGTACTTCGAGGCCCTGAAGGTGCCGCTCATCCGCGGCCGGCTGTTCACCGAGCAGGACGACGGGCGCGCGGGGTTCGTGGCCGTGGTCAACCAGTCGATGGCGGCGCGGTGCTGGCCCGGAGAAGACCCGATCGGCAAGCGCGTTCGGATCTGGGGGGACTGGCGCCAGGTGGTCGGTGTCGTCGGAGACGTGCGTTCGCAGAATCCCGCGATTCCGCCGGTCTGGGAGGTGGATGTTCCGGCGGCGCAGCAGCCGACGTGGGCCCGAGCCACGAGCTTCGCGTTGCGCTCTTCGAGGAGTGACCCGTCGGCATTGGCAGGCGCCGTCCGCCGCGAGATGGTCGCCATCGATCCCACGCTGGCGTTGTCGAATGTGCAGACGATGGACGACGTCGTGAGCCGGTCGATGGGACCGTGGCGGCTGCTGTCAGGACTCACCTCGGCCTTCGCGGCGCTGGCGGCGCTGCTGGCGGCGATTGGGACCTACGGCCTCATCACGTACACCGTCGGCCAGCGGACCTGGGAATTCGGCGTCAGGATGGCGATGGGCGCCGACGGTGCGGCGGTGCGGCGGCTCGTGATGGCGCACGGGATGAAGCTCGCAGGCGTCGGTGTCGTCCTGGGGGCGCTCGCGGCAGCCGGCCTCGCGCGGATGATGACGTCGCTGCTCTACGAGGTGACGCCCACCGATCCCTGGGTGCTGGGGATCGCGTGCCTGGCGGTTCTTGGATCTGCGGCCGCCGCCTGCTACGTGCCGGCCCGCTGGGCCGCGCGCGTCGACCCGATGGTGACGCTGCGGGCGTCGTGACCTGCCCGATGATCGGCGTCGCCCTCGCGCGTCGTACGTGACCCGCGCCCGAGATACGAGATCCACCTCGAGAACGCGAAGGAAATCGCGAAGGCGCACTTCTATGCCGACGGGACGATCATCAGCCAGTCGGCCAAGCCGAAGACGCCCGCCAAGAAGTGACCGCCTCCACGGCCAGGGGCCTCTGGTTCATCGCGTGCCATCGCGGCTGACGCGCGGCGTCGCGGTGTGGCTCGTCTTCACCAGGCGTTCGACGTCGAAGAGATTGGCCCGAGCCGCCGCAAGGGCCGATGCGAAGCGATCGGCCTCCAGCGCGGGTGCGCGCGCCAGAATCCAGAGGTAGTGTCGATCCGGCGATCCGACGACGGCCCACGAGTAGTCGTCGGCAAGCCCCAGAATCCAGTAGTCGCCCCACACGAACGGCAGGAACGACAGCACGGCGGGGGCGAAGCGCACCTTCAACTTCGCGGACGTGCGGGAGTCGACGATCCGCGCGACGCCCCGCGCCTCGATGACGCCGCCGTCCGCGGTGCGGCACCGATTGATCACGTCGATCCGCCGGTCGGCGCGCCTTGCGTAGGTGGCCCGGACGTCGCCGGCGCAGGTACGCTGAAACCTGTTCGGAAACCGCGCGATTTCGAACCAGTCGCCGAGATAGCGATCGAGGTCCACAGCGTCCACGGTGCGGACGGGTCCCGGCAGTTGCCCCTGGACGGGGGTCATCATCAGCACTGTCACCAACCCCACCATCACGAAAAACATCAGTTGTTCTCCCTCACACCGCGTCCACGGGCAGGCCGGAGCCTCACCGGAGCGGATGCTTCAACCAACGGAGGACTACACCTGGCGATTGGCCGACGTTCGCGCGCGCGCCGACGCGGAGTCGGCGTCCACGGCCCGCCGGGCGAACCTCGCCAGTCTCGGCTCGGCTTCCCTGGACCACTTCCGTGGCCGGCCCGGCCGCACCGAGCCGGGCCGGCTGCCTCACGAGACACCGGACGGCGCGGCCGCCCTCCTCGAACTGCCGAAGAAGACGGCCGCCGATATATCCGGTGGCGCCAGTGAGCGGGACTCCCGCGTCCATCGAACCGCCTATCTGTCTTTCGGGAGAATGACCGCGTCAATCACATGGATGACGCCGTTGCTCGCGGCGATGTCGGTCTTGACGACGTGCGCGTTGTCGACCGTGACGCCGCCGTCGTGCGTGGCGATGGTGATCGTGTCGCCGCTGACCGCCCTGGCCGAGTGCATCTTCACCACGTCCGAGGCCATCACCTTTCCGGCCACGACGTGATAGGTGAGAATGCGCTGCAGCTTCGCCTTGTTCTCCGGCTCGAGCAGCATGTCGAGCGTGCCGGCGGGCAGCTTGGCGAACGCCTTGTCGGTCGGCGCGAACACCGTGAACGGGCCCGGGCCCTTGAGCGTGTCCACGAGATCTGCCGCGGCGAGCGCCTTCGCGAGCGTCTTGAACGACCCGGCCGCGACCGCCGTGTCGACGATGTCCTTCGTGTCAGCGCCCACGGCAGGCGCATTGGACGCGGCAAACGTCATCCCCAGTGCAGCCATGGTCCCGATTGCGAGTATGTTCAACATTGTCCATTCCTTGATGTGCTGATTGAGCACGGTTAACGGGCGTGCAACGTCGCAGGATGCGCCCTGCGGCCCTGCACGCGCTTCCAGAACAGCGCCTGATACGCACCGGCCAGCGCGACCAGCCCGTACACGGCGGCGCTCAGCGTCGACACCTCACCGAAGCGCATTCCGAACAGCGCCGCGACGAGATCGAAACGGGCGACGGCGACCAACCCCCAGTTGAGCGCTCCGACGACGACGAGGATGGCCGCGACGACGTCAATCTGCTTCATGACCTGCTCCCTGCTTGGGCACCCGGGCATTTCCGAGCGCCATGCTTTGAATATAGTGCAATCTAAATTGATTACAAGTAAAATCAGGCCTGCGGCGAAACCCGTGTGAGCGGCACGACAAAACCGCGGCGGGATTTGACTGTCGGGAAAACAACGGAGGGAGTGATGCTGTCGGCGACGTTGCAGGCTGGATTGAACGGGTACGGCATCGGCGGCAGAATCCGGTCGCTGCGCCTGAAGAAGAAGCTGGGCCTCGTCCAACTGGGTCGGCACACGGGCCTGTCTCCGGCACTGCTCTCGAAGATCGAGCGCGGCCGACTGTTCCCGACGCTGCCGACGCTGCTGCGCATCGCGCTCGTCTTCAGCGTCGGCCTCGAGTTCTTCTTCGCCGGCGCCCGCGAGAAGCCCCTCGTCGCGGTCGTCCGGAAAGCGCAACGCGTGCGGCTCCCCGAGCGGCCGGGTGCGCGGCAGATTGCGTATCGGTTCGAGTCGCTCGACTATCCGGCGACCGAGCGCCGGTTCAACTCGTATTACGCCGAGTTCGTCCCCGCGGCGCCGGACGGACTACGGCCGCACGCCCACCCCGGCGTGGAGTTCATCTACGCCCTGGCGGGCACACTGAGCGTGCACATCGATGGCGGCGAGTATGCGCTCGAGGCCGGCGACTCCATGTATTTCGATTCGAGCATTCCTCACGGTTACGGGCGCAGCGGCGGCCGGGCCTGCAGCGCCGTCGTCGTAACGTCATCGTAGACATCTGCCCGTGTGACGTGTCGCGAGCGGTCGCTCGCGGAGGCGGATCGAAACCGCTGCGCGGGAAACTGCCTGGGCACCGTTTTCGGCAGTCGCGCCTGTTCCTCGGGCGACTCGTGCCCATCCTGCTGACTGGAAGTTCATGATCCGGAAGAAGGAAGAAGGTAGACTGCCCGGGAGCGCTCAGTACCGGGAGGTTCGCCATGTCCGAGTGCAGGTACTTCCACGTCGAGGCGGGCAAGGGACTCAGGCGCGTGGACGGCCTGGAGGAGGCGCTGGCCTGTCACCAGCAAGGGGGTTATGTCTGGTTTCACCTCCTGGATCCGACCAGGAGAGACATGGACGCCCTGGCCCGGCCGCTGGGGATCCATCCGCTCGCGGTGGAGGACTGCCTGGACGAGGACCAGGTCCCCAAGATCGAGGACTACCCGGGCCACATCCTGATCCTGTTCAATCGCTACGCCTACGCGGACCGGGAGCTGGCGGTCGGGGAGGTGGACTTCCTGCTCGGGAGGAACTTCCTCGTCACCGTCAACCGCGAGGGGGGAGACGCTCGCAAGGCGTTCGAGAAGGTCGAGGAGATGGCAAGCCACGACATCGGCACGGTGGAGAAGGGACCTGACTTCCTGTTGCACGTCATCCTCGACCACACGGTGGACGGCAAGCTGGCGGCCATTGAGGCCCTCGAGGATGACATCGAGAGCGCAGAGGAGGGGATGCTAGAGGACGCAGCCACCTTCAGGCTCGGTGACCTCGTGCGCCTGCGACGCGCGTTGCTCTCCCTCCGAAAGAGCCTGTTCCACGAGCGCGAGATTCTGGTCAAGGTCTGCAGGAAGGACTCGCCGTTCATCACGGAACCGGCCATCTACCACTTCCGCGACATCTACGACCACCTGACCAAGTTCTTCGAGTTCACCGAGATGAACCGGGACATCCTCACCAGCCTGACGGAGACGTACCTCTCCCTCATCAACAACCGGATGGCCGACGTGGCCAACCGGACGAACAGGAGCGTCCGCAGGCTCACCCTCATCACGACCGTGTTCATGCCCCTGTCGCTGCTGGCCGGGGTCGGCGGGATGTCGGAGTGGAGCATGATGACAGGGCCCCACAACTGGCGGGTTGCCTACCCGCTCTTCATGCTGGGCATGGCGGTGATCGGCGCCGTCAACTACGCGCTCCTGCGCTGGGTGGAGCGCAAGCGCGGCGATTACCCCGCCGACGGCTCCTGACGCAGGTCTCCGTTGTCTCCCTTTGGGGTCAGGTCTTGAATTGACGGTTTGTTCACGATCTGGCCCCGTGGCACTCGCGTTCATCCAGGACATACGGAAAGCACGGGCTCCTTCGATCTGGGAAGGGGCGGATGTAGTGACGAGGTAACGAAAAGCGAAGGGCGATCAGCCGCGCGTGTGCGGCGAAAATGGTCGACGGAGGCGTTCATGACGTGGAAGACCGTTGTCGTCATCAAGCGGACTGCGGCGTTCTTGCCGGTTGGCGTGGTGGTGCTGCTGCTCGTCGCCGCCGGCGCCGGCGCACAGCAGCTGTCGTCGTCATCGCTCTCGACGAGGAGCTGTTCAAGGCGCTCACCAGGAAGGCGTGGGCACGCGGCTACACCGACTTGCTGGAGCGCGCCAACCGCGAGGACGTCCAGAAGTCACCCGAGATCATGAAGACGCTGGCATTCAAGCCGGGCGAGCGCGTGGCGGACATCGGCGCGGGCACCGGGTACTTCACGTTCCCGGTGGCGAAGGCGGTTGGACCGACCGGTCAGGTCCTGGCGCTCGACATCGCGCCCGAGATGCTCGAGTACCTCGACATGAGGGTCACGGCACAGAAGGCAGGCAACGTCACGCTGCGCAGGGTGGCGAGCGACGACCCGCAGCTCGTGGCGGGCAGCGTGGACACGATCCTGATGATCGACACGATCCACTACGTGAAGGACCGGACGGCCTACGCGAAGAAGCTGCTCCCTGGCCTGGCGCCCGGTGGTCGCCTCGTCATCATCGATTACATTCCGAGGTCGATGTCGGAGCGGCCGTGGGGTCCCCCGCCCGAACAGCAGTTCCCGAGAGAACAGCTGGACAGGGAAATGGCAGCCGCGGGCTTCAAGGTGCTTGCCGCGTACGATTTCCTGCCGGAACAGTTCTTCGTGATCTACGGCGTCCGGTGATCGGATCGAGCGGACCCGGCAGCGGCCGGCGGCATCGGCCGGCCGAGAGCGAGGGGCGAGGAGCGGGTAGCGGGTAGCCGCGGATCAGCGCTTTCGACCGAGCGGGCCGACAGACTGCAGGATACGCTGCATGGCTGACTCGCTGAGCGCGTCCGATCGCGTCGACGCCCGGTAGACGACGTGCCGCTCGTCGAGCGGTCGGTCGTTGATTTGCAGGATGGCTGGTGGCCAGGCTCCCAGGCCCGGAGGCCTCATCGGATCGTGGTGCACGTAGTAGTCGCGGCTGGCGGCCGACGCACCCATCAACATCCCGATTGCGGCCACGGACATGAGCGCGTCGGGCACCGTCGCCTTGTCGGGAAGGCGCACTTCGCTGACCGCCGCTCTCGGGATTCGGAAGACGTTGCCGACCCGAATGCCACCGTCGATGAGGCTTTCCGCGGTCACCCTCACCCTGTCGACGATCATCTCGCGGCCGCCGAGCACCGCCGGCCAGTTGGCTCCGACGACCTCTATCGCGCGCTCGGCGCCCGGCGGCAGTTTCCTGCCAATCGGGCGAACGAGGATGAGCGTGAAGTCGTCGGCGAACGCCATGCGGTAGGTGCCGATGCCGCCGGCCGCCACGGCGACGATCACTTCTGTCGCCGGCTCCAGCCGGAGCACGCGGGACCAGTCGGACAGGCTGGTGGTCTGGGCAGTGGCGGGCCAGCACGACAGCAGGACCGCCGAGAGCGCCGAGGCTGCGCAGATCGCCGGTCTCATGATGCCTCCTCGTACGCCGCGTAGGGACTGAGGCTGCTCCGTCCCTACAAGTATGCGCCAGCCGCCGAGGGATCGGCTGGTCGTCCAGTCCTACCGAACGAGATACGCTTCGGCCTGTGACCCGTCTGGCAGCCGCCAGCTCGTCCACAGCGTGAACTGCGGATTGTGATGATCGTGCGCGACCCAGTCCATGAACCCGTCACGGAACGCCAACCGCCATTTCGCGGTGTGCGCAATGGCGATCGACCCGGTTTTCGAAATGAAGACGTCGTAGCTCGACAGGACTTCGACCCGCTCGGGACGGTCGCCGAATCCGTCGATTTGATAGTGGAGGTTCCTCATTTCGGACACGAGTTGGAAGAGATTGGGCTCGAAGCCGGGCTCATTGGGCAGCACGGCGATCCGCAACCGTTGTCCCGGAAACGTCGAGGCCAGCGAGGTGAGAATCTCGGCGTACTTCCAATCCCGCTTGCTCGGAGGATGGGTATAGTAATGCTCCTCGATCGCAGGCCACCCGAACGAAATCGTATAGAACTGATAGCTTCCCACCACGACGATGAATGTCCACGCGAGAACACGGATGGCCTTCCATGGAATCCGCTGGATACCTGCCGCGGTCATCAACGCGAGAGCCGGCAACAACGCAACGATGTATCGACCATCCTTGTTGGGGACAAGGAGAAAAACCACGAGCGCCGGGAGGATCCAGCACAGGAGGAATGCCAGTCCCCTCCACGCCCTCGTCGAGACTCCGTAGATCACGAGACCGAGCGCCGTGATGGGCAGGAGCCGTCTCGAGACCAGCACATCTCGAAGCGCATTCCAATACCACTGAAGCGATTCCCACAACCGGACGGGATCCCCTTCCCGGCTCGGATCCGAGCCGAGGGCCATGCGGGCGCCAGCCCTGAATTGGTCATACGATTTCACATACCACGGGAGCGCCACCGCCGCACACGCGACGACCAGTATCAAGAGCGCCCACACCTTCGATGTGACCGATTGCCGGTCGTCTCGAACGTGGAGGGCGAAGCACAGAATCGCCGGACCGATGAGGAAGGCGACGGCCGTCCATTTCGTCAAGATCGCACAACCGAGAGCGGCACCCAAGAGCCAGCTTCGTTTTCCGTCCAATCCACCCTTGCTTGCAAGGATGAGATGCAGGCATAGCACGACCATGGCCATCAACGCGAAATCGACGAGGACCTCTCTCGAGAGCGCAAAGACCATGGGGTAGAGCATCGTGATGACCGCCGCTCCGACCCCGACGGCATCGTCGAACAAGTTCCGGCCGATTTTGTAAATGCTGTAGACGGCGATCAGTAGGAACAGGAAGTTGGTTGCCGCGACACTCTGGACCGAGAAACCCAGCACCATCGTGAACGGAACGCTGCAGAAGTGGAAGAACGGAGGCCAATACTGCGTGACCGTCAGGAGTTTCGTGAGCGAGAGACGAGTGGGCGATTGAATCAACCGGAGGTATTTGAGGGCCGATACGGTGTGGGCGGCTTTGTCGTACGACGGAGGGGTATTGTCGTTCAAGAGCCAGATGCCATTGTTGATGACAAAGAACAGAACCACGGCTCCCAGGATGTAGAGGACCCATTTGGGCCTCTCGAACAATCGCATCATCGTGCTCCCGACACCCACGTGAACGTGGTCGCTGGAACGTTCCTGGGCGGCCATCTGTCGTCGCTGTTGGCTCGCCAGTATAGCGCAGGCCGGGCGGACACGCCGGGCTTGTGGCTGTCGCCGTCACGTCGGTTCAACACCAGTCTGTCACCCTCGCAAAGCTGTTCTGAAAACCTTCGGTCTTGCTTACGCCGGGACAAGGGGAATCGCCCTTCCCGCCCGGCAGCCCGGAGCGGTGGACCGTGCCCGTTTTCCCGGCGAGGGCGCCTGGAAGATTTCTGGAAGCGAAAACGAGGCCGAATCGCAGGCGCTTTTCCGGCGATCCACGTCTAATGCAGGAGAGACCGGAGGAGTCATGCGACGTCATGCCCTGATAGGGTTCGTCCTCGTGGCCGCGTTCGGCCATCCGCTTGTCGCGAGGGCGGCCGACCCTCCCACCCCGCCGGCCCGGCCTGCCGCGGCCGTCCGGGCGCGCGGCCCGATCACCATCGACGGGCGGCTCAATGACGAGGCCTGGGCGCTGGCCACCCCGATCGGGGACCTGCTCCAGCGCGAGCCCACCGAGGGGCAGGCCGCGACCGAGCGGACCGAGGTGCGCTTCGTGTACGACGACGACGCACTGTACGTCGGGGCGCGGATGTTCGACCGGGAGCCGGGCAAGATCGTCCGCCGGCTGTCGCGGCGCGACGCCGAGGTGTCGTCGGATCTGTTGCGCGTGTTCCTCGATCCGCACCACGACCATCGGACCGGCGTAATGCTGACCGTGTCGGCGGCCGGCTCGCAGGGCGACTCCTGGCTGTCGAACGACTTCGATCGCGACTCGTCATGGGACGGTGTGTGGGACGCAGCCGTCACGGTGGACGAACAGGGCTGGACGGCGGAACTCCGCATCCCGTTCTCGCAGCTGCGCTTTTCCCCGGGCGACCACCAGACCTGGGGTCTGAACATCAGCCGGCTGATCCAGCGCAACAACGAAGAGGACTGGTGGGCGCTGGTCCCCAGGAACGACACGCGCCTGACATCCGTGTTCGGCCACCTGGACGGTCTGAACGGCATTCGCCCGCGGCGCCACCTGGAAGTGCTTCCCTACGCGACCACCAGCTTCGAACGGATGGGCACGGCGCAGGCGGGCGATCCGTTCAGCGGCCCGAATTGCGTCCTCGGCGGCGCGGGAGTCGACCTCAAGTGGGGCATCACGAGCAGTTTCACGTTCGACGGGGCGATCAACCCCGATTTCGGGCAGGTGGAAGTGGACCCGGCGGTGGTGAACCTCACGGCGTTCGAGACGTTCTTCCAGGAGAAGCGGCCGTTCTTCATCGAGGGGGCGCAGCAGTTCAACAACTTCGGCCGGGGCGGCCTGGTGCTCTACGGCCGGTTCGGCGCGCAGTATCCCACCCTCTGGTACTCGCGGCGGATCGGGCGCACGCCGCATCTCGACGCGGACGGCGACTTCGTGAGCCAGCCCGCCGCCACCACCATCCTCGGTGCGGCCAAGGTGACGGGGAGAACATCCGGCGGCTGGAACATGTCGCTGGTGAACGCGGTCACGGACCGGGAGCAGGCGCGTGCGGCCACGGGCGGCCTGCGCCGCGACACCGAGGTGGAGCCGCTGACCAACTACGCGGCCGCCCGCGTCAGCCGCGATTTCGGCGGCCGCGCATCGGTCGGCCTGCTCGCCACCGCGGTCAATCGCAACCTGCGCACATCCGAGCTGCGCAGGACGGTCGGCAGCGGCGCGTACGTCGGCGGCACCGACGGCCACCTCTTCCTGGACCAGAAGAAGGCCTGGGTGCTGTCCGGCTCGTTTGCCGGCAGTCATGTCACCGGTGACGCCGCCGTGATCACGGCACTGCAGCGCAGCTCGGCCCGCTACTACCAGCGGCCCGACGCGACGCACATCCGGTTCGATCCGGCGGCGCAGTCACTCTCGGGATGGACGGGCCAGGTGAACGTGAACCGGACGCGCGGCAACCTGCTGGTGGACGCGGCGCTGTGGGCCATCAGCCCCGGCTTCGAATCCAACGACGTCGGGTTCTCTCCCGAAGCGGACCGCGTGGGCGCCCACACGGGCTGGCTCTGGCAGAAGACGACGCCCGATGGCTGGACGCGCGATCGCTCGGCTGTCTTCATCGGGCGCTGGCTCTGGAACACGGCTGGCGACACCCTCGTGAACGGTTACAGCCTGCAGGGTGCCGCAACGTTCAAGAACTACTGGTCGCTGTCGGGCAACGCCGATGTCGACCTGCCGCACCTCGACGATCGCGCCACCCGTGGCGGCGCGCTCATGCGCCGGCCGGCCACGTACAACGTCGGGGTCTATCTGTCCTCCGACGGCCGCAAGCGCGTCCAGATCGCCACCAGCGCCGGGTACAACGCGAACACGGCCGGTGGATGGTACGCGGAGGGCTCCTCGGAGGTCATCTTCCGGCCGTCGCCCTCGCTCAGCGTGTCGGTCGGCCCGTCGTTCTCGCGCTCGCGCACCATCGCCCAGTACGTGACCGCCGTGATCGATCCGACGGCCGTGGCCACCTACGGCCGCCGGACCCTGTTCTCGGATCTCGATCGCACCGAGGTGTCGATGGTCACGCGCCTGACCGTGATCTTCACGCCGAAGGCGTCGCTCGAGCTCTACGCCCAGCCGCTGCTGTCGTCGGGCCGGTACTGGAACCTCAAGGAGTTCGCCCTGCCCCGCACGTTCGAGTTCGCCCGCTATGGGACCGACGCGGGCACCATCACGTACGACGCGTCCGCGCAGGCCTACACGATCGACCCGGATGGCCCGGGACCGGCGGCCCGGTTCCGCGTGGACGCCCCGGATTTCACCTACGCGTCGCTGCGCGTCAACGCCGTCTTCCGGTGGGAATGGCGCCTGGGCTCCACGATCTACGCCGTGTGGACGCAGCAGCGCGAGGACATCGCGAGCACCGGAGCATTCCGTCTCCGGCACGACCTGCGTTCGATGGCCGGCGCTCCCGCCGATAATGTGTTCATGGTGAAGATGGCCTATTGGATCAGCCGCTAGGAGGGACCGTGACCGGCAGAACGCGCGCAGCGGTCGCCGCGCTGGCCATCGCCGTGGCCATCGGGGCCACTCTGGGCGCCGTCCCGGCCGCGCGTACGTCCGCGGGGGGCCAGTGGAGAACGCTCGACCCCGAGAAGGCCATGGACGCGATCGGGCTGGCTCCCGGCATGATCATCGGCGAGGCGGGCGCCGGCAGCGGCTACTTCACCTTCCCGATGATCCGGCGGATAGGCGCTGGCGGCGCCATCTACGCCAACGACATCGACGAACGCGCCCTCGCGTAGCTGCGATCGCGCGCCGAGCGCGAGGGCCACACCAACATCCACACGGTCGTCGGACGCACGGACGATCCGCTCTTCCCGCGGAAGGATCTCGAGATGGTCGTGGTCGTGCACGCCCTGCACGATTTCGACAAGCCGGTGGAGTGGATGGTGAACCTCAAGAAGTACCTTCGCCCCGGCGGCACGCTGGCCGTCATCGACATCGACCCCGAGCGTAACCACGACCGTCATTTCTGGCCGCGCGCCCGCATCCTCGAGTACGCGTCGCAGGCCGGCTACGACCTGGTGAAGATCGTGGACGATCCGGTCGAGCACATGTTCGTGATTCTCAAGCCCCGCCCGTCGTAGCCGTCACCCGGCCGCGCGACGGCCAGGCAGCTGCGGGGCCTCAACGGCCAGCCAACCGGTAATCGCCAGCGTGAGGTTCTCCGTCAGGCACCCGACGACCAGCCGCCTGTTCGTATTCTGAAAACCCTCGTTTTCGATTACACCACGTCAGGGGCCCGGACTCGGGCCAGTTTCAGGCGGACCGCGCCTCGGAGACGGGAACGAGGCGTCGCCGACGTGCGTATACCCGGCTGAGGGGCCGGTGCGCATCAACGGGAGATGTCATGAGCGCGATCATCTGCAACCTCCGCCACGCGTTTCGCCTGCTCTGGAAGAGCCCGACCTTCACCCTCACCGCCGTCCTCTGTCGGGGCGCAGTCGCGTGACGTGATCCGCCAGGTGATGTCACCAGTGAAGCTGCGCCTCAAACCGCCGAGACTGGAGACCAGGCGAGGCGCGGCTTCCCTGGTAGGCGGGCCTGCGGCCCGCGAAGCGGGCCCTAAGACAGCTTCTAAGGCGCGCCATCTGAAACTTGCTTCACTTGTCACGATTCCGGCCTTAGAAGATGTCTGGGGCTGGCGATCGTGGGCGTCGGCGTCGGTCTTGGTGGCGTGGCGGCGCTCGCCGTCGGGCGCCTGATGAAGGGGGTGCTGGTCGGGGTCGGATCGACCGACCCCGCGGCGTTTGCCGGCGCGCTCGGGATCCTCGTTGTTGTTGCGGCGCTCGCGATCCACGCGCCAGCGCGCCGTGCCAGCCGTGTCAGTCCGCTGGCGGCGCTCCGCCAGGAGTAGTGGTTCGTTTGGCGAAGTGAACGCACCGCCCGATTGCAGAATGCAAGGAGAACAGACGATGAAGAAGACCTTGTGCGTGCTGATGGCCGCCGCTCTGTGCGGGGCCGTCCTGTCGGCTCAAACCGCCGCGATTCCGGAGGCGGAGAAGGAGGCGATCGTCAAGACCGCCCTCGATTACGGCGACGGCTTTTACTCGGGCGCCGCGGAGCGCATGGAACGGGCCATCCATCCCGATCTCAACAAGATCTACGTCGCGGTGATTCCCCAGACAGGAAAGTTCGCTATCGGCTATTCGACTTATTCGGGGCTGATCGAAATGACCCGGGCCAAGGTCGGGCTGATGGAGCCGGAAAAAAGGAAGATCCAGGGATACGCCCTTCTTCTCAACGGCGACGTCGCCTGCGCCAAGGTCACCTCGGCGATGTTCAACGATTTCCTGACCATGATCAAGGTTGACGGCCAATGGAAGATCGTCAACGTGCTCTGGGTTCCCGGGCCCGATACCCCCAACCGGCCCCCCGTGCCGGCCGTCGACGCGGTGAAGGACAAGGACGCCATCACCCGCGCGGCGGAGGATTTCATCCAGGGGGCGATGTCCGGCGACGCCGCCCGCCTGGAGAAAGTCCTGCACCCCGAAGTCAGCCGGGCCGCCTTGAACGTCCCGCCGTCGGGCAGGCCGTCCGTCAGCCGGCAGCGCTACTCCGCCCTGGTCGAATCGGTGCGGGCCAGGCTGAACGTCGCTCCCGAGGGGGCGCGCGGGGCCGAGATCAAGATCCTCGACGTCATGGACGGCATGGCTTTCGTGGAGATCACGACCTCCAGTTCCTGGAGCTATGTCCAGATGATCGTGCTCGAGGGGCAGTGGAAGATCCTCAACATCCTGAGCAAGCGGAACCCGACCCCCCCGCGTCCGCCCCAGAAGTGACGGCCTTCGGCGCATCGTCCTGAACGCCCGCCGGGCGGTCGAGGGCCGCCCGGCCGTCGCGCGAGAGCCGTTGGCGCAGTGCGGGCCTTTGCCGCCAGGCGTCTCGTGCCGTTGGGGGGTGCGCTTGACCTCAGCCGCGCCGCCCGTTAGGCTGCAACGGCGCTTGGGCCGTTCGCGCCCCTGCCGCATCATCGCTCTCCGCAGGCGCACCGCAAGGTGTGCCTGCTTGCGAAAGGACTTCTGCATGAAGGCGACAAGGTTCACGCTGCGAATCGTGATCGTCCTGGCGACCGCGGTGGCGATGTCCATCACGGCTGTCGCTCAGAAGGGCAAGCCGGCGGCAGGCGGCCCGACGCCGATCAGGGTCGACGGCAACATCATCAAGGGCTACATCGCCTGGATGACCGACGCCCAGCGCGAAGGCCGCAGGACGCTGACGCCGGGCTACGAGAAATCGGCTGAATGGGTCGCGGCGAAGTTCAAGGAATGGGGCTTGAGGCCTGCCGGCGACAACGGGACCTACCTGCAGGACGTGCCGATCACGGGCGCGCGCAGTACGTTCGCGTGGACGACCGGCGTCCCGGAGATCACGGTGGATGGACGCACGTTCCTGCTCAAGGACGCCGCCTTCACGCTGGACGCCGCCTCGACACCGGGCACGCAGGCGGCCGGCGAGATCGTGTTCGTCGGCTACGGGATCTCGGCGCCCGCCAAGGGGCTTGACGAGTATGCCGGGGTGGACGTCAAGAACAAGATCGTGCTGGCGCTCAAGGGTTCGCCCAAGGACGCTCCGGCCGCGCGCTCGTCGTTCGGCCCGGCGCAGGTCGCGTCGCAGAGCACCGAAGCGTGGACCGACGAATCGACCGACCAGGCCAAGATCACGAACGCGTACCAGAAGGGAGCCGCGGCGGTTCTTCTCTTCGCTCCCGAAGAACTGGCGCCCTCGAACGCGCCTGGCGGCGCTCCTGCCGCTGCGGGTCCGGGCGGACCGGGCCGCCGCGTCTCGCTCGATCCGGCTGCCTTCACGCGGCCGTTCCTCATCGTGACGGACGTTGACGCTGCGATCTTCCGCCAGGTGATGTACCGCGATCCGATCGCCCTGCAGGAATCGCCACGCGGGTTCGTCGCGCGCATCGACGCGTTCCGGCGCGACATCCGCGAGAAGAAGCCGCACTCGATGGCGACCGGCGTCAAGGCGCAGGTGAAGGGCTATGCGACCACGACCTGGTACGGAGAGAAGTGGAAGAACAACGTTTCCCACAACGCGATCGCCAAGGTCGAAGGGACCGATCCCAGGCTGAAGAACCAGGTCATCGTCGTGGGCGGCCACCTGGATCACCTTGGCGTCACCAACGGCATCGTCATGAACGGCGCCGACGACGATGCGTCCGGAGCCGCGACCGTGATGGAGATGGCGCGACTGGTCGCGGCCAACGCGGCCACGATCAAGCCGAAGCGCACGATCATCTTCGCAGCATGGTGCGGCGAGGAACAGGGCCTGCTCGGTTCGAACTGGTGGGGTGAGCACCCGACCGACGGCGTGAAGATGGAGAACGTCGTGGCCGATTTCAACAACGACATGGTTGGCCTCGGCGATTACGTCGGCGCACCCGGCGGCTTGAACTTCCCCGCCATCTGGCAGGTCATCATGAAGAACCAGGATCCGGACGTGGCGAAGGTCGTGACCACGTCGACGGCGGGTCCCGGTGGCAGCGACTATTCCACCTTCATCGAGAAGGGGATCGAATCGATCGCCCTGATGACCGCCCGTGGCGTCGGCCACCCCGACTACCACGACGCGGGCGACGACGTGGAGAAGATCGACCCGGAGATGCTGCGCAAGAACGGGCAGTTCGTGCTGCAGGGCGTGATCAACGTCGCCAACGAGACGAGCGTCGACCTGCTGGTCGCCGACCGGCTGCACCTCTACAACGGCATGCGGATGACGCTGTTCAACCTGAACGAGGGAAGAGGCGGCGGCGGTCGCGGCGGCCGGGGCGGGCAGGCAGCCGCACCCGTGACGGTGGCGCCGCGCCTGAACGTGGCGTTGACGGAGCCGGCGGCGTTCTACGGCAACCTGGCGCTCGTCGATGTCGCGGCGAAGATGATGGGTGTCGGGCGCGTCGACGTTCCGGCGCGCGGTGACGGCGTGTGGTTCGCGCCGAGCGGCCTGACCGCTGCGGGACGCAACGCGCTGAAGTCGTTCGAGGCGGACGGCATCGTGCTGAACCTGCTCAATCCCGGCAAGGCGCTGCTGTCGGACATGCTCGACGCGGCGAAGAAGGGGTTCATCGTGTCCGGATTGACGACGATGCCGGATGCAGAGACGGCCAGGCGCATCAAGGCAAAGAACGCGCTGGTGGCAGTCGAGTTCGACATCGCGGCCCCGCAGGCGGTGGCAGCAAAGTTGATCGAATTCAAGAAGGCCGCGGGCGACTCGGGAAACCTGCTGCTCGTGACGCGCGAGGCGTCCACCGGTGGCGGCCGTGGCGAGGCTCCGCCCGCGACCGAATGGAAGACCAGCCGGCTCGATGACGCCAAGCAGCAGTTGTACCTCGCGCTCGTCAAGGCGGGATGGACGAAGGACGAGATCTACTCGATGGTGGGAGTGACGCCGCCGCCTCCGCCCGGGCAGCCAGGCGGTGGTCGTGGCGGCGGCGGCGGTCTCGGCGGCAACCTCGCGAGGCTATCGGCAGCAGTACCGACGACGTAAGCGGCCACCTCTCGCCTGAAGGCCAAGGGCCCACGATGTGGCCCCGGGTCTTTGGAGCATGTGAAGAAATGCGTCGGTGATCGGTTAGCAGCCCGTGGCAAGAGTCCAACCGGGCTGCTAATTCGTCCATCTACTCGTGGTTCCGCTGTCTCGACCGGCGACGACGGGTCGTCCCGGGTATCGTCTCGATGCGGAAGCCCACGCGTTTCAGACGTTCGATGTAGTCGGGGATGTCCGGCGTGGTGCTGGCAGCCTTCTGGCCTCTGATCACCCGGCGATCCTTCTCTTGTTCCACGTGTGGCAGCTGGGCGTACGGGATCAGCAACGGGTGCAGCTTCCGGACGACGTCCTTCCTGGACAGCCTCGCATAACGCCAGTCGGCGAGCATGCGCTCCACCATCCAGTGGTTGTGCTCGGCCTCCGCGAGAATCTCGGCGTGGGCCTGCAGTTCCTGCCGCACGCGCTTCTCATGCGCCGCCCCTGGCGGGGCGCCGCGGACCACGCGTAACCCGGCGAGCGCCACGATACTGGGGATCCGCTCGGCCTGAGCGATGTTCGAGCCCCGCGTGTCGGCATCGAGCTCGGACCACGGCACCGCAGACGGGTTGCTGGCGCGCTGCTCCTTGCTCAGACCAGCCAGCCAGTCTTCGTGAAGCCCCTGCGCGAGGCGCGCCGCCGCGGGCGCGAACTCGAGATCCCGCTCGCAGATCTCCCAGAACAATCCGGCGTCCACGTGCATGTCGAGGAGCTGCTGGCCCGGCAGGTTCGAACGCGTAGGGGTCCCGGACGGGTTCTGCCTGAGGTGCTGGCAAAGGAACTCGAGCGAGCGGGCTCCCAACTTGTAATGCGGGATCTCCAGCAAGGCCCGGAGCACGCCCGGATCCAGATTCAGCCGCTGGTTCTCCTTGAGCTTGAACTGTGCGCGAATGAACAGTGCGCGGCGAATCGGGTAGCACAGGTCCGTCTCATCGTCCTCCCACCGGCGGCGCCCGCCCTCGTCGGTGAACCGCTGGCGCTGGTTTGGCCCGAGCACGTTGAGGTATCCGACCAGGCGCGATCTGAAGTCCGGCCCCTTCTTCAGCACGAAGTCCAGCCACTGGCCTTCGACGTCCCGCAGCTGCCCGGGGTCGCGCTCGAGCGCCTTCAACTCGAACGGTGACATCGTGCCGGGGTGGCGCGGCCCGAACGTCTCGTAGGTCGGACTGGTGGCCCCCGCGAACACGAAAATGCACTTGCCGATCGGGTGTGTGATCTCGCCGTCCTGGAAGGCCCCGTCCTGCATGGGCGCCAGGAGGTACTGTAACCACCTGTACCCCTGGGAATCGAACTCGTCCCAGAAGACGAGCGGCGTGCCGCCAGAGAGGACGCGGTCGCGAACACGATGGAACGCGCCGTTCAGGTCGGCAGCGTTGCTGAACTGCGAGAGATTGAAGGTGAGGATGTCCTCGTCGTCGAGACCGAGCACGGCCTTCGCGATCTGCGTCACGCCGAACGACTTCCCCGCTCCCGGCGGGCCGAACACGCCGAGCGAGAGCGGCTTCTTCC
>Ga0315279_10003618_pt1 | contig 21356 bp, 17 predicted proteins | sample YL17G06_20_MG_FD_203694 | JGI IMG/M metagenome (GOLD analysis project Ga0315279, IMG submission 203694) | Sediment microbial communities from Yellowstone Lake, YNP, Wyoming, USA - YL17G06_20 | ecosystem: Environmental > Aquatic > Freshwater > Lake > Sediment | place: USA: Wyoming | collected... | reverse complement strand
GAAGATTTTTCCCTTGTGTCACGAGATCGAAGAGCCGTTTGTGGGCTGCATCTCTTCCCGTATAAATAACCCCGCTGATCAGGACGCGATCACCGATTCTCAATTTCTCAACATCCCGATCGCTCAATGGTGTCTTCAATCGAATCGATTCGCCCATACAACCTCCGTAGTCAAATCACAGTTTCCTTATGTCGTTGCACGTGGCACTGAATGTTCACAGCCAGAGGCAGACTCGCAATATGGCATGGCATCATCAAGACATGAACGGCCAGCGACGTGGTACGACCTCCCAACCCCTGCGGTCCGATCCCGAGTTGATTGATCCCCGCAAGCATCTCTGATTCCAACTGATCCAGTTCTGAGCTCGGATTCCTGCTCCCCAGAGGTCTCAGCAAACTCTTCTTTGCAAGGAGGGCGGCCTGCTCCATCGTTCCACCAATTCCGACCCCGACAATGGTTGGAGGGCAGGGATTGGATCCCGCTTCCTTCACCCTCTGAATCACGAACCGTTTTATTCCTTCGACCCCTTCAGAGGGCGTGAGCATGACAACGCGACTCATATTCTCGCTGCCTGCCCCCTTCGGAGCCAACGTGATTTTGATCCTATCTCCAGGGACTATCTCGGTATGAATCACGGCAGGCGTATTGTCTCCGGTATTCGTCCGAGTGAACGGATGACAGATTGATTTCCGAAGGTAACCGTCTCGATATCCGCAGCGGACACCCTCGTGAATAGCCTCTGTCAGGCTCCCCCCCATCAGATGAACGTCCTGCCCCAGCTCGACAAACACCACGGCGAATCCGGTATCTTGGCAGATGGGAACTTTCTCTTCTTTCGCGATTCGAGCATTCTCCTTCAGCTCTTTCAGAATGTCCACCGCCACCGGAGATTCTTCTTTTTCAATCGCCCGATCGAAGGCCTGGAGCACGTCCTCTCCCAAGTCAATATTCGCCTGGATGCAAAGGTCTCGCACCTGTTCGGTGATTAGCCTCACGTCTATCTCACGCATGGGTTACCTCACCCCCCTTCTCCGTGCCTGCACGCCGAAGTGCCGGTTTCCGCTGAAACGCTTCATGCAAGACGCGTTTCGGCACGCAGGCGTGTTCGTGTCTCTTCTTTCTATTTATCTTGATCTCCGAACTCCGAGCTCTGAACTCCGAACTATCTCCATCAAAGCTTTAGTTCCAGAATCGTCTTCTTCACACTCTCCGCTGACTTTGCCACGAGAGCTTTTTCAGCCTCGGTCAGTTCAAGTTCAATGATCGACTCAACCCCATTTGCTCCCAGTTTCACGGGAACGCCGAAGCACAGGTCTCTCAATCCATACTCACCGTCTAGATAGACACAGCAAGGAAGGATCCTCTTCTTATCCTTCAAAATCGCTTCGACCATCTGGACCGCTGCCGCTGAGGGGGCATAGAAGGCGCTTCCTGTTTTGAGCAGATTGACAATCTCTGCTCCACCCTTACGGGCGCGATCGACCAGGCGATCAATTTTCTCCTTCGGAAGCAGATGGGTAAGTGGGATTCCACTCACGGTGGTATATCGCGGCAGGGGAACCATTTCGTCCCCATGACCTCCCAGGAGAAGAGCTTGAATGTCTTCGACCGAAACATTCAGCTCCATGGCGATGAAGGCCTTGTATCTTGCCGTGTCAAGGATTCCCGCCATCCCCAGGACCCTCTCCTTGGGAAATCCGCTTCTCTTCAGGGCCAAATAGGTCATGGTATCCAACGGATTCGCTACCATAATGAGAATCGCCTTCGGAGACCATCGAATGACTTGAGCCACGACGGATTCGATGATCTTCTTATTCGTCTCCAGCAGATCTTCCCGGCTCATGCCCGGCTTTCGTGGAATTCCAGACGTAATGACCACGATGTCCGAATCTTTTGTCTCCTCGTATCCATTGGTTCCAACCACTCTTGCATCAAAGCCCTCAATGGGGCTTGCCTCGAACAAATCCAACGCCTTCCCCTGGGGAACCCCCTCCAGGATATCTACCAAGACGATGTCACCCAACTCTTTTTCAGCAGCCCAGTGGGCGGCCGTCGCACCCACGAACCCTGCGCCGATAATGGAAATCTTTTTCCTTGCCATACGCCCTCCTTTTCCCGCGATGCTTGTCCCCTTCGTTCACCGAAGAGGGTAGCTCCCCGGAGCCCAACTTGGCCCCCTATCCAAACCCGGCCTTTGATATCCTTTCAAATGGAATCCGCAGCTCTTTCGAATGATCAATTCAGGCTCCAGAATGACCTCCCTTGAAGATTCCACCTTTTTTCCTTCAATTCTCTCGACGAGCATTTTGACCGCCGTTGCACCCATCTCATATTTTTTCTGACCAATCGTCGTTAGCTCAATGCCTTTGGTGGCGCTAAATTCGATGTCGTTAAACCCGACGAGGGACATCTCCTCCGGGATCTTCACCCCTTCATTGACGATCGCTTCATAAACACCCAGGGCCATGTAATCGTTTGTAGCAAAGATGGCGGTTGGGGGATGAATCATCGCGAAGAAACTCTTGCCTCCTTCATATCCGGACCCCTTCAAGAAGTCTCCATTTAGAAAATACTCGTTCTTCTTTTCCAGTCCATAAGCCTCGAGAGCCTTCTTACCCCCTTCTAGGCGCTCATACCCGACAGAGGATTCGTAAGACCCGCCAATCACCCCGATTCGCTCATGGCCGAGTCTGATCAGATGCTCAACAGCCAGATATCCTCCCCGAATGTTGTCAATACCCACATAATCCACTCTTTCCTTTACGATGGAAAGGTACGTTCTCCGATTCACCAGCACGATCGGAAATCCTTCTTCCGCCAGTGCTACAATGTTAGGATCATTGATGTGGGCAGAAGTTAAGATGATCCCATCCACTCCCTTGCTTCGAAGCATTTCGATGAAATGTTTTTCGGTCTGAAGATCACAATGGGTAGAGCAGAGGATGATGCTGTATCCCAGATCGTTGGCTGTCGCTTCGATCCCTTGAGCCAACTCAATATAAAAAGGATTGACAATCGTGGTGATCACAAGACCCAGAGTCTTAGTCCGTCTGATCACCAGGCTTCTGGCGATAAAATCCGGCCTGTAATCAAGATCCCTGGCAATGTCAAGAATTCGTTTCTTCGTCTCGCTACTTATACGGGATTTGTCATTGAGTGCCCTGGAGACCGTCGTGTGAGAAACATTTGCCATCCTGGCGATATCTTTAATGGTAACCTTTTTTTTCATGGGTTATGCGTTAACGTTAACACAATCGATAAGGAATATCAATGCAGGTAAAATGCTAATAGTTTCAATAGATTAAACAGCATAATAGCCAAGTATGCGTTAACGTTAACATCTTTCAGAATGGGTTGTCAAGAAAAAAACGACGCACGGAGAAACATGGAAGAAAATGTGAAAAAATCAAACACGACATGGAAATAGAATCAGGCCCGTAGGAACGGTTCTCTTGAAGAGAGCCATCCTGAAAGGGCCAAGGACAATGGAAACTAATTTTTCCACACCTTCTGAATGCTTACACAGGTAACCAAGAAGGGTATCAAGCAAGAAGCTGGGACTGGTGAATGAGTCTTCCCGTAGCCAATTGGCCGAGAACGACAACATCCTCAAGAGAGAGGTAGTGGTCCACAGAGGAGTCGAAGAGGAGTTGGACCTTTGGAGGAAATTCGTTATCCCCTTCCCAGAGGACGTACTGCAATGGAATGAAAGGAAAAGCTTGCAGGATAAAAGAGGTGTCACCGATTTCCACGGGTCTCCCTCCCATTTTCAATCCGGCTTGGGCAAACATCTTCTTTGAGTCTCCGAACTTTTTTGCTAAAGGGTTCGTCACTCTCCTTTCAAAGACGCTTGCATAAAGAAGGCCCCCTGGAATATCTTTGTACCCCACCCATCTTCCCGTTACACGGGTTCCATCTGCACGGGCCAAGTAGTGGAGAAGCAGAATACGAGCGACCAGAGAAACGGTCTTTGGAGACGGTGAAATGAATTCAAACTGAGGAAAATGGATGGTACAGGGTTCAGAGAAGAATGGAATCGTAATCTCTTCTCTTTCTTTCTCTTTCTTATAGACCCCACCGGCTTTCTTACTCTTTTCTTCTAAGTCCACTTCCCGGAGGAACGTGCAAGCAAGATCGAAGGCCTGGCGATAATTCTTCTGCTGAGTTAGTTCCATCTCTCACAAAAAGCGCATAGCGTTAAATATCAACGATCATTTGTAAAATTCGTCCGATCCGACTGCGACCTATCGGTCCTATAGATCAGGCAAAATCACTTTTCAAACGCGCTCTGCTCCATGCGCTCTGCGCTATGCGATTTTCATTCTAAGTTGTCGGATCGTTTCTCGGTAATCCTTGGTTCTAAAAATCCCTGTACCTAAAACAAAGATGTCTGTCCCTGCTTTGGCGACTTCCTCAATGTTATCAATCTTGACTCCACCGTCCACTTCGATTTCTAAAGGCAAGTCATTCTCATCAACAATCTTCCTCAACTTCTCAATCTTCTTCAACGTTGAGGGAATGAACGCTTGCCCACCAAATCCTGGGTTCACAGACATGAGAAGTACATAGTCGATTTCTTCAAGGACAGGATGAAGTGCCTTTAGGGAGGTCCGAGGGTTGATCACCACGCCCGGCCGGATATTGAGAGCACGAAGATTCTTGATGGTTCGGCGGAGGTTCGGACAGACCTCGGCATGAACCGTAATCCAGGAGCTTCCTGCACGAGAAAAAGCCTCTATGTATTTGTCAGGTTTTTCGATCATCAAGTGAGTATCGAGCGGCAGACTCGTGATCTTTTTTAGCCCCTCGACGACCAACGGTCCGATCGTAATGTTCGGAACGAAATGCCCATCCATGACGTCAACATGGATGACATCTGCTCCTCCAGCTTCAACAGCCTTCACCTCTTCCGTAAAACGACTGAAATCCGCAGACAAAATTGAGGCCGCAATCTTTTTCACGGGTCTCCTCCATTTCTCATCAGAAGCTATCGAATCACTCCCATGCTAATCGAATCTATCTGCTTTCTCAACCGAGGAAACAATCGAGATTGAAGCTCCCCGCCCACAGGGCAGGGCTTCCGGGAAATGAAGGTATGATTATAGGGTCAGTTTTCCTCCCCGCCCCTGCCTACCGCCTGCAAGGCGGGGCATCCAGCCGACTTGCCCGTGAGCCAGGGAATATAGATCTCGCTGGAGTAAATGCCGACGCTACGTTCTCTTTGACAGCAGTCCTTAATCCAAATTCATTTTTTCCACTGACCACTGGCGACTGACAACTCACAGACTTTGTTTGATCAATCTGGCCACAAAAAAACCGTCCATTCCGTTACCTTGAGGGAACGTTTTGAAGTAGCCGTTCCGGACGAACCGATGAGGTATTTCGGGAAGAGTCTTCAATAGATCATCCAACGCAAATTCGGGATTATTCTTGAGAAATGCCTCAATGACGTCTTCATTCTCTTCGCGGAAAATGGTGCAGGTGCTGTAGACCAGGGTGCCGCCTTTCTTCAGATATTGCGAGAGGTTGCTCAGGATGGAAGTTTGGATCAAACTCAATCTGCGAATGTCCTCCTCGCCTTTTCTCCACTTCAGGTCCGGATTTCTCCGAAGTGTGCCAAAACCTGAACAGGGAACATCGGCCAGGATCCGGTCAAATCTCTGATTTTCCGGGATCGGGAGAGGACGGCACGCATCTCCTTTCATCACCTTCACATTTTTCACATTCAGCCTGAGACAGGCCTCTTCGATCAAACGGAGTCTGCCCGTCGTCAAGTCCACCGCAACGATCTCTCCTTCGTTCCGCATTCTCTGAGCCATGTGAGTCGTCTTGCTTCCAGGTGCGGCACAGGCATCAAGGATTTTCTCCCCCGGTTTTGGATCCAGAATCGCAGAGACGAGCTGAGAGGCTTCATCTTGAATGACATAGAGACCCTCTTTGAGAGAGGATAATTCGGAAACCGGTGGAGGATCCTTCAGCACAATGCCCTCCTTCGAATACGTGGTTGGAAATGGCTCCAAACCCTTCTCCTTCAACGCTTCGATCAAACGGTCCCGGGAAATTTTCAAGGTATTGGCTCGAAGGGTGAGAGGGGCTATCTGATTGTTGTCGGCGCAAACCTTCAAGGTCCCCTCCGCCCCCATCTCTTCCAGCCATCGGTGAACAAGCCAGTGCGGATGGGATTGAACCACAGCTATGTGGAGAGCCGGATCGTCCTCAAGAGCGGGATAACTGATTTCCTCTTTTTGACGGATGAACGATCGGAGGATTGCATTAACAAAGCTGGCCCCGCCTTGACTGCGAAATTTCTTCGCAAGTTCTACCGATTCATTGACGGCAGCAGAGACGGGTGTTCTGGACATAAAAAGGACTTGATAGAGTCCGATGCGGAGCGTATGGAGGATGCTTATCTCAATTTTCTCAAACGGAACGTTTGAAAAATAGCGAATGATCCAATCGAGTTTCCCTCTCCAACGGAGAGTCCCATAGGTCAGTTCAGTCAGGAAGGATTGATCACGGGGGGTTAGATGTCTGTAGCGTTTGAAGGAATCGGTGAGAAGATCATCTGGGTGGCGATCCGCCCCTTCCACCCTGTTGAGGAGGTCCAGGCAGATCGCCCTCGGAGTTTTATTTCTCAAAACTTCCCTGTCCTTGCCATCTCTTCAAGTTTGGCAATTCGCTCTTGAATCGGTGGGTGAGTACTGAACAAGGAAAGAACGCCTCCTCCCGTCAGGGGATTCACGATGAACATGTGAGCGGTGGAGGGATTTGCCTCCATGGGGATTCGTTTGGCTGCCGCGTCGAGTTTTCCCAAGGCCTTTGCCAAGGAGAGAGGATTGCTGAGATGGGCTCCCCCCTCATCTGCCAGATACTCCCTGGAGCGCGAAATGGCCATCTGGATCAACATCGCTGCAAAGGAACCCACGATCGAAAAGATCAGAACGGTGAGGAAATTTCCCCCTCTACCACCCTCTTCATCGGAACGGCCTCCTCCAAACATTGCTCCAAATTGAGCCATCCGGGCCAGCATGCCAATCGCTCCTGCCATGGTTGCAGCAATGGTGCTAATGAGAATGTCCCGGTGCCGAATGTGGGACAATTCATGACCGATGACGCCCATCAGTTCCTCTTTCGACAGCATCCTCAAGATGCCGGACGTCACCGCCACTGCTGCATGCTCAGGATTTCTCCCTGTCGCAAAGGCGTTCGGAGTATCGTTCTCGATGATATAGACCTTGGGCATCGGAAGGCTCGCCTTGCTGGTTAGCTCAGATACAATACCGTAAAGCTCGGGTGCCTCGTTCTGCGTAACGGGTTGGGCTCTGTACATTCGAAGCACTATTTTGTCGCTGAACCAATAAGCTCCAAAGTTCATGAGGGCGGCAAAGATGAAGGCGTAAACCATCCCATTCCGGCCTCCAATGGCCGATCCCACAAAGACAAAAATGAGGGTCAAAACCAACATGAGCAGAAAAGTCTTGAATCCGTTCATACTTTAATCACTCTCCTTTTTTGCGTAAGAATATAAAGTTATCATAATAATGATCGCCAGGTTTGTCAATTGCCGTGAGCTCCCCCGGCCTCACAAAAGCTCGCGATGGCGGCCCTCACTTTTTCGATATCCACCTTGGTGTTGATGCAGGGGCCGTGAGGGCGCTCATTCAATATTCCAAGTACTGGGAGCGGATAGCTGTCGAGGATCCCGGTGGTCAAATCGAGCTCGCAGGCAACGGCAACAATGGCCTCGGGTCTGTTTTCCACAATGATCCTTCTAGCCAAGGTTCCTCCGGTGGCTACAGCAATCTTCACCTGGTACTGGTCTGCAAGTTCCACCAGATCCTTAATCTCGCACTTTCCGCATCCCTTGCAGTTCCTGATGTTTCCCGTAATCCTGACCTGGCAATCGAAGTCCTGAATACAATGGGGAAGCAGGATCAATAGCCTGTTGGGCCGCGTTCGGTGGCTGTTCGACCGAACGAGCTGGTTGTTCACTTCGATGAAAGACTGCTGCACCCTCTCCCTCGGGATCCCAAGAACCTTTCCCATCAGGATCATGAACGGGAACATCCCTCTCACCACCCCTCGGAGTTTGTGGGAAAAAAGGGTGTCCTTCCCTCTTAGCATGGCGAGGACGAGGAGCAACCCACCCAGAAACATCAACACGACAGCCGCCGCCAGAAGAACGGTGAAGATGATCGGAAGGGTTGGATGGATATTCCCGAACCCCACCATGGGGACGTACCAGAGGAAAAAGGCGACTAGCGAGAGAATCAGGCAGGTCAGTACCAGCAATCCGATGAATATCCGTTTTTGAGGCCTCATCTGCAAAAGCACACCCAACCCATCCAAATATCAAACTTTAGAACCCAAATTTCAAATCACTCTTGTCCAAAAAAGACGTTTCACCGCAGACGCTAAGGACGCAAAGGCTACTTTTTTTCAGCTTTCCGCTCAGAGAGCGGAAAGCTGAAAGGCACAACTTTCAGATCTAACGAATCACATCTTACCGCAGAAGTTTTTCTCTGCGATCTTTGCGGCTTTGCGGTGAGATCTGATTTCGACATGAATGAAATATCATTCTCGATTACTTAAACACCATTCCCACCTGGACCCGATGTCCCTGCAGGAAATCTTTGACCGACAGTCTCTTTCCTCCCTCGAGTTGAACTTCACGAATGCGATAACAGTCTTTCCCTGTCTTTACCTCAATGACATCTGTTCCTAACCAGCTGACGCTCCCGTTCTCTCCTTGAGGCGCCCCCTTCCGGATTTCTCCTCTGAAGATCTTGAGGAGTCTGTCTTCCCATTGGGTATAGGCCCCCGGCCAGGGGTTGAAAGCACGCACTTGGCGGTCGATCTCTTCCGCTTCTTTACTCCAGTCAATCCGTCCATCTTCCTTCTTGATCAGAGGCGCATAGATTGCTCCGGAATGGTCCTGAGAAACAGGAGTGATCTTTTCTGACTTCAGACCGACGACCGTCTCTTTCAATAGTTGGGCTCCCAGTTCGGCCAGACGATCATGCAAGGTCTCAAAGGTCTCCCCCTCTCCAATCGGAATTTCGGACTGAAGCAGGATGTCCCCTGTATCCATCCCGGCATCCATCATCATCGTCGTGATGCCTGTTACTTTCTCTCCCTTTAAGAGCGCCCACGAGATCGGAGCAGCCCCCCGATACTTGGGTAGAAGAGACGCGTGAACATTGATGGCGCCATGCTTCGGAATATCCAAGAGAGGCTTGGGCAAGATCTGCCCATAGGCGACCACGACAAAGAGATCTGGCTGAAGATTCTTAACCTCCTCTTGAAAAGACGGGTCCTTGACGCGGTCTGGCTGATGGGAAGGAACCCCATGCGCTAAAGCAACCTTTTTGACGGGACTCGGAATCACTCTCTGCCCCCTCCCCTTGCCTCGGTCGGGTTGGGTGACAACGGCCACAACACGATCCGGCCCCTCCAGAAGGGCTTTCAGCGTAGAAACGGCAAAGTCCGGTGTCCCGAAGAAAACGATTCGCCACGGTGACGTGCTCAAGACTCCTTTTCCTTCTGTTTTTTCTTCCTGAGTTTGTTCCGGTAAATCTCTCTCTTGAGGCCGCTCATCCTATCCAGGATGAGAACCCCGTTGAGATGATCCACTTCATGCTGCAGGGCAATGGCCAGAATCCCTTGCGCCTCCAGCTCGATCTCTTTGCCTTCGGGTGACATTCCTCTGACCCGCACCTTCTGTTTCCTCTTAATGGTCTCCTGGCAGTCGGGTACGCTTAAACACCCCTCCTCATGATCTATCTCTTCTTCTTCTGCCACGATTTCCGGATTGATCAGGGCGAAGAGATCCTGCTCGGGATCCATGGGGCTTACATCGAGAACAATAACCCTTTTATTAACGCCCACCTGGCAGGCGGCCAACCCAACCCCATTCGCATCGTACATGGTTTCGGTCATGTCCTGGATCAGTTGTCTGATGTTCTCATCAATCTTCTCGATCTCTTGGCATCGCCTCTTTAAAAGACGGTGAGGATATTTGAGGATCTCCAAAACAGCCATCGTCCATCTCCCCGATTCCCTAATTGCTTTTGCTGGGTTTCTTATTCTCTTTGATCAGCAACTCCAGAGCCATCAAACCGATTCCAATGCTAATGGCTGAGTCAGCGACATTGAAGGCCGGCCAATGGGTTGATGAGATGTAAAAATCGAGAAAATCAATGACCTCGCCGTAGCTCAGACGATCGAGGAGATTCCCGATGGCCCCGCTTAGAAGGAGAGCAAGAGAGAATGTCAGCATCTTCTCATGCTCTTTCACTCTCAAGAAGAGGACCACGAGTATTCCGACAGCGACCAAGGAGGCAGCTACAAAGAGAACCGAGCCCACGGGTCCCCTCTCTCCACCAAAGATTCCGAAGGCCCCACCGGTATTTCGCACATGGATCAGATTGAAAAACCCCGGAATGATCTCCACCGTTTTATGGAGCGGCAAGGTCTGTTGGATGATTAATTTCGTCGATTGATCGAGGGCAATGACGAGAAGAAAAACAATGAGTAGGATCCAATATTTTCTTTTCATCGAAAATTCCCTGAGCGTATAGAGCAGAGCGCATAGCGCTTATTTTCCCTGGTTGGGGGCTGCTCGCCGTGCGCTTTGCCTGCCTGCCGGCCCCGGTCCCGACCGCGGGCGGGGCAGGCAGGCGCTATGCGTTGATCGCCTCGGCACACCGACCGCAGAGTGTTGGATGTTCGGAATGGTGGCCTACGCTGAGATCATAGTTCCAGCACCGTTCACATTTCTTTCCGGCGGCTGGGAGTACTTCTGTTCTCATCTCTTTGGCGCCCTTGGCCTCCTGGAGAGTGACGGAGGATACAATGAAGATCGATTTCAGGTCCTTTTCATAGGGCCGAACGGAGTCCATCATTTTCTCCGGGAGAGTGAGCCGAACTTGGGCATCGAGCGATAGTCCAATCTCTCTGGCTTTCCGGGCCTCTTCCAGAGCCTTGGTCACCCCAGCACGCAGCTCCCAGATGGTCTTCCATCGGTCGTGGAGTGGCTCATTGAAATACTCTGGCTTCGCTTCGGGAAACGGTTCGAGATGAACACTCGGGGCCTTGCCTGACTCTGCGGGCACATGCTTCCAAACCTCCTCGGTGGTGAAAGGAAGCATGGGAGCCATGAGTGTGGTCAGCGCCTTTAAGATCTCAAACAGAGCCGTCTGGGCGGACCGCCGTCCCCGTGAGCGGGTTGCAAAGGTGTAAAGGCGATCTTTCAGAATGTCAAAATAGAGGGCACTCATTTCCACAGCGCAGAAATTCTGGACACTGTGGTACACCATATGAAACTCGAACCGGTCATAGGCTTCCTTCACTCTTTTGATGAGCTGATGAAGCTCATGAAGGGCCCACTGGTCAATCTCAAAAAGGTCCTTCGTGACAACCCGGTCTTTTTCAGGATCAAAATCGTAGAGATTGCCGAGAAGAAACCGGTACGTGTTCCGAATTCGGAAATAGGCATCGGCCAGTCGCTTCAGGATTTCATTGGAGATTTTGATGTCGTCCCGATAGTCCTCTGCCGCCACCCAGAGCCTCAAAACATCAGCCCCCAACTTGCTGATCACTTCTTCGGGAATGATCACATTCCCCGCGGACTTTGACATCTTCTTCCCTTCCCCATCTACGACGAATCCGTGGGTAAGGACAGACCGATAGGGAGCTCGATCTCGGGTACCGACAGAGGTGAGCAAGGAGCTGTGAAACCAACCTCGATGCTGGTCGCTTCCTTCCAGGTACATGCTCGCCGGAGATTCAAGGTTGCTCCGCCTTTCAAGGACAGCGGCGTGAGAAACTCCAGAATCAAACCAGACGTCCAGAATGTCTGTCTCTTTGCTGAAATCCTTTCCTCCGCAGTGGGGACACCGAACTCCTTCAGGAAGGAGATGAGTCACTCCCTCTTCAAACCAGGCGTCGGCGCCCTTCTCTTCGAACAAATGAGCCACATGGTTAATCGTCTTTTCATCTACCAAAGGTTTTTCACAGCCAGAGCAGTAGAAGACCGTAATCGGAATGCCCCACGCCCGCTGTCTCGAAACACACCAATCGGGTCGGTTCTCGATCATTCCATAGATTCGTTCTTTTCCCCAAGGCGGAATCCATTCTACTTCCTGGATCGACTTTAGGGCTTTCGACCTCAGTCCATTTTTCTCCATGGAGATGAACCACTGTTCCGTGGCCCGAAAGATGATGGGGTCGTTGGTCCGCCAGCAGTGGGGATAGGAATGCTCCACCATCTCCTGCTTGAGAAGAGCGCCCGTTTCTTCCAGTTTCTTAATCACTGCTTCATTGGCATCGAAAACGAATTGTCCGGCAAAGAAGGGTACATCCGCCGTGAACCGACCATCATCGTCCACAGGGCTGTAGATGTCCAACCCATACTGGACACCGCTCTCGTAGTCTTCTTGCCCATGGCCTGGGGCCGTATGGACGCATCCTGTCCCAGCGTCCAGGGTGATATAGGGTGCAAGGATGAGCAAGGAATCTCGATCCAAGAATGGATGGCGACACTTCAGTCCTTCCAGCGCTGCCCCCCGGAACTTCTCGAGGATGCGATAGTCTTGGACCTTGATCTTCTTCATGACCTCCTCGAGGAGAGCCTCCGCCATGATGTAAATCTCGTTTTTTAGTTCCACCGCGACATAAACGAAATCCGGATGAAAGGCGATGGCCAGATTGGCCGGGAGGGTCCAGGGAGTCGTCGTCCAGATGACCACCGACACAGGAAGATTCTTGGGGTTGGGAAATCGTCCGCCGATGTCAGAGACCATCCTGAATTTGACATAGACGGACGGAGAGCGGTGGTCTTCGTACTTCACCTCGGCCTCCGCCAAGGCTGTCTTGCAAGTGGCACACCAGTGGACCGGCTTCTTCCCCTTATAGACGGAACCCTTGAGAAGAAACTTGCCAAATTCTCTCACGATGGTGGCTTGATAGTCATAGCTCATGGTGAGGTAAGGGTTCTCCCATTCACCGAAGACTCCGAGTCTTTTGAACTCTTCCCTCTGGATGTCGATGAACTTCGCTGCATAATCTCGACAGCGTCTCCGGATTTCGACCACAGAGAGTTCCGCTTTCTTTGACCCCAGGCTCTTCTCCACTTCATGCTCCACAGGCAAGCCGTGGCAATCCCATCCTGGGACGTAGTGACTATCGAAGCCTCCCATAAACTTCGACTTCACGATAAAGTCTTTCAGAATCTTGTTCAGGGCAGTTCCAATATGAATATGGCCATTGGCATAGGGAGGACCATCGTGAAGGATGTACTTGGTCCTTCCTTTTGATCGCTCACTGATCTGGTGGTAGATCTGCTTCGCTTCCCATTCCTTGAGGATCTCGGGTTCCCTCTTGGTCAAATTGGCCTTCATGGGAAAGTCGGTCTTCGGCAGGTGGAGTGTCTGGCGGTAATCCATTCGGTTCCTTTCCGGGATTGACGTGGGTCCCTTACCGACCGGGTCGGTTGAATTATGTCAAAAAAAACGTTAACTTAAAAAAAATTTTTAACATAAAAACAAGACCCTGGCAACTTTGAGGAGATTTCGATGGGAAGGGTCAGAAAGAAGAAAACGGTGGCTGGAAAATGGAGCCCCACGGGCAAACCCCTGCCTACCGCAGACAGGCGTGGACCCTTGCCCAACGCTCATGTGGGGCGACATTCCCCGTCTGGTGTCGGGACAGGCCGTCAAGAGATGGCGCATACTTCCGCAGCCAAGGGTCGTGGTCTCCTGTTGCCTGAAGGAAGTGCACCGACCTCCACAGGGAAACCCATAGCCTCTCTTGCCCTCGCCTATCAATTGACCCAAAGGGCCTCCAAGGTCGGTTTTGATTGGCCTGATATCCAGGGGGTTTTGAAAAAACTGGACGAGGAGCTGATGGAATTCCGGGAGGCCCTTCGCCACCGCGATCCAAAGAGAGCGCGAGAAGAATTAGGCGACCTCCTATTCGTTCTTGCAAACGTAGCGCGGTTCCTGCAAATCAATCCTGAACAGGCCCTGAGAAAAACGATACAAAAATTCATCTCCCGCTTTCATTATGTGGAGGTTTCACTCAAGAAAAGAGGGAAATCGCTCAGACAATCCACCCTGATCGAAATGGACCAATTGTGGGAGGAGGCAAAACACAAGAAGCGAATGAGGAACTAGATGAAGAATTCAGCGATGTTAATGTTGTACTCGTTGGGATCGAGGGTCCGGACAATGTTTCGCTTATACTCCTTGGTCCTTTCGTCCATCTCCCGCAAGTCCACAATGGAGCCTCTCCGGTACTCCCCATCGCTGTAGGAGAGGAGAAAGATTCTCGGTCGATCGATCAACTCCGTATCTTCCTGAGCCTGGACCACGATTCCCATCTCATTCGTATTCAAGAGAACCAGTGTCCCGAGTGGATAGATCCCGAGCATGTTGATGAACACCTTAACGAGAATCGGGTCAAAATCCTTCCCGCTCCGCTCCAACATGAACCCTAAGATTTTCTCGGAGACGTAGGGAAAGCGGTTGTAGACGCGAGGTCTCACTAGGGCGTCGAAGAAATCGGCGATCGTGATGATGCGACTGAATAAGGTAATTCGTCGTTTTCGGGCCAGTTTGGGGTATCCGGTCAAATCATATTTCAGGTGGTGCTCGAAGGCCCCACTGATCATTCGGGTTGAGAGTTCTCCCCACTCTTTCAGCTGAATCACGGTCTCGGCTCCCAGCAGGGGATGGGCCCGAATGATTCCCCATTCTTCCGGTGTCAGCTTGCCTGTCTTGTTGAGGATCTCTTTGGGAATCCGTGTCTTTCCAATGTCATGAAACAGGGCCGCCATACCGAGATGGGAGAGGTGGTTCTTGGCAACTCCGACCCTCTGACCCAAGGCGATGGCATAGATGGAAACATTCACCGAGTGGTTGAAGGTATATTCATCGTAATTCTTGATGTTGGCCAACCCCAGCAAGCTCGATTCATCCTGAATGATCGCATTCACTGCGCTCTGCATGAGCCGTTTGGCTTTGCGGACACTGAGGACCTTTTGACTCTTGACGTTTTCAACAACCTCCTTCACCAGACTGACGGTCTTGAAATAGACCTCCTTGGAGTGACGCTTCTGGTCTTCCGAATCGGTGTAGATCTCTTCGTCCTTAAAGGACTCCAGCTTCCCCACATCGATGCCGTTGATCGCACGAAATTCGAGCTGTTTCTTGACATAGAGGTAGTTGCTCTCATTGCCCTCTTCCAATCCCGACACCAGGAAGATGAATTCCTTCAGTTGCTCTTTAGTGACCTCTTCAACGAACTCCATTTCTCCGATCCACCGTCTCCGTAATTCCTGAAGGAGCCCTTTGAAAACCGGATAACGGTCCGCCTTCACCTGAATTCGCACATTGTTGTAGAAGAAGTTGTCCCGGACGACCTTAAGAAAGAGATGGCCCTCGGAGCTCAGGATGGGGTTGATCGTCTCGAGGCACTCCTGGGCCAGGCGGTCAATGATGACATTCTTCTGATCGTAGAGCGTTGTTCCCTTGAGGAGGCGATAGAATCGAGTGATAAACTCCACCGCCAGCTTCGCTTGGAGCTGCTCATTGTCAAAAGAGCCTTTGGCCTCTTTCAATTTCACTTTTCTGACCAGCTCTTCCTTTCCCTCTGGCATGAAGACTCCTTATCGGGGTTGGGCTCTCAGAGCCTGAAGGCACGCATTTCGGATGGCCGTGTCTTTCGAATCTCTCCCTGCCTCGAGTATCGCCTTGCCCTCTGGAGTTCCAATCATCGCTAGGGCATGAGCGGCTCCCATTCGCATTTCGTCCGTCGCCCCTCGGCCGAACCAATTCTTCCGTTCCAGGAGTTGTTGAAGCACGGAAATGGCCTCATTGGAGCCAATCATTCCAATGGCTTCGAAGAAGGCTTTGACTTCGGCTGTTTCTTTCCGATGAAACTCCTTGGATTGGACGACCTCCAAGAGAGGGATCATGCCGGCCGTCTTTCCAACCTTTCCAAGATTGAGCGCAGCCATGCTGCGGATGCGAACGTCATCATCCGTCAACGCTTTCACCAGCAGTCCAACCGCCTTTTGCCCTCCGATGATTCCCAAGGCCTGAATGGCTTCACGCCTAACTCGGACATCCGCATGGCCGAGGGCCTTCTGAACATAAGGAATGGCTTGCTCTTGTCCAATCCGACCCAGAATATACGTGATATTCCGAACCAGGTACCACCGACGATCCTCCATGAAGGGAATGATCAGCTCAATGGCATTCTTTCCGATTTCTGAAAGGGCGTCACAAAGAACCCTTCTCGTTTTTGAATTCTTCAACTCTCCCAGCAACTTAATCAGAGGCTTGATCGAGTTTCTCTGCAACAAAACAAGGTAGCCACTGACGTCCTCCAGCCGAATCCCCTCATCCCTATCCAACACGCGGCCAATTCGTTCGATTCGATTCGCATCTCCCGCGTTCTCGATGAGTTGGCGAATGATTTCCACCTGCCAATCTTTGAGTTCATAAATTTTTATGATGAAGTAGATCCGTTTCAGCAGATCGCCGGCCTTCTTGAACTCTCCCAACGTCAGGAGGGCATCGAGGATTTTGTTCACGATATTGGCTGCATCCTGGAAAGGCTCGGGATCTTTCTCGAGAGCCAGAATTTCGAAAACAATGTCGATGACATTAAAGATAAAAGAAGAATCGGTCTCGGTTTCGACTTCCTTGCGTAACCCTTCGACTTCGTCCGGAGTCAAGAAATAAACGTTTCGGTTCGTGGCCACCGGAGGTGGATTTTCCAATCTCTTTGCGATGAGTTCGCTCACGTCGCCCTCTTCCTCGGTGTCTCCCTCAAGAGGATCGACTTCCACCTGATGAGCAATAGGTTTGAAGATCAGATTCTTCCTGAACTGATCCACATTCTCAGGAATGACGACGGGAGTCTCGTCCAGGAATTCGTCAGTGGCCATGTAACTGATGTGAATGAAATCTTTCTCCCAGATCAACGTCACCAGGTCATCTTCGAGTTGATTGATGGTCTCACTCCGCTTGATGAGATCGACAAATCCCTGGGCTTCCCACTCTTCGATTCCCTTCATCAAACGAAGTTCTCTCAAACCGTCTTTGTACATGAGGAAAGCCAGGCTTGACTTCACATCTCTGTTTTCATACAGAACCTTCCCCTTGTAAGAGAATTCGTACTCTCCGATCTGAAGGATGTAGTGCTGATATTTGTTGACGAAGAATTGAGTCTTCTTGAGGAACTGATCCCGGAACCCTTTGACCGTAGGATTGTCTGCAGGATAAAAGCGGGCAGCTTTAACCGCCTTTACGAACGCACTGGTGACATCTCGGGCGAGGAGAAGCTCCTCATCGGTCTCAACACCCTCGATCGCAGGCATCTCGCTGCTTAGATCGAGCGTTTTCTTTTCACCGGTGACTTCTTCAGCCATAGCCGTTTTCTATCTTCCCTCGTGAGGCACATCTATCTTTACGAATTTGGGACAAATTGTCAACAACTTTTCTCTTCTGCAATTCTTCTTGCACTGTCTGTGAGAAGATGATTTCTTGAAGAGTTGGAAGCTTTCCTTGCTCCACATTTCCCAAAAGAGTGTTTCACTTTCCGCACGCTTCTAGAAGGGTCAGACCAGAAATTGGCTGTCCTCTGGTAATGCTCAGAAAGAACATTATCAATGGACCTCTACGGTAGCGTCCCTCTAGGCCTGGACGTACCTTTTCATTATATACAAGATTAATGCCAATGTGGAAAAGACTAACCTATTGAAATTGATAATGTTTTGCTGTTGACCCACCAGCGACCCCGAACATATTTGTCTTTGCTGGCTAGAAATTTATCAAGTGTAACGAGAATTGTCATCGCAGATTGTTGTCTCACCTTGAACAAACAGCGAAGACATGGAGCCCCACGGGCAAGCCCGTGGTCCCCATAAACCATACCCACCTACGCCCCTGGGCCCCGAAGCGCTCCTGCCTTCGCGAAGCCAGCTACGGCGGGGCGTAGGAGGGTCGGTGCGCAGGCGCCAAGGCTTCGGTGGGTCATCCGCCGGTGAGCGAAATCCGCCGAAGCATGGTAGAATGGTGGGTGTTAGCTTTCCCGTCCAGGGTTACGCATTCCTCCACGGCCAAGGCTGTGGTTTCCTGCGTAGGCGGATGATATTTTTGGGACATCATTTGTTGTCTTTTCTCACAACCCGATTCGAGTTCATGTCATTTCCAGCAACGGCTCGTATTGAGGTTCGACTGATCAGGTTCAACTCTATGTCATCATCTCAGGGGACTCTTTATATCGTCTCCACGCCCATCGGCAATCTGGAAGACATCACCTTAAGGGCTCTTCGTACCCTAAAGGAAGTTGATCTTATTGCAGCCGAAGATACGCGGCGGACCGGTCTGCTCCTGAAACACTTTGGAATCCAAAAGCCTTTGACCAGTTACTTCGAAGGCAATGAACTGAAGAAGCGGGAACTCATTCTCTCCCGCTTGCGCCAAGGTGAAGATGTGGCTCTTGTGTCCGATGCGGGAACGCCGGGTATCTCCGATCCAGGATTCCGATTGATTCGTCTAACGATCGAAAATGAGATCGCCATCGTTCCAGTCCCTGGCCCTTCTGCCGTGATTGCTGCTTTGAGTGTGGCCGGCCTTCCAACAGACGCCTTTTTCTTCAAGGGATTTCTTCCCCACAAATCAAAAAGGAGGCGAGATCTCTTAAAACAGATGGAAGATCTCAGAGAGACCCTCATCTTCTATGAGTCTCCCCATCGTCTCTCCGAATCCCTCAAGGATATTCTTGAGATTCTCGGAGATCGAGAGATTGCTCTGACTCGAGAACTCACGAAGGTTTATGAAGAGATCCTCCGGGGAAAGGTCAGCGACGTTTTACAGCAGATGGGAGAGAAGACCTTGAAGGGAGAAATCACTCTGATCGTTTCAGGGAAGACTCGCAAAGAAATCAGCACTCACTTTTCTGACGGACGCCCCCAATAGTGGATTTTGAAGTTGAATTGAGGAAATCGCTGGGGAAGTCGAAGCAAGTTATAGACCATCACCCCTATGGATAGCCGATCCAGCCACGACGACAAAGGCCACCCAAAATGGACTGTGATACCTTGACCGGGCATTTCGTATTCGATGAGCTTCAACAAGGAGATGATGTGATGATACAGTCCTTGTTTGCCCTGAGAGAAACGAAAATCATTGGCTCCACATTTGACCGGGATTCCTTTCCTGGGAGAACAAAAGGTGACATACACTTCATTCCCAGGAGGGCCCACGTCACATATCATTTCTTCCCGTGGTCGGCGGAAGTAGATGTTCATTTCAGGATGAGAGGCTTGGGCCAGATAGAGAACCATCGACATCTCACTGTCAGCCTTCTCGATCTCCTTGACTTCAGGCCCCCGTCTCTTGGCCACCCAGAGACCTGCCACTAAGACAAAGAAAGTCACTGTCGCCCACATCATCGTGCCGTGAGGTTTCATGGAAGCCAAAAAGAAAAAGCAGCTCATGAAGATAATCCATATGAGCAAGGTGATGAACCGACTGGTGTTGAACTGCCTCACTTCTTTCGTGCCCATCAGGTAACGGTAGATGATCAGGGACCCCATGTTGATGCAGAAGCTTGCAATGAGCCCGAGGGCGTACATGTCCGCCAGAATCATCTGGCTTCCTTGGGTGATCAAGACGATGGTGGAGAAAAAGAGGGCGTTGAAAAGATGGATGCGAAAGAGGGATTGTCTGCGATTGGTAGTGATGAACCAGTGGAAACCGTAGCGCTCTGCCACACGTTCCATGAGTTCACTGGAGGCCACGAAGGCTGTATTCACAGCCATAATTAATGCAAAGCTGGCCAGAATCGCCACGATGATTCCGAAAGGAACTCCATTGAGGAGGGTCGCATAGTAGGTAATCAAATCACCTTCGTGCTCGGCAAAATCGATCGGAGCAGAGAGAGCCAAGGCAGCCACCACCGGAGTGACCAGACCTACCGTGACGGCAAGAAAAATATATGCCTTCCCTATTTCCTTCCACGTTCTAACCAAACCGGCAGTCTGAAGGACTGACTCGACACCCGAATAGGCTAGGATACAGCTTGCAATGGAAGCAATGAAGACTCCGTAATTCTTGAAGATCGACCCTGTTCGCATGCGGCCGGCTGCATGGTGGTATCCCTCTTTGAGCCGAATCAGGGAGTCCCCATCGAATGAAATGATCCCCGATGCGATCAGATTGAAGAAAACGAAGGCTGCAAACATGAAAACCATGAACGTGAACCTGGCATTTTCCCGAATGCCCAGGATGTTGAGCCCTGCAATCGCCCAGATGATCATGAGGACAAGAACTATGTTCATGAAATGAGGGAGTTCGAAGAAAGACGTCGCATTTAAAACCGCGCTCACAGCAGACATGCAAGCGGTCAATGTGTAATCGACCATGATGGAGGCTACTGCAACGAAAGAAATTGTAGGTCCCAGAACCAAGTAAGAAAAAGAATAGACTCCACCTCCGAAAATTCCGTGATGTTCAAGGATCTCTCCGATTTCCACGAGGCGGGTGGTCATGTAGTGGATGAATAGAGAGGTGAATGCGATAAAGATGATCGCGCTCGGCCCGATGAAGCGGAAGGCTTCGGCAGGGGCATAAAAGACAGAAGTCAGCTCATCCATTAGGGTGATGATGGCGATGGCCAGCCAGGTGAGCCAGACCTTTCCGCCCCGGAAGTAGGTAAGAAGTCCCTTTTTCCGCACCAACAAGATAAAAATGATGACAATTAACAGATTGAGGATTAGGAGAACGTTTGTCTTCATATCAAGACGCGGTGACGCCGATTCGAAAATTCCTTTCTGCAACCTACTGGGTGCGGTGAAGGAAAATCAAATGGCAACAGAAGACTTCTTTCTTTAGGATATGGGTTTATTTATATCCATTTGGGGATTTAAAATCAAGCCGTCTTGAGGAGGTATAGAGGAATCGAAATCCTGAGAATCGTGGTCGTATTGTTTCTAGGCCACCCAAGGTCGCCCAAAAAACGAGGGTGGGCTCACACTGGGCAGAGGTAACGATGGTTTTCAAGGTGGGTGGCTACTTGATCTTCTCAAGGTCTGCCGTTTTGCCAATGATTACCAAGATATCACTGTCCTTTATGACAAAATCGGCACGGGGCACCATTCTTATGCGATCGGGGAGCATTTCCTTCACGGCGATCACCTCGACATGAAACTTGGCCCGCAGATGGAGGTCTCCAATGCTCTTCCCATAGAAACTGGCCGGAGGGACAATCTCGCTGATCGTATAATCCTCGGAAAGCGGAATGTAGTCGAGAACGTTCGGAGAGATGAGGCTCCTTGCGATTTT
>Ga0315279_10003617_pt1 | contig 21357 bp, 15 predicted proteins | sample YL17G06_20_MG_FD_203694 | JGI IMG/M metagenome (GOLD analysis project Ga0315279, IMG submission 203694) | Sediment microbial communities from Yellowstone Lake, YNP, Wyoming, USA - YL17G06_20 | ecosystem: Environmental > Aquatic > Freshwater > Lake > Sediment | place: USA: Wyoming | collected... | reverse complement strand
GCTTCATACCTCGCTCTCTGCGGGTTTAGGTTATTCCGGTATGAGCACAGTTTACCACCGTTCACGCGCGTCGGGACGAGTCTCTCCGACAGACTGCTAGGGTAGAAAGGTAGTTGCTTAGAGTACTTGGATTCAGATAGAGAAAGTCGCGAAGAACTGCCATATTTAGCCTCCATTTAGTCTGAAAGAACGGAGTATCAGTCTTGGGCCGCCCAACAACGGATTGGATGGCAAGCGGTTTGAGCCTGGAGCACGGGAACAGATTCAAAGTACGACATAGCGGCCCTCCGCTTTGAGCAGAACTTGGCTCCTAACCTATCAATCAAGTCGAAACGTCAGCGCCGTCACGGATAGTGGCGCAAGTTCCATCTCGACTCGTCCCTGGGCAATTTTGACATCCGAAAACGAGCGCGGCTTGATCTGATCGGGATGCTCGAACGAGTTGGCGGCCTTTGCATCGGGGCCTGTGAGCAACTCTGCGCCGTCCAACGCGGCGATGTCTCGATCAGCCAGGTTGATCCGCAAGATTGCGGATTCATCAAGACTGCGGTTGGTCGCAAAGACATGCAGTCGGTCGCCCTCAAGGATCGCGCTGGCGTCAAGGGTGTTCACGCGTCCGTTCGTTTTGCCTTCGTAGGCGGGACCCGTCACAACCGTCCGAAGCGAAATCCCTTCGCGCCGCCGCGAGAACATCTCGAATGGATAGAAAATGGATTGGATCAGCATCTCGTCGCCGCGCGTCAGGATCGGCGCGATCACGTTGACGATCTGCGCGATGTTTGCGATCTTGACGGTATCGGCGTGACGGATGAAACTATTGAGAAAGCCTGCAACGACGAGTGCGTCCTCAAGGTTGTAGACTTCTTCGATCAAGTGCGGCGCGAATTTGCCTTCGCCGTCCATCTGCATGTCCTTGTACCAGACGTTCCATTCGTCAAAGCACAAGTAGGCACGCTTCTGGCTCCGCCGTTTGGCCTGGACGAAGCGGCACACGGCGTCCATTTCCTCGATTTGGCGATCAATCGAATGGGTGACGGCAAGATAGTCGGGCGTGTCGTCCTCTGGGTTGCCCACGTAACGGTGCAGGCTGATGTAATCGGCCAGGTCGCCTATGTATTCCAACACCTGCTGATCCCATTCCATGTACGTCTTCATGCCGATTCCGCACGAGCCACAGGCCACCAACTCGATAGACTTGTCCACGTCTTTCATCATCTTTGCGGCTTGCTGCGCGCGAATGGCGTATTGGTCGGCGGGGACGTGTCCCAGTTGCCACGGGCCATCCATTTCGTTGCCAAGACACCACAATTTGACGTGATGTGGCTCGATACTGCCGCCCGCGACGCGCAGGTCCGCGTAACGTGACCCCGCAGGCGAATTGCAGTACTCGACCCAGTTGCGCGCTTCTTCGGGTGTGCCTGTGCCCAGGTTGACGGTGACCATCGGCGTCCAACCCATCTTGCGGCAGAGCTTGATATACTCGTCCGTGCCAAGACGATTGGGTTCAATACTTTGCCACGCCAGCTCGCGTACAGTGGGGCGTTTTTCCTGTGGGCCAATGCCATCTATCCAATGATAACCCGAAGCAAAGTTGCCGCCGGGATAGCGCATCGCCGTCATTTTCAGCCGGTGGAGCGCGCTCAGCACGTCGGTGCGAAAGCCATCCGAATCTGCGCGCGCAGAAGCCGGGTCATACACGCCTTCGTAAACGGCGCGCCCCATGTGTTCCAAGAATCCACCAAAGATGCGCGGGTCAACCCTGCCAATTTGGAACCGCGTGTGAAGCGTGATCGTGGTTGTGTCCATTCTTTGTCCTCAGAGTGTGTGTTTGTAGTTTTACCGCTTGTGGCTGTTACAGTCCGATGTCGGGCTTGATCACGCGCGTCAACGCTTCGACAAAATAATAGTCGCCATAGATCAAGCCGTGATCCAGCGAACCATGTGGCTTGGAACGCGTCCCGTGCAACAGAATGCACGGCTCATTTGTACCACAACTGCCATAATTGCGCCAGAGCGATTCCAGAATCGTGACCGCTTCAACGCGCCATCGCTCGGCTTTGGCCGCATCCGGATCAAGCCGGGCAAGGCTCAGCATCCCCGAAGCTAAAATCGAAGCGGCCGAACTGTCGCGCACATCGTTCGGAATCAACGGGCTATCGTAATCCCAATACGGCACACGGTCGGGCGGCAGGCGGCGCAGGCAGTATTCCACAAGATTGCGCGCGGCATCGAGAAACGCGGCGTCGCCCGTTTCGCGGTAGCACTCGGCAAAACCATACATCGCCCACGACTGCCCGCGTGACCAGCACGATGTCGCATTCAACCCTTGGTGCGTGTCTTGCTTGATGAATTCGCCCGTGTCCGGGTCGAAATCGGTGATGTGCGAGGTGGACCCATCCGCGCGGAGGTGTCGCTTGAGCGCGGTGTGCGCGTGCGCCGTTGCCATGTCGGCAAACTTGCGCTCGCCTGTCTCTTGGCTCGCCCAAAAGAGCAGATCGAGATTCATCATCGTGTCAATGATGGCACGCCCACGCTGGTCAGCCGTCCCGCCGAGAGGCCCCCACGCTTGAAAGAACTTGCCCTTTTCGTTAAAGCGCAGCGTGAGCGTGCGCGCGGCCTGTAACGCCGGGGGCTTGAGCGACGCATCGCCCGTCAGTTTTGCGCCGAGGATGTACGACAATTCGAACAAGAAGCCCAGGTCGTGCGTCGAGTCGTCGTTTTGGCGCGGCGCGAGCCGTGCAGTCCATTCGCGCGCAGCGGATTCCAGTGCTGGGTCGCCGGTGTGCGTGTACGCGAGCCACAACAATCCCGTCCAGTGCGAACCCGTCCAGCCGCCATCATCCCCACACGTCCACTTGCCACCTTTTGCGTGCTCGGGGAAGCTTGTGAGGTCGGCAAGATTCTTGCGGGTTAGCTCCAAGCTATACGCCAACGCCTCCGGCACAAAACCTTTGACCGGGGTAGGAAACTGTAGACTCATTCTTCAATCTCCTGATTAGCGGATTTCAAGGCTATCACGCCACCACAAACATTGCGCTGACTGGCTTCGGCGCACCCAACGCTACACCACGTGCGCCTGGCGAGCAGCCGCCCACGGTCAGGCGGAACTGCCCTGGCTCAAGTTGAGTCTCACCGTCGTTATTGATGAGCGCCATCATCTCGGGAGTGACAGTGAACTCTAACGTCCGGCTCTCGCCCGGCTTGAGCCGCACACGCTGGAAGCCAATCAACTTGTGCAGCGGCGCCATCACGGACGCTTCAAGATCGCTCAGATAAAACTGCGCTACTTCCTCGGCCTCCACTGAACCGGCATTGGTGAGCGTGAGACTTGCAGACAGAGTTTCGCCTGCTGCGATACGCGCCTTCTTCAATTTCAAATCGCTATAAGCAAACCGCGTATAGCTCAAGCCAAAGCCAAAGGGGTACAGTGGCTCGACCGTCATATAACGATACGTGCGCCCGGCCATGGCATAATCCTCATAGGGCGGAAGCTGGTCCACCGATTTAGGGAAGGTGATCGGCAGTTTGCCCGAGGGTGAGACATCTCCAAACAGCACCTCGGCCACCGCCCGTCCGCCCTCCTGCCCCGGATACCAGACAAAGACAATCGCCTGCACCAGGTCTTTCACCTCTCCCAACGCGATGGGGCTGCCGCCGCAGAGCACCAGCACGATTTTCGCGCCTTGCACCGCTATCTTTCTGATGTAATCAACCTGCGTGGCCGGCAAACCGATGTCGGAACGGTCGCCGCTTGCTGCCGAGAGAATAGCATCGCCCTCTTCGCCCTCCAGCAGCGGCGAGAGTCCCATACAGGCGATGGTGAGGTCACTGCCTCCCGCATCATGAACCGACCAATCGAGCGTATTGGCATTGGGTTGCGTTAGCTGGCACCCCGGCCGGTAAATAACTTTCACTCCCTCCGGTACATGGCCGACAATGCCTTCCAGGAGTGTGACGAGTGAATCGTTCAGGCCGCAATAGTTGCCGAGCAACACTTCGGTGGAGGCCGCGGTGGGGCCGACCACGCAGATGGTGCGGACTGTATCACGAATGGGCAAAAAGTTGTCCTTGTTCTTCAGGAGAACGACCGACTTGACGGCCACTTGGCGCGCCAGTTGGCGGTGCGCCTCGCACCCCACCACGCTCAACGGCGTTGAAGCAAAAGGCACCTGTTCCGGCGGGTCGAACATGCCTAGCTTGAAGCGCGTGGACAGCGTGCGCGCCAGGGCGCGGTCAATGTCCGCCTCGGTCACCAGCCCTTGCTGGACCGCATCCGCCAGATGGTCCGCGTACACGCAATCGCACCCAATGTCGCAACCTCTTTGGAGGGCCAATGCCGCTGTCTCTACTCCGCTTTGAGTAAATTTGTGGTTTCTGTGGATATCGCCCAATGCGCCGCAATCGGAAACAACGTGCCCCTCGAACTGCCACTCGCCGCGCAGAATGTCGGCCAGCAGCAGTTGGCTGGCGCAACACGGCTCGCCGAGCACGCGGTTATAAGCGCCCATCACCGCTTCCACCTTGGCCTCGGTGACGAGCTTTTTAAAAGCGGGCAGGTAGGTGTCGTGCAAATCGCGCTTCGAGACGACGGCGTTGAAGGTATGGCGGTCCTTCTCCGGGCCGCTATGGACGGCATAGTGCTTGGCGCACGCGGCGGCTTTGAGGTACTGAGGATGATCGCCCTGCAGGCCGCGCACAAAGGCCGTCCCCATTTCGCCCGTGAGATAGGGATCCTCTCCCCAGGTCTCTTGGCCGCGGCCCCAACGCGGGTCGCGGAAAATATTGACGTTGGGCGACCAAAAGGTCAGTCCCTGGTAGATGATCGAGTCGCCCTTGCGACGGATTGTCTCGTGATGCTTGGCGCGGGCCTCGTCGCCGATGGCGGAAGCCACCTGTTGCACCAGCGCCGGGTCCCAGGTAGCCGCCATGCCAATAGCTTGCGGGAATACGGTGGCGCGGCCATTGCGCGCCACACCGTGCAGCGCCTCACTCCAAAAATCGTACGCCAGAATGCCCAGGCGCGGGATCGCTGCGGCATTATTCCGCATTTGAGAGATTTTTTCCTCCAGCGTCATGCGCGCCAAGAGATCTCGCACGCGCTCGGCCACTGGGCGTGAATAGTCCCAATAAACTGGTTTGTCGTTGCCGAGGTTATCAGTCATGTCAATTCTCCCAAGTTTGCCGCGTGCCTGCTCAAGATGCAGGCCTGGCAAAGTTTTTGCGATTTTGGGCCCACCCACATCGGCCAGGTACAGGTGCGGCGTGTGAGTGATCGCCCGTTGCGCGTGATAATTATACCCCGTAAAGCGATTCTGTCCCGGCGCGGCCTCCACGCCCATCAGTTCAATGAGGTTGCCGCCCGTCGGCTCGAAAGTTTTACGCATTTTGCACTATAATGGGCGCGCTATCTACATCCTGAAGATGGAGACGCGATATGACCCGATTGTCTGCAATCGTGCCACTCGATCAACTGCAGGGCTTTATCGTCCACGCCAAAGCTGCCACCTACGTGGGCGGCGGCGACAAGAGCCTCTCGCGCCGGCCCGGTTCGCACGACCTGGAGTTTCACGAGGGCACATTCGCCTACCTGGATAGTTATTTTGGCGGCGCCGATTTCATCGGGCAAGAGGTCGTCTACTTTGAGGGCCGGCCCGTCTGGGCGATGAACTATTATGGGCGCATCCTCGAACCGGCGCTGATCGCAGCAACGGAAGCCGGTCAGATCATCAAAGAAAGCTTGAGCGCCCTGTACCAGCAAGGCCGCTTCCTGGGCGGCTTTGAACATGCAACCGACAAAGGCGCTTACACTGACACTAACGAGGGAGACGTGACCTCATTCACGGGCCGCGAGTGGATCACACGCGGCGATGTCAAGGTGTACGAGCTGGTCTATCACGGCGGGCTGATCAAGGAATGAGCAGCCAGTTGGCGTCGTCGTTAACCTGGCCGCTTCCGTCACCCTTCACCAAATCGGCACGACCGGTACGGCCTCGCGCGCGCAGATCGCCGCGTGCTTCGCTGCGCTCTGACGAAAGACGAAGGACGAACGCCGAACGACGGAAGACGAATAGCCACTTCTGTCGTTCGGCATCTGTCTTTTGTCTGAACACTCTCCGTCGAATCGAGTATAATACTCACCATGCGACTGACCGATGAAGAACGCTCGATGCTCCACGGCGACCAGGGCGAGGGCGTGCGCAAGGCGATGGAGATCGTCGTGGCGCTGGGGACAATTTACGGCGCGGACGATCTCGTGCCCGTGTCGCATGTCCAGGTGTCCGGCGTGTCTTACAAGAACCTGGGCGACGCCGGGCTGGAATTCTTGCGCGAATGGGCCGCGCAAGGCGCGTATGTTCGTGTCCCAACGACACTAAATCCCGCCGGGATGGATTTGCGTCACTGGCGCGAACTCGGCTTCCCCGCCGATTTTGCGGCGCAGCAGCAAGCCGTGCTCGACGCTTTCACGGCGATGGGCATCGAGCCGACCTGCACCTGCGCGCCGTACCTCGTGGGTTATGCGCCCAAGCTGGGCGACCACATCGCCTGGGGAGAATCTTCGGCCATCTCGTTCGCCAACAGTGCATTGGGCGCGCGGACGAACCGCGAGGGTGGGCCGGGTGCGCTCGCAGCCGCCATCGTCGGGCGCACGGGACGCTTTGGTCTGCACCTGGACGAGAACCGCGCCCCGACTCACCGGGTAGACGTGCGCTGTCCCGTCCGCAGCGCCAGCGACTGGGGCGCGCTGGGCTACCTGGTGGGCAAGCGTGTGGCGAACGGCGTGCCATACCTGCGTGGCCTCGGCGCCGCCGTATGCGATGTGACCCACTTGAAATTGTTCGGCGCGGCGATGGCGGCCAGTGGCGCGGTGGCGTTGTATCACATCGAAGGCGTGACGCCGGAATCAAATATCAAATATCAAATTTCGGCACAGTCTGGCTTAAGCCAGACGAGTACGCGAAATACCAAAGAGGTCAGCATAGAGAGTTTAGACGAGGGGTATGCGGCACTCAACAAAGCGGACACATCCTCAATTGACTTGGTGTGGATCGGCTGCCCGCACGCTTCGCTGGAAGAGATTCAACTCATCGCAGACAAGCTCGATGGGCGGCGCGTCCGGTCCGAGTTGTGGATCACGGCGGCGCACCAGGTCCGCCACGAGGCCGAGCGGCGCGGGCTGCTGGCGCGCATCGAGGCCAGCGGTGGGCGGATCGTGAGTGATACTTGCCTGGTCGTCGCGCCGGTCGAGGCGCTGGGCATACGCTGCATGGCGACCAATTCCGGCAAGGGCGCGTTCTACGGGCCAAGCCACGCGCACGTCGCCACGCATTTCGGTTCATTGGAACAATGCTTGGACACGGCAATCAATGGAGAATGGCGATGAACAACGACGACAACCAATTCTACTTGACCACGCCTGAGCCAGTCACAGACGATCCATCGGCTCAAGAGATGCGCTATCGCATCGGCGAGGCCGAAGAATTTGCACAAGGCAAGCAAGCCGTGCTGCATGACAGCGGCAAAAAATCCCTGTTGACGCCCGAAGCTGCCTACGCCAGGGTCGAGCGGCTCGTGAAAAAATTCAAGGCGCTGCCCGCCGCCGAGCGCCACGCCTACAACGAAGCGGCAACGCGCCAAGCATTCATCCTGCCGCTCTTTGAAGCGCTCGGCTGGAACACTGACGATCCCGCCGAGGTTAGCCCCGAAGAAAAAGTCTCGCGCGGCTGGGTGGACTTTTCTTTTCGCCTTTTCGGCATTCTGCGCTTTTTCTTGGAGACGAAAAAGCTTGATGAGAATTTGGCCGACCCGCGTTGGGTGCGGCAGGCGATTGACTATGCCTGGACCAAGAGCGTGACCTGGGCGCTGCTCTCGGATTTCGAGGGGCTGCGCGTGTTCAACGCCGAGTGGAAAGAAGACAACCCGCTCCGCGCCCAGTTCCTCGAATTCAGCGTGGACACCTACCTGTCCGATTTCGAGCGGCTATGGTGGCTCTCGCGCCTCGAAACCGCCGCCGGACGGCTCGACCGCGAAGCGGAAAAAGTCGGTAAGAAAACGCGCAAAGAGCCGGTGAGCCAGCATTTGTTCGATGACCTCCGCACATGGCGGCACGAGTTGTTCCGTCACCTGCGCGCTTACAACGGACACTCTTCACTCGCTCAATTGGACGAGGCGGTGCTGCGCATCCTCAACCGGCTCATCTTTATCCGCACCGCCGAAGACCGCCAGGTCGAGCCGCCCCGCCTGCTGCCGCTCGTGCGCGACCTGGAGAAGCGAGGCCGCATCGGACAACTCCCTGCCGAATTGGCCCATCTCTTTCGCGAGTTGGATGCCACTTACGATTCGGATCTGTTTGCCGAGCATTTTTCGGAAAAGTTGGAGTGCGAGCCAACGCCTTTTGTGACCATCATCGAGGGCTTGCACGAAAAGCGCGGCGGATATGTGCGCTACAACTTTAACGCGATTGACGCCGACGTGCTCGGCACGGCTTATGAGCAATACCTGGGTCACGTCGTCACCACCGCCAAATCGCCGGAGGTTGAAGAGAAACGCCAGAAACGCAAATCGCAGGGCATCTATTACACGCCCACCTTCGTCGTCAAGTACATCGTTCAGCAGACGCTTGGACGCGCCCTCGACGAGCGCGGTTACAACCCGGCCCAGCCGGTGCGCGTGCTGGACATGGCATGTGGCAGCGGCTCGTTCCTCATCGAGGCGTTCGATGTGCTGGATCGCTTTCTCGCGCAGCAGCGCCAGCAGGCGCGCAGCAAAAGCGAGAACGTCTTGGATTATGCGCGGCGCATGGAAATTCTCTCACAGAACATTTACGGCGTGGACAAGGACGAGCAGGCCGTCGCCGTCGCCAAGCTGAACCTCTCGCTCAAGGCGCTGCACGCGCGCGACAGGTTGCCGATGCTGCAAAACATCCGCGTGGGCGACAGCCTCATCTCCGGCACACCCGACGAGTTGAGCGCGGCGTTGGGCAAGAATTGGCAAGCCATCCGACCGTTCAACTGGGAGATAGAATTTTCACAGGTGATGCGCGTGGGCGGGTTTGACGTGGTTGTGGGGAACCCACCTTACGGCATGTTACAACCGCACGACACGGACGAAAAGCTGATCGCTTATCTGAACCAGAAATACCAGGTGGCAAGTTTCAAGATAGATATGTTCCACCTGTTCATGGAACGTTGTCTCTTAGTCTTGCGCGACGGTGGCTACCTGGGCCTGATCGTTCCGAACACATTCATCACCAACGTTTACACGCAGAAACTGCGCGACCTGCTGGCAGCCAACTGCAAGATCGTGAACATCGTCGTATCTTCGGAGAAAATGTTTGCCGAAGCGCAAGTCAACAATGCTATCATTATCCTGCAAAAAGAATCGAGAGCAGAAATCCGACAGGCAAACAGCCTATCGGTCGTCCTCGACGCCGACGAGACTTTTCTGACGCAAACCCATCCTCGGCCCAGTCACACCATTCGCCAGGAAGACCTGATCTTCCTCAGCAGCGGTTCGTGGAACATCAAACTGTCTGACCGATCCGCAAGACTGCTGCGCCGGTTGCGCAAAAACTCGGAACAGTTGGGCAATATCGCCAAGATCAATCGCGGGTTGATTAGCGGAGACAGAGACAAGTATTTCTCCAAAACTCTGAAAAGCAAAAAGTGGCTTCCTATCATAACCGGCACCGACGTCAACCGGTATTACATTCAACCAGCGAGTGAATTCGTCCACTTTGTGAGGCCAGAAGGCGCAGGCGGCTCATGGGACCCGGAAGTCCACCAGGCAAGAAAGATTGTCGTACGGCAAATTGGGCGTTATCCGATGGCCGCCTATGACACTCACCCCTATTGTGTCACAGGAAACATTTTCACCGTTCGACCGTCAGGCGATTATGCGCCACAATACCTCTTGGGCATCCTCAACTCCAGGTTCACGCAATGGCTATGGCAATTGCTGTATGGCGATTTCAAGGCCATCTTTCCTGAACTCAAGGGGATCTACCTTGAGCAGTTCCCCATCCGCCGCCTCAACCTGGACGATCCGGCGGACAAGCAGCGACACGACGCGATTGTCACGCTGGTGGACGAGATGCTGCAACTGCAAAAGGATTGGGCAAAAGCCGAACAAGCCAAAGAGGATCGCCGTCACGCGCTCAAGCGGCGCATGGACGAGGTGGACGCTGCGATTGACCAGGCGGTGTATCAGTTGTACGGGCTGACGGAAAAAGAGATCAAGATCATCGAGACAGCCGGCAAGAGCGGATAAACGGACATGTAACACGTTTAGCCGTTGCCATCTGTTGCCGCAACGGAGCGGCCAATGCTTCAGAAACTCTTGGGACGCTCAATTTCCTTTCATGCTCCAGGTTCACGACAGGTCACCGAGGGGTTGACCCAATTGGTTCTGGCATCGCCCGATGTCGTTCGAGCCACTCTGGTCACGTCAACCGGCCTGCTGAGAGGGAGCTTTCCGCAACAGGCCGCAAAAGATCGCATCTCGGCCATGAGCGCCGCCATGCTTTCGCTGGGCGAGCGCATCTGCGGCGAGCTGGGCAGCGGCGAGATGCGCTACGTCATCATCGCCGGAGCCAGGACGCTGCAACTGCTGATCGTGTTGAGCGAGGATTATGTGCTTGAACTTGAACTGCGCCCGAACGTGTCGGTAGACGCAGTGCTCAACGCACTCAAAGAATCAACAGGACCTTTGTTGCAAGCACTCAGAATCGAGACCCCGATGCCATGAAACATCTCACAGGCCGCATCATCAAATCAGGGCATTGCGAGGGTGAAGCGCTCGTCTCGCCGGAGCCGTTGAGCTTTTTCGGCGGCGTGGACGCGACGACCGGGTTCATCGTCGAGCCGGGCCACCCGCTGCAAGGGCAGTCTATCGCCGGGCGTGTGCTCGTCTTTCCCACCGCCAAAGGCAGCACCGTCGGCTCGTATAGTTTGTACCGGTTGAAGAAAGCCGGGCTTGCGCCGGTCGGCATCGTCAACGCCGAAAGCGAGTCCATCGTCGCCGTGGGCGCGATCATCGCCGACATCCCGATGGTGGATCGCGTGGACATTACGCAAATCCAAACAGGCGACCGCGTGACCCTAGACGGCGCCAGCGTGACTGTGTCGGCGGCTCTTTCGCATTTTCACCCTTCGTGATAGAATCACGCACGATGCGCCCGGCGGAAACCTGCTTACGAAAAGCGCCGGGCACATCCGGTTTATGCGCGTCGGTTTTTCCCCGGAGCCAGCGCTTTTTCCCGCAAGGGGAAAGAGAAACTATGTCGGGTGATCGAAAACGCCGCATCGAGATTCACATTCCAAGTGAACTCGGCTATGAAAAAGTAGCTATGGAAGCCGCCGCCGCCGTTGCCAAGCGGATGGGATTTTCGCCTGACCGCGTACAAGACCTCAGAACGGCTGTTGCCGAAGCCTGCATCAACGCCATCGAGCATGGCAACAAGCTGGACATCAGCACCCAGGTGGCCGTCATCTTGACCGAGCAGCCGGCCAGTCTGGAAGTTGACGTATCCGACGAAGGCAAACAACCCATACCCGCGCAGCGCCCACAGCCGGGACTTGCGCCGGCTTTTCGTGGCTGGGGCATGTTTCTGATCGAGAACCTGATGGATGAGGTGCAGGTGCGCACTGAGCCCGACGGCGGGAATCAAATCCGCATGGTCATTTACCTGGACAAGTAAGAGTCACGGGAGAAGTCAATGTCCGATAAACTCGAAGCTAAAGTGCGCCGCCGCGACGGTTTGGCCATTATCCAATTCAAAGGGGACATGACGACGTTCGCCGAAGACGTGGTGCATCAAGTATTCCGTGAAGCAACTCACGACAGTCGGCACAACCTCGGGTTGGATTTTAGCGTGTGCGAATACATCAACAGCGCCGGCATCGCCGTCATCATCGGGGTTGTGACGGAAGCGCGTCGCCAGGGCCGGCGCATTTTTGTCTTTGGTCTCTCGACGCATTATCAAAAAATCTTTCGGATGGTGGGACTGACCGATTACGTAGAAATGTGCGTCTCCGAGGATGAGGCCTTGCAGCGAGCCAAACCGCCGGAGGTATAAATGCGAGGGATCGTCACCAACGAGGGGAAAACAAACAAACGAATCGGGGCCACTCGATTCGTTTCTTCATTCACGCCTCGTTGGCTGGTCGGGGGACTGGTGGCACTCCTGGTTCTTGCGGGAAACGTCAGCCGCGCCAGCGCCGCCGAGCCGCCTCCCATCAAACCTATTCCCATCGTGACGATGCCATATTGGACGGCAGATCTGGCCGCAGACGGCGTGTCGCTGGCGGTGAGCGACGTGAACGGCGAAGGACATTTGGAAATCATCGCTTCGACGAGCGATGGAAGACTGGCTGCTTGGGATCCATTTGGCAACCCGCTCGAAAAGCCAGGCGCTATGCCGGCCTCCTTACCTCAAACGTTGACCGGCAAGCTCATTTTCACTGCCACCCTGTCCAGCACTTCAAGCGCCGAGCCTGGCATCATCACTGCGACCGTCTCCGCCCGCGAGAGCGACCACGAAGCGGCGCGGCTCACTCGCCAGATGCGCGACCCGGCTGGGCGCGGCTTTGATCTCTGGCCGGGCGATGGCGGGAACAGCGTGCTCGTGGGCGACGACGAAGGATTGACTTTGTGGCGCATCGGCGGGCAGAGCTTGCGCTTTGCCACTGGCGGGCGGCCCATTGCTGCGTGGATCGGACCGTTGGTGCCAGATGGCCCATACGTTGTCGTCGCGCTGACCGGCAAACAAGTGCAAGTCTTTGGCGCATCATCTGATGTGACGCGTGAGAGCGTGCTCTGGCGTGCGCCTCGTCCGGTTAACGCGGTACAGACTTTGCTGGACGAAGACAACGCGCAGGAGCTTGACAAGACCGGGCGCAAGTGGTGGGTGTTCGGATCCGGCGAAACAGTCCACCTGATCCGCAATGATGGGCAGGACGCCGCCGTGCAAGCGCCTGGCCCTGTGACACACATCAGCCTGGGCGACTTGCATCGCGATGGCGTGGGCGAGGTGGTCGTCAGCCTGGACGATGGGCGATTGGTCGCACAAACGACTGGTGGGCAGGCGCGAAGCGTGTGGCAAACCGCGCCCGGCCCCAAAATCACGCGGCTGGATGCGGCGGATCTGACCCGTGATGGGCGCAGTCAAGTCCTGGCGTTCGACGAGTCGCCGGCGTTCCGTCTTTATGCGGGCGACGGTCAGGGAATCGCGCATCTGGAACTCCCCTTTCCTTCTCCACGCCATCTCATTGCGGACATTAACAACGACGGCAAGCAAGAAATCGTCATAGCGACCAGCGACGAGAGCCGTGGCGCTCTCATCGTGACCGATGCGCAGGGCCGCAAACTCTGGCAGCGTGAGCAAACCGCCGCCGATTGGATCGCCCCACTGCGTGCTGGTGGACGGGTGCGTGCCATCATTTCGGACAACGGCGATGGGGTGGTGGTGGCGTATTCGCCCGACGGTGCGCTCCTCTGGCGTTACCCCACGCAAGGGGCTGTCTATTACGATGTCGCCGACCTGCGCGGCGATGGCATCGAGGGCATTGTCCTTTCCAACAAAACGCGCGGGCCGATGGTGGCATTGGACGGCAATGGCCGCGAGGTATGGAAATTCGCGCCCAAGCCCAACACGTTCATGAATACCACCTGGGCCATCACGAATGTCAACGGCGTGCGCGCGCTCTTCGAGTCCTGGTATACACTCGCCGCCGGCGATAACGTGGATCAACCCTTCGTCACCCGGCTCGACGCCCTGACAGGCAAGGAGGTCTGGACCGTCAACCCGCCGCAGCCCGTTTACGCGGCGCAGGTCGCCGATGTGGACGGCGATGGGCGATTGGAAGTCTGGGCCTTTACCTTTCCAGGCACGTACCGCCTGGATGCCGAAACCGGCGCGTACTTGCAAGTGTCGCCGGCGGCCTGGAGTAACAGTTGGTTCCGCGTGGTCAACCTCAACGGAGGCAGCACAGATCAAGTCGTTTTTTACGACTCGAATGGCGTCGAGGCGCACGGCCTGGTCGCCGAACAGCCGCCGTGGGCCGGGGTGATGCGCGTCGAAGCCGGCCAGGCCGGACTGACCAACATTGCGTTGAGCAATTTGCTTGTCCCCGGCAAAAGCTCGACGCTCAGCGTGACGTTATCCATCTCCCTGCCGGTGGCAGGCCTTTGGGCCAGTGCCGGTCCCGTGGCGCGCGAAGAAAAAACCGGGCGGCTCCTTTGGACGACGGGCGCTTTCGGTCCGTGGGATGCGGGACAAAAACGCGCTTATGAGCTGCGCGTCGCCGATAGTGTGTACACGCTGACGCTCACCGGCACGCTGGCGATCCCAACTTACGCGCCGGCGTCCGTTGCGCCGATTGAAGGCGGGCGATACAGCTACCGCTTGCCGCTCAATACAACGCGCGTGGTAACAGCGACGCTGCAGATTCTGCGGCCCGGCTCACAAACGTGGCAGACCCAGGCGACCACCCTCATCCCGCCGGGGGCCAGCGGGCAATGGGACGTTGCGCCGTTCGGCGTATGGGATAGCGACCAAACTGCACAAGCTCGATTTGTCTTGGATGACGGCGTCCACGCCGGAGAGTTCGCTCAACTCAGCGCTCCGCTTGTGGGAAAACAGTCCGTGCCTCAAGTGGAGGCCAGCGCGTCGGGCTATCAACTCTCCGGCCAGGTGCGTGACCCGCACGCCGTCACGTTGACGGTCGAGCTGCTCGATCCGGTGGTGGGCTGGTCCATCGTCACAAGCGGCGGCTGGGTCGAGGCAGCGCAAGCGGTGGTGCCGGCCGGCGGCGGCGCGTTTGCGGCAGAAGTGCGCAGCTTTTATGATGCCTTCGACGTGGGGCAGCCTGCCCGATACCGCGTTTGGGCTGACGACGGAACGAAACGCGCGGTCTGGGTCGAGGCGGGCCTGCCGCCGATTTCAGGCTTTCCATGGTGGGGCATCTTTGCGACCGCGGCGCTGGTCGTGGGCGCGGGCGGCAGCGGCACCATGGCGATTGTGCGACAGCGTGAGGCGCGGCGATTGGAGCACGAGATGCACGTGGCCCGCTCCATCCAGGAAAGCTTGATGCCGGAAACCGTTCCAACCGTGCCGGGGCTGGACATCGCAGGTGGCTCCAATCCGGCGCTAGAAGTGGGCGGCGACTTTTTCGGCTATTACCGCCGTGAGAGTAGCGACCTGGGCGTGGCGGTGGGTGATGTATCCGGCAAGGGCTTGCCGGCCGCGCTGCTGATGGCGGTGTCGGTCGGCATCCTGGCCGCCGAGGCTAGCCGGACCGGCGAGCCGGGCGCGGTGTTGGATCACATCAATACCTCGTTGGAATATTACACGCGCCGCAATCGGCTTAACACGGCGCTATGCTATGTGATGTTGAGCCAAGAGAAGCGGGACAGCCAGACGACATTTCGCGTCAACGCCGCAAACGCGGGCGGCATCTCACCGCTCGTGCGCCGCGCGGATAGCCGCGTCGAGTGATTGGATGTGAGAGGGTTGCCATTGGGCATCGCGAACGCCGATGAGACATCCTACGCGCCCCAGCGCACCAGACTCCAGAGCGGTGACTTGCTCGTGCTGACGAGCGACGGCGTGATCGAAGCGATGAACGCCGCCCGGCAAATATTCAGCTTCGAGCGGTTCGAGCGCGCGGTGGCGGAAAGCAAGCCCGTCAGCAGTGCGGCCAGCGTCCGAGAAGAAATTCTATCCAAGATGCGGGCCTTTGGCGCGGGCGTCCCGCCGCACGACGATGTGACGTTGGTGGTAATTCGAGTGGTGTGACAAGGTACTGTGTGATGCGCGCTTCACGTGCGTAAACGGAACACGCAATATGCAATACGTATGGAGGTAATTTTGGGCAAGCCTTTTAACTACGGTGGGCAAGCAGTTCTGGAAGGTGTGATGATGCGTGGCAGCAAAGCGGTGGCCGTGGCCGTGCGCGACCCGCAGGGAAAGATTGTGATTCACAGCGAGCCGTTGAACAAACACGTGTACGGCGGGCCGATCGCGCGCTGGCCATTTCTGCGCGGGCTGACGATGCTGTGGGACAGCCTGGTGCTGGGGATGCGCAGCTTGATGTTCAGCGCGGACGTGGCGGCCGGCACGCCGATCACGCAAGCAGTGGCCGGCCCTATCATCGGCGCAGAGACGGCAGTTGGCAGTGAGGCCACCGGCTCATCCAAGTCGAGCGCATTCGAGGGGCCGGTGATGTGGGGGGTGCTGCTTGTCTCATTGGCGTTCAGCATCGGGTTGTTTTTTTTGACGCCCAAGCTGCTGGCGCAACTGGTGCAGCACTGGACGGGTTCCATTGTCTGGGGGCTGGTAGCGGAGGGCGCCGTTCGGCTGGGGCTGTTTGTTGGGTATATATGGCTCATCGGTTTCATGCCGGACATTCGCCGTGTCTTTGGCTATCATGGCGCGGAGCACAAAACAATCAACGCTTACGAGGCTGGCGCGCCGCTGACGGTCGAAGGCGTGCGGCCCTTTACGACGGCCCATCCGCGCTGCGGGACGGCGTTCCTGCTCACGGTCGTCGTGCTCTCGATCCTGGTCTTTGCGCCGCTGGCCAAGCTGCCCCTGGTTTGGGGACTGGCCGCGCGCGTGCTGCTCATCCCGGTGATCGCGATGCTGGGCTATGAGTTCATTCGCTTTTCCGCGCGCCACATCAACCACCCGTTGATGCGCGCCATCATCACGCCCAACCTGGCGCTGCAGAGCCTCACCACTCGCCCCCCCGACGACGACATGCTGCAAGTGGCTATCGCGGCGCTCAACCGCGTGTTGGAGATCGAGGGGAGTCTGGCTGTCGAATAGTAAGTCTTGGCCGAGAGGCTCATCTCCCGGCGTTGCCATAGACGGAGGCACAAAATGAAAACCCATTGGATCATCGTCGCTGCGCTGACCGCGCTGAGTGTGGCCGCCTGCGCTCGAGAGCTTCCCACCGGCGCGATGGAATACTCGACGGCTTTTGAGCGCAACATTCCCGTCGGGCAGACGCTGCCCGGAACGGACATCAAGTATATCGGCAAGACGGAGCAGGGCGCGCAAATGAGCATCGGTGGGCAGATCGCCATCAAGCGCGCGCTCGACTCGCTCGCCTGGCACGGCGACGCTGCCCCCGGCGCGAACGTGAGCCTGAGTCTCCGCGTCCTTACGTTTGATTCTCAGTCACTTGATGCCGGTGGAACAGCCAAGGTCATCATCACCAGCGTCGAGCCTCAAGCAGCGTCGCCCACCTCTCTGCCCAAAGATGCGCTTACGTTCAAAGGCATCGTCAATTACGATGTTCCCCAGGGTAAAACTATCCCCGGCACGACGATCACCTACGAGGGCAAAACACCCGACGGGGCCAAGCTCGGTGGGATCGAGGGATATGCGCTGCGGAAAGAAGCCGATTCCATCCTTTGGACGGGGCGACTGGCCGACAAGGTCTTTTTGGGGCTTGACCTGCGCGTGGTATTCTTCACCGATAGCTCGCTCAGGACCACGGGGACGGCGACGCTTTACATTGTGCCATGAGCGTGTGAGCCTCAAAGGCCCGCTGGTCACCGGCCTGGAGATTGAGGGCGAAACAGAAACCGAGGCCTATCGAGGCGGCACGGTCAAAGCTGGGCTTGGCGACAAAGTACAAGGGGCAGTTGCTAAAGTCGAGATCACCTTCGAGAACGCAGTAGATATTGTGCGTCGCAATGCCCAGGCTATCATTGACAAGGTAGAAGGACTATCCAATCCCCTGATGAAGTACAAGTCACGTTTGGCCTCAAGGCTACAGGTGACTTGGGTAACCTGGCAGTCGCCAAAGTAAGCACAGAGGCAAACTATACGGTCAAGCTGGTTTGGAAACGCGAACCCAAAAAGCAAATACTACGCGCAAGGATGACCTCGCGTTTTCGGCAATCTCTACAGGCGTTGTGGCCCAGGCAAGGTCAGAGGTAAATAGTCGCCGATGAAAACTGAAGAACTGATTGCTAGCATTGTCCTCATCCTAAAGCCAGATGGCACAACGGCTGGTGCAGGTTTCGTTGTCACCGCCGATGGCCTTATCGCCACTTGTTCGCACGTTGTGCAAGACGAAACATCTCAATGGCGCGGCGATCCCAGACCAGACTATGTGGATTTGATTTTCAAACACACTGGAGATCACTTTCGCGCAAAGGTAGTGCCAGAGTGGTGGCGATCAGTCGATGCCGAAGATGTAGCTATTCTCCACTTGGAAGGAGTGTTGCCGGAAGGTACCCAGCCTGTATTCCGGGGTAGCTCTCGTGGAATTGAGGGGCACACCTTTGCCACGTTTGGATTTCCTGATGCCAAGTTAGTAGATGGAATGGCCGGCGCAGGCAAGATTATTGGCTCCACCACAGAGAGAGGCTTTCGCGTCCTGCAACTGCAAAGCAGTGAGATTTCCCCTGGGTTCAGCGGTGCTCCCATCCTGGATACTACAACGCGCCGAGTGGTGGGGATGGCCACCGCCATTACTACGCCTGACCAATATGAGCGACTGACCGAAACTGCCTTCGCCACCCCATCGGAAACGCTACTGGATGTTTGTCTCGATTTGCAGATTTCCGACGTCTGCCCCTATCGCGGCCTGGACGCTTTCGGTGAAGCAGACGCCGAATTCTTCTGTGGTCGCAAAGGGGCCATCAATGAACTCGTTCAGAAGTTGCAGGATATGCCGCGCTTTTTGCTGGTGCTTGGCCCGTCAGGCAGCGGCAAGTCATCACTAGTGCAGGCTGGACTCGTGCCCCACCTGCGACAAGACGCAATTCTGAAGAAAGAACGCTGGGATGTGATCATTGCTCGTGTTGCAGGCCAGCCTTTTGACCAACTGAAAGCGCATGGATTGGCAAACGCGTCGCAAGACCTGACGAGAGCAACGGGACTGTGGTTGCAGCAACACGCCGAGGTTAGCCGGCTTGTGCTGGTGCTCGACCAGTTCGAAGAGTTGTTTGTGGACTGTCCCGCGCCAATATGTCAGACTTTTCTGACGGCATTGATTGATCTCCTGCAAGCCTCGCTATTCATCACCGTTGTTGTAGTGATGCGAGACGACTTCGGTCACCACTTATCTCGGCACTCTCCTACTTTAGCAAGCAAGTTGGCACAGAATCAAGCCATTGTTCCGCAAACGCTGAAGCGCGACGAATTGATTGAGATCGTTCGAGAGCCTGCCAGAACAGTAGGGCTGAGGTTTGAGAGTGGTCTGGCTGAGACGATTGTCAACGATGCCCTGAAAGCCGATCTTGCCACAAAATCAAGCACGCTGGGCGCGCGCAGCACAATTCTGCCCTTGCTAGAGTTCGCCCTGACTCAGATCTGGGATCGAAGACAAGATGGGGAACTGACCCATCAGGCTTATGAGGCCATCGGCGGGGTGACAGGTGGATTGAAGCGATGGGCTAATGAAGCGTTTGATGGGCTTCCGGAGCAGCAACAACCGCTGGCCCGCCGCGTGCTGACGGATTTGGTGCACCTGGGTGACAAAAGCCAAAACATTCCTGACAGCCGCCGACGGAGAGCGCTAGTCGAACTCTGCCGCAATGAAGACGAACGGGAAACCGTCCACCAGATTGTGCAGCGGTTGTCCGGACATGATGCTCGTCTGTTGGTGGCGGCGGGCAACATGCCCAGCGGACAAGAAACAGTCGAGCTTATCCACGACGCGCTGCTGCAAGAGTGGGGGCTGCTGCAAAAGTGGCTAGACGAAGACCGCCGTTTTCTAGCTTGGCGTCAGGAAATCGAAGGTCGTGCGCAGGCGTGGCGGATAACTAATCAAGGCGATGCTGCAAAACGCGACGAAGGCAAGCTACTGCGAGGCCATGACTTGGCCGAAGCAGAAGACTGGTTTAGAAAACGCAATACTGACCTACATGCCGAAAGCTCATTCATTCAAGCCAGCTTGGCACAACACGAAGTGGCACGACAACGCGAACTAACAACGGCACGTATACTGGCGGGACTTGGCATAGTGGCCGCGGTACTGGCTGTGATTGCGATTGTGTTTGTAATTCTGTTCAAGCAAAACGAAGTAAGAGCTAACCAAAACGCTGCCACAGCACAGGCTGCCAGCACGCGGGCTGTGGCACAACAAGCGACTGCTGTAGCCGAAGGCCAGCGAGCTGATCAAGAGCGAGATGCTGCACTCAATGCCCAGGCGACCGCTGTTGCAGAACGTGACCGTGCGGAAGCACAAAATCGCATCGCGCTTTCCCGCCAACTTGCAGCGCAGGCGAGCTCCCTTGCGAGCAAGCAGTTTGACGTTTCGTCACTGTTGAGTATGGAAGCTATGCGAATAGCAGACACAGTAGAAGCTCGCTCCGCGCTGCTCATGGATCTGCAAGAATATCCACAGCTTCTCCGGTACTTGAGAGGTCACACAGATACGGTAGTGAGTGTGACCTTCAGTCCAAATGGCAAGACGGCAGCGTCAAGTAGTATGGACAACACCATTGTTCTATGGGATGTGACGACCAGGCAACCCCAAGGCGAACCGCTTAGGGCACAAGGCGAGTCGGTGAGAAACTTGGCTTTTAGCCCGGATAGCAAGATGCTAGCTTCGGTAAGTTGTAGCAAGAAGGACACCAATGGATCTTGCATTCAAAGCGAAATCTATCTATGGGATGCCGCAACACATCAGATACTTGGGCAACTGTCCGAAGAAAGTCCTGGCGACATAGCTTTTAGTCCAGATGGTAAGATACTGGCATCGACAAGCAGACAACAGATCATCCTATGGGATGTGGTGACTCGTCAACTTCTCAGCCCGCCGATTACAGAGCCTACCGATTGGGTGGTGAGACTTGCCTTCAGCCCGGATGGCAAAACACTCGCCTCAGCAAACTGTAATGGAGGAGAAGAATATTATTGTGACAAACCCAAAATCCAACTGTGGGACATAATGACCCGCCAGCCTCTTGGCTTGCCGTTCACAGGGCATAAGAACATCGTGCAGAGTATGGCCTTCAGCCCAGATGGCAAGATATTAGCGGCGGGTGGTAACAATGCGGACATTGTTCTATGGGACGTGGCGACTCGCCAGCGCCTTGATCCGCCACTCGACGAACAAACGGTGGTTTTGAGCGTGGCTTTCAGCCCCGATGGTAAGACACTGGCGTCAGGGAATTTGGACAACATCATCATCCTGTGGGATGTGAGGACCCACCGTCCCATCGGCCTGCCATTCAAAGGACATACCGATTCTGTGTGGAGTGTGGCTTTCAGCCCTGATCTTTACCCACATTTTTGGGTTCGTCCGACATATGGCATAATCATCGCAGCAGCCTTTGCGCAGGAGGCAACGATGACGCTCTCCGCCAGCGAATGGGCAGCCCAACAGTGGGCACAGG
>Ga0315279_10003616_pt1 | contig 21365 bp, 27 predicted proteins | sample YL17G06_20_MG_FD_203694 | JGI IMG/M metagenome (GOLD analysis project Ga0315279, IMG submission 203694) | Sediment microbial communities from Yellowstone Lake, YNP, Wyoming, USA - YL17G06_20 | ecosystem: Environmental > Aquatic > Freshwater > Lake > Sediment | place: USA: Wyoming | collected... | reverse complement strand
CGAGCACCCCGATAAGATCCTGCTCAGTCAAATCCCGGTACGGGTAGGCTTTCGTGACAATTTCCATGATTTCATGAATGTACCATCTCCCCTTCTGGATCAGTAACCCTACGAGCTGATGCGTGAGCACATCGAGTGGTTTGTACGGTATTGAGACGGGCTCCAGGTTCTCATCCAACGCGCGGCGAGCTATCACCATAGCCTCTAAGGTGTCATCGGAATCCAACGCGACGATCATCCCATCGGCTATTCTCCCGATCCTATGACCGCTCCGTCCGACACGCTGTATTAGTCGAGTGACTTGACGCGGGCTCATGTACTGGATGACGTAGTCGATGTTGCCCACATCTATTCCAAGCTCAAGAGAAGAGGTTGCGACCAAACCCCGCAACTGCCCGTCCTTCAGCCCCCTCTCCGCACTGATCCTTGATGGTTTCGCGAGGGAGCCATGGTGAATCGCTACAGGAAAGTCGACATCCCAGACCTTCATTCTGCTGGCGAGAATCTCGGCGATCGCTCTTGTGTTCGTGAAGAGTATGACCGAATGGTGATTCTCGATCAGCTTCCGCATGAGCTTCAGGCGCGCTGCCACTTCGGGATGAGTGTACAGTCTCGTAGCTAGTTCCATGTCCGATGGCTGTGGTGTGGGGCAGGTAACCTCTAGATGGATCTGTCGTCCAACAGGAACATGTACTATCGAAACTTGTCTCCCTTCTCCAACCAGAAACTTCGCAACCTTATCCGGAGTGCCTATTGTGGCTGAGAGACCGATCATCTGAAAGTCGTGCATGGCTAACCAACGCAGCCTCTCGAGCGCCAGCGCCAGTTGACTTCCTCTCTTATCCTCTGCGAGTTCGTGCACTTCGTCGACAATTACGTATTGTACGGCTTGGAGGTGCCGTTTCATTATTCGCCCTGTCAAAATGGCTTGCAGTGTTTCAGGCGTTATGATGAGCATGTCTGGAGGATTCTTGGCTTGGAATGACCGCTCCTTAACCTCTGTGTCCCCATGTCTAACGGATATCTTCACGTCGAGTCTTTGTCCCCACCACTCAAGCCGTTCGAGCATATCGCGGTTCAGAGCCCTAAGGGGAGTGATGTAGAGTATCTTGATTCCACGCTCGACGGTTCGGTTGGTAATGTATCTGCTGAGGACCGGAAGCACGGCTGCCTCGGTCTTTCCTGATGCCGTCGGCGAGATCAGAAGAACGTTATTGCCTGCCAAGATCTCGGGAATAGCTTTCATTTGTGGGTCTGTAGGCGATGTGAACCCGCGTTCCTCTATGGCCTCGCGTATCGGTTTCGCAAGCCCCTCGAAGACACTGCTTTCCTGAATGACCATTCCCGTCTGGACGCCACGCCAAGCTAAGAAACGGGATGTAAAAAGCTTGACAACGAAAGTTTATGGGTAGACGTTCTGACTACAGGTGGAAAACCTTCGCCGCGTGTGAACACTTTGACTCTGCGCCAACCAATCGTCGTCGTACTTGGTCATGTGGACCATGGGAAGACCACTCTGCTTGATAAGCTGAGGGGCACGACGGTCGCAAAACATGAGCCAGGTCAGATAACTCAGTGGATTGGCGCGAGCCTTCTCCCGAGCCAAACAATTGAGCGGATATGCGGCGACTTACTCCAGCAATTTCACTTCGAGCTAAAGGTGCCCGGGCTTTTGTTCATAGACACTCCGGGGCACGAGACATTTTCTAACTTGAGAAAGAGGGGAGGGTCGGCAGCGGACATCGCGATTCTAGTGATTGATGTCACGAAAGGCGTAGAGCCTCAGACTGTTGAATCAATTAACATTCTCAAGAGTCGGAAGACACCGTTTATCGTCGCTGCGAACAAGGTGGACGCCATCCCTGGATGGAGATCGCAGCCTGAAGCATCCATTCTAGCCTCTCTGAAGTCACAATTCCCCGAGGTCCAGACAGAACTTGACAATCGAGTCTACACAATAATGGGAACACTCTCAAGACTCGGTTTCAGGGCGGAGAGATTCGACAGGATCCCAGACTTCACACAGAACGTAGCCATCATTCCCGTCAGCGCCAAGACTGGGGAAGGGATTCCCGTGCTGCTGGCGATTCTTGCCGGACTCACACAAGCATATTTGTCAAATGCGCTTCAAGTAACTTCAGGCCCGGCGAGAGGCACCGTTCTTGAGGTCAAAGACGAACCTGGACTTGGAACCACAATCAACGCAATCATATACGATGGCACCTTGCATGTCGATGATACGATCGTCATCGGTGGACGCGATCACCCCATAGCCACCGAAGTTCGAGCAATATTCGTTCCCAAACCATTAGATGAGATTCGCGATCCCAGAGACAAGTTCACCAGTGTTAAACGAGTGGCCGCGGCTTCTGGTGTGAAAGTTGCTGCACCTAACTTGGAAAGCGCTCTTGCTGGTTCCCCGCTTTATGCGGTTCCGAAGGCCAAGAACACTAAGGTGTATGTACGAATAGTCGAGGAAGAAGTGGAGAAACTTCGAATCAAGACGGAAATGTCTGGGATAGTGCTCAAGACTGACACGCTTGGTTCCTTGGAAGCGGTCACCGAGGCACTTTCCAGGCATGGTGTCCAAATCAGGCTCGCAGACATAGGTGACATCTCAAAGCGAGATGTCGTCGAAGCCGAGGCAACAAGCCAGGAAGACCGACTGCTCGCAGTAGTATTAGGATTCAATGTGAGGCTATTGCCGGACGCTGAAGCCGAAGCCAGTACAGCGGGCATACCCATCTTCCGGTCGGACATCATCTACCACATGATCGAGGATTATATGAGATGGAGTGAAGAACAGCGAACCGCAGGCGTTAAGGCAGAACTCGATGCCTTGGTCCGCCCTTGCAAAGCAAAATTCCTGCCAGGTTTCATCTTCCGAAGAAGTAAACCAGCGATCGTTGGAGTCGAAATCCTGTCGGGCCGGTTGAGGCCCAAGTACCCACTCATCTCCATGTCCGGAAGGAAGCTGGGACAGGCACAGCGCATCCAAGACAAGGGAAACGACATACAAGAAGCCCTTCCCGGAATGCAGGTAGCGGTGTCAGTGGAGGACGGAGTAGTAGGACGTAACATTTCTGAAGGTGATGTGCTCTACTCTGATGTTCCAGAGAGGCATCTGAAGACCCTTCAGACCAAATTCCCAGCAGAACTGACCGAAAGCGATCAGGAGACAATTAAAGACCTAATACAGCTGAAACGTCGAGAAAACCCAGTCTGGGGTTTCTAGGCTACTTCAGCAGATATTCGTTTTCCGTGGGTTTCGAGTACTTCACTATCTCGTCGGGTGAAAAGAAAATAGAGAGCTCTCGGTTAGCATTTTCAATTGAGTCTGCGGCATGAATTGCGTTAGGAGTGATGTTGAGCGCATAGTCGCCGCGCACGGTACCTGGCGTCGCAACAACTGGGTTGGTCGCCCCCACTAGGTTGCGGACCACCGTGACGGCGTTAGGTCCCTCCAAGACCATAACAAAAACAGGGCCCGAGGTTACATGGGCCACGAGTTCCTGGAAGAAGGGTTTACCCTTGTGGATCTCGTAGAGTCTCTCAGCCTGTTCCTTGGACATCTGTATGAGCTTGGCTGCAACCAGTAGAAGGCCTTTCTTCTCGAACCGTGTAACAATCTCACCAATAAGACCTCTCATAACGCTCTCCGGTTTGAGGAAGGAGAAGGTGCGCTCTGTATGCAAAAGGCCTACTTGCCCCTCTCTTTCTTGCCGTAGTAGACGGTCCATTTCAATTTGCGAGGGTCTCTATGGAGAACCATCAGGCTCTTTCTGCATTTTGTTGAGCAGAAGTACAGAATTGAACCGTCATTCCGCACGAACATTAGGCCAGTAGCTTGTGGAAAATCCTTCCCACAGAAGGAGCAAGTGTAGGTTCTTGGCAAGTCTCAGACGCGTCTCCCTACCTAATCTTCTTGGCTTCTCGTTCTGTCTCGCGAAGCATGAGGATATCGCCTGTCCGGATCGGCCCTTTGATGTTTCGAGTAATGACTCGTCCTTTGTCACGGCCTTCCAGAATTCGTACACGGACTTGAATGACTTCACCTGTCACGCCCGTTCTGCCGATAATCTGAGTGACTTCGGCTGGAGTTATTGCTTCTTCAGTCTTTTGCTTTGCAGAGCTGCTCATGCCTGGCCTTTAGCCCCGCTTCTTCTCAGTTGCTCTGTCGCGTCAATGATTTCCTTGAGCGTTTTGTTACCCTCTCCCCCATCCAAAACCGAGACCGCTGCGCAACCAACATCTATGCCCGCGGATCGACCAAGGTCAAGCTTGCTTGGTACGAAAAGGTATGCTATCTTTCGCTCTTCGCAAAGAATCGGCAAGTGGGCAACTACTTGAGGAGGATCAACATCTTCTGCTATCAGGACAAGTTTCGCGACGGCACGCTCGATAGCCTTAGTGCTCTCGTTCGTTCCTTTTCTAATCTTGCCAGAATCTTTGGCTACTTGGACGAGTTGGTAGGCCTTGTCGGCCAAATCCTTTGGCACTTCGAACTTAATGTAGAAAGCTTTTGGCATTCGCTTCACCGCACATTTGCCAACTGGCTAGCGTAACCACCTGCGAGCCTTTTAAGAACATTTCTGCTAGAAAAACGCGCCCGTCGCACCAGCATTCTCAGCCAGAGCGACGCTCGCGACATGATGATCTGAAACATCGAGGAGACGGAAACGTCGACTTGCCACTCCTCCAGGCATTCATCTATCAAACTTGAATAGGGACTTTTCCCTCACAATCATTTGCCTGTCGTCGCATTTCCCGGGTAATGATTCCCGATGATCTCAACCAATGACCTTCTCCAGGTGATCAGTGAGATCCATCAATACTCAATTCTATTCATCGAGCTGAGGGACGCGACGACCTTCGGGATTCTTCACTCTTCAAACGAGAAGCTGAGTTACTTTCGACTTCAGGGAAAGATGGAGCCAGCTGAGAGAGGAAAACTGGTCCAGACGCTCTCGTCAGAGAACACTCCTGAATTCCTGCAGCACTTGTCCGTCGAAGATTTTCTACGTGAGGTGGAAGGCAAGAAAGCAAGGCACATCTGGCTAGAAACTCGCGGAAAAGACCGCAAGGAGCTTGCGTTCCTCAGTATCGCAGAGTTGAAAGCATTCTTTCAAACCCATTCACAACGTTGAACCTCAGCTTAGTTTCTGGCAATGTTAATAAAAGACATTGAAGGCGTAGTATCGCTCCGCGACTACGAAAGGTCAACAACATGGCAAAGTTCAAGCTAATAATCTCCGACCCTGCAACTGGCAAGTCTACTGCCAGCGAAGTGGAAGGCGCTCGCGCCCAGGCCCTCATAGGCCGCTCACTCGGCGAGATTATCGATGGTTCCGCGTTGGGAATCTCTCAAAGCAGAATCATGATTTCAGGTGGCTGCGACAAGAATGGAATTCCCATGAGAGGCGATGTCCACGGCGGGGTGAAGAAGTACATTGTTCTATCGAGCGGGCCGGGATTCAGACCCACAAGACATGGGGAGAGAAGAAGAAAGCTCGTGCGTGGCCGAATAGTGACTGATGAGACTTTCCAGATCAACTTCACCATGACCAAGCGAACCGAAGGCGAACAAAAACGCCCGGTTGAAACCAAACCACCCCCGCCACAACCCGCACCGAAACCAACTAAAACGAAGGTAGCGGAGAAGCCAAAAGCAAAGAAGGCCGGGAAGAAGCCCGTAAAGAGATCAAAGTAGGAGAACACTGGATTGGATTTCAAGATTAGGCAAGACACTTACAATCCCCTCCTGAAGCGGAAAGAGGTGTACGTAGAGGTTGATCACGATGGTCAAGGAACACCCACTAGGATGGACTTGAGGAAGGCTATTGCAACGAAGTATGGAACGAAGCTCGAGAACGTTTACGTTGTCGATATCGACACCAAGACCGGTACGCAAAGCGCGATCTGCGCTGTTCAGGTCTACGATGATACTCAAACAGCCCAACGTGTCGTAGCCAAGCACATTCAGATTCGCAACCTGCCACCCGATGAACGAAAGCGAGTAAAGGAAGAACAGGCGAAGAAACAAGAAGCAAAACCCATGGCAGAGAAGCCTAAGCCAGCCGAGAAGGCCGTTGGAAAGCCAGCTGAGCAACCGAAGGCAGAAGCAAAAGAGGAGAAGCCTAAGCCGGAGACCAAGCGGGCTGCCGTGGCAAAGAAAACCTAGGAGTGCATCATCGTGAGTGCCAAGAAGGAACCCAAGTCTCGGTTGAACACGTTATACGATGTTGATGCCGAGAAGGGCGTCGTCAAGCTGAAGAACCGAAAATGCCCTCGTTGTGGCAACATTATGGGGCATCACAAGGCCCCGGTCGAGCGATGGACATGCGGGTCCTGTAGTTTCACGGATTTCGTCAAGGGGAAGATGTAGGATCAGTTCTTCCTGTCCATCTGCTCGATAATCTTCTCAATCTCTCTCTTCTTTTCGGACGTAATTCGAACCAGTACTATTCCGTGATCTGGTTGGCCGTAGACAACCAAGGAACCAGGCGGAGCGACTAGAATTGCCACGAGAGTCAGGAGGTCCTCTTCGCCGTCCACTATAACTGCGCAATTTCCTCTCCCTACTGCTTCCTCGACCTTCTTCCAAGCATCTAATTCAATGCTGCCTGCAGCATTCTTGGTTTGCAACACAAACTGCTTGTCGTGCGCGAACTGAGCGGCGGGTCCTCGTTTCTCTTTGTTGTCGATGATGATGACTTGTGGGCGTATGCCAAATTCAATTGCATGGCGTGACACAGTGTCACCTACGAGTATCACCCGTGACGGTTCTTCCGACTCCAGAACTGCCGCAAGGGAATGAGTGCACTCATCCGTCGACCCAATCACAAGTTCTCCGATCGGGGTTTTCATGTGCTGCCGCTGGGCTTCAGTCAAAAGGAAAGCGGGCACATTAAACAACTTGGACTTGGAGATGCTGAGCTCAGCGAACCCTTAGAGCGTAGCGTCCCGCGGCAGTAATCCCCATTCTTTTAGCGACATCAGATCTTGAAGGGTCCAAGATCATTACCAGTCCACTCCAATCGTCGCTAAGGTTCGTTGATTTACAGTTTGGACAGACCGGCCCGTTGCTTATGAACCTACAATTCTTGCATGCCTTGTCGGTCAAGCCGCCTTCTCCTCATGGACTGCCTTCGTTCGCTTAATGTCAGATTCAATCCAATCCAATCTGCCGAGGAAGGGTTGCCGCATCGTGATGCCTATCTTGCCACCTGCTCCTCCGCGCGGAAAACTGACGGCGATGATGCGCCCTCTCACCATGTCTCCCTTTCCAAGTTTCCTCTGCGACTCTTTGCCGACTAGTACGCCGTGTTTTTCGTCGAAGGAGATGTAATCGTCCATGATCTGAGACACATGGAGCAGAGCGTCTTCGGGTCCGATTCTGACGAAAGCGCCGAAGTCGGTGACCTCGACCACTTCACCTTCTACAACCTCGTGCATCTCGGGATAGAACGATAGAAGCTTGAAGTTAACTTTGTGATACGTAGACCCGTCTCCGGGCAAGATCTTGCCCACTGGATTGACATCGACATCCACGACCAGTATTACGTATCCGAGTTCTTCGTCGACTACGTTCTCGTACTTGAGCTTGATTTGGTCCTTCGCTGCCTTGTCGATTGGATGCCCAAAGCTCGGAGGGGGAATTCTAACTATGTCCTCAACCGTGACTAACCTAAACATTTGTAATGACTCCTAAACTACCATGGTTCGAACTTAGAAGTAGGCTGGTTCTACTCCTTCGACTTCTAGTTTAGATTTCTCCCTCAGGTACACAACCGGGACGTTAATATTCCTTAGCCTTTTCTTGAGCTCGATATCCGTCGTTGCCACAACAGCTCCTAATTTTTGAGACGCCTTCACTATCGCGTCGTCAACCGTTTCCCCCTGATCTAAAGTGACCTCCACGACACGACATCTTGACGCAAGCTGGAGTGCTAAGGAAGCTTCGGGGGCTCCTTCTCCGCCTCTTGAAGAAATTCCCGTTAACTCATTCTTCACAGCCGACGGTACGACGAAATCCACCTTCTTCTGAAGCAAATACTCTATCTCCTGGAATATGTCCAAGTTGAACTGAAACGGGATCATGAGGAAGTTCGAATCCAAGATAACCTTGATCGGCAATATCAGGACCTCAGATTTCCGAACCCTATCAGGCGCCAGCTTTCGGCAATTCTACGGCTGATTGCAACCTTAGCGCCAGCCTCAGCACAGACAGGTTTTCGGAGGCTAACGTCAACTAGGTCTTCACGCGCAGACGTAACAAGACCGGATGTTACGGTGGTTCCAACGTTCAAAACTAGAGCCTCGTTTGTCCGGATCTTCTCAACTGGGACGGCGAGCTCCGTACCCACGACCTTTTCGAAAAGATTGACATCTAGGGTAATCTTTGCGAGAGTGGGGGGTAAGGCGTCAACTTTCCCTGCGACACTTCCGACAAGGCCGTCGGACTTTGTCAGCGAAGGATCCAAGTCGGTTCCTATGCCCACTAGTCCTCCGCTCGTCACCTCCTGAACAGGGCCTCTACTTACGCTGAGGCTTCTGACGGTGGTGATGAGTCGCTCATACCTAGTTTTACCGCCTTCTTGAACTGAAATCCCGGGCTTGATCTCTATCTGATCGCCGACTCGGAAAATACCCTGGACTATCGATCCGCCTATGACGCCACCAAGCATGTCGTCAATTTCTGTCCCGGGTTTGTTAACCTCGAATGATCTCAAGACGGACATTCGGGGTGAAGCAGCGAGATCTCGCTTTGGAGTCGGGATGCGTTCTTCGATCTCTTTCAACAGCACATCAATGTTCGTTCCGTGCTGAGCAGAGATCGGAACTATCGGTGCATCATCTGCGACCGTGCCTTTGACAAAGGCTCGGACCTCCTTATAGTTTTCTAGTGCTCTTTCTTTGGCTACGACATCGATCTTGTTTTGGACGATGACTAGGTTCTTGATTCCGACGCTTTGGGCAGCCAGCAAATGTTCTCGGTCTTGTGCCTGTGGGCATTTGGCGTTGCTTGCCAAAACAAACAGTGCACCGTCCATTAAGGAGGACCCCGCGAGCATTGTGACCATTAGGCTATGGTGCCCGGGGCAGTCGACGAAACTTATTGCCCGTTTGAATTTGGTCTCGCTTCCGCAGCTTGGGCATTTCAGTTGTGTAGTGTAGTTGGCAGGTGCATGGCATTTGGGGCATTTGTATACGAATGCGTCAGCGTACCCAATTTTAATTGTGATACCTCGCCTGAGTTCTTCTGAATGGCGAGCAGTCCATACACCCGTTAGTGCCTGAACGAGAGTGCTCTTTCCGTTGTCAACGTGGCCAAGCGTTCCTATGTTCACTTCGGGTTGAACGATCAACCCGTCGCTTTTCTTCTCTGACTTGAGAACCGCTTGTGCCATGTCGATAATCATCCGTTTTGCAGATTGGGACCATTTCGTTCAATATATGTGTGAGGGTAGGAAAACCCGCACAACAAATAACCAGATCCTTTTGCTGAACCATCACTTGGGCGCGCTCAAATCTAATGATTGGGAACAAGCGGTTCTGCAAATTGGCCTTGAACAAATCTCTGAAAATATCCGGGTTCTGGTCTCGGATCAATCGTTCTTTATGACAATCTTAATTAGATGTGCTTGAGGAGATGATTTGAGACGGCGAGGAATATGGGTGAACGCATTTGCGAAGGAACCCAACTTCTTGCAGCTAAATCGTAGACGTCATTCCGAATTCTTGCCGTCCGTTCTTCATAATTCTGAATTTGGTGAATGGATTTGGTTCTAAGAGTCTATAATACAAGATCGCGATCAGTCGAAGAGTTCAAGCCGCTCCATGGTAACAGAGTCTACATCTTCGTGTGCGGACCCACGGTCTACGATCACAGTCATGTCGGACATGCTAGGACCTACTTGGCTTACGACATAATCGTGAGATACATTAGGGCAAGAGGTTACAGTGTCTTCTATTTGATGAACCTAACCGACATTGACGACAAGATCATAAACCGCGCCAACACGTTGGGTCAAGATCCCCTGGCCCTTGCTGACCAGTTCGCCAAAGAATTCTTCCGCGACATGGAATCTCTTGGCATAACGAGCGTCAATCTATATGCCAAGGCTTCCGAACATGTTCCCGAGATCATCGCCCAGATATCAATTCTAATCGAGAAGGGTTACGCCTACCAGGTTGAAGGCGACGTCTACTACGATGTCTCCAAATTCTCCGAATATGGCGAGCTCTCTGGTCAGAATATCGAACAGCTCAGCACGCATAGGATAGACCCTGACCCCCGGAAGAGAAGTGTAGTCGACTTTGCTCTATGGAAAGGTCAGAAGCCAGGAGAACCAGCTTGGGACAGCCCCTGGGGAAAGGGCAGACCGGGATGGCATATTGAAGACACCGCGATTACAACTACATATTTCGGTCCCACATACGACTTGCACGGCGGGGGGCTAGACCTAGTTTTTCCTCACCATGAAGCTGAGATCGCGCAAGCCGAGGCTGCAACAGGTATCAAACCACTAGTGAAGTACTGGATACATGGCGGGCTATTGATGGTTGCTGGGACGCGCATGGGGAAATCCATGGACAACTTCATCACCATCAAAGACGCGCTCCAGAAACACGATCCTGAAGCATTACGGCTATACTATGCCATGAGTCATTATCGCAGCCAACTTGAATTTGATGAGTCAAATATAACGCAAGCGGAACAAGTTCTCGACAAGCTTCGATCAGTTTACAGCCAATTCAGATCGCTCGCGGAGAGCAAGAAGAATGCCGTTGGAGAAGCGAACAATGAAATTGAACAATTAGCGACCCATGCCATGGAGAAATTCGACGCGGCGATGGATGATGATTTCAATACGCCTCGAGCTTTGGCCGCAATTATCGCTTTCGCTAAAGATCTTGAACCGTATGCGTCACGACAGATTAACGACAGGTCCGTCGAGCTAATACTCAGGGCGTTCGATTATTTCGGAGAGATCTTCGGAATACTGCAACAAGCAAATCATCGTCAGAGCAAGACCCTAGAAGGCCTGCTGACTCTACTGCTGGAGATGCGGGAGGATGCGAGGAAGAGGGGGGACTGGGCAGCCGCTGATAAAATACGCGACAGCTTGACGAAGGTGGGGATCGGATTGGAGGATACTTCGACCGGAGCTAGATGGTACTTGGCCACGTCCAAGATATCTGAGAGATCAGGCTGAGAGCTTGTACCCTATCTTCCTCAGAAAGCCCTTTCTCTCTGCAACATCTCGTTCGTTCTCAATGCCCTTTGAAGCATAACCGTCCACGACTCCAAGAATGCCCCGTCCTTGTTGAGTTTCGGCGACAATTACTTGGAAGGGGTTAGCGGTTGCAAGATAGATGCTGCACACTTCAGGTACAGACTTCACCTTGTCCAGGACGTTGATTGGATAGGCATTTCGCATGAAAATGATGAAGCTGTGGCCTGCGGATATCTCATAGGCAGTTCTGACGGCCAGTTCCTTCAGTTGAGCTTCGTTCCCATCAGAACGGACGAGGCATGGTCCACTAGATTCACAGAATGCCAAGCCAAACTGAATATTCGGGACCGCGGTGACTAGTGCTTCGTATAGATCTTCGACTGTCTTGATGAAATGGCTCTGCCCAAGAATCGCATTGCATCCGTCCGGAACCTTGACATCAATGACTTTGGTATTCAATTCTCGAAACACTCACGCCAGTTCCAATTCCTTTTCAACGTGAGCGAGAGGGTCCACGCCTCTTGAGGTTATGGCTACCGTGTCTTCGATTCGAACGCCTCCATATCCCGGGAAGTAGATCCCTGGCTCGACTGTCACTACTTGTCTCTTCTTCAGAGGTTCCTTGCTCAAGAACCCCAGGTACGGTCGCTCGCCGATTGTAAGGCCGACCCCATGTCCGAGTGAATGGTTGAACCCTGATGGTATGCTCTTCGCTTTTCCTTGAAATATCTCCCTAATCGTCCGGTATCCGCGTCGTTCGATAACCTCACATGCTTTCAACATCGCCTCTTCTCCGGTCGTGCCCTGTCGTAGCATGCCCAAGCATTCACTTTGAGCCTCAAAGACAGTGTCGTAGAGCCTCCTGCTCTTTGCATCCGCTCTCCCGACAACGAATGTGCGGGTCAGATCGCACCAGTAACCACTTTCAGCCTGAGGAAAGATGTCGAAGACAATCAGTTTGCCCTCTTTGATCTCTTGACTTGGTATGCCCGAGTTGTGAGGATCAGCCCCCGATGGACCAATGGCAAAAATCGTACCTTCAGGCGCCGTAACTCCTTCCTCAGCGAGTTTGACTGAAATTAGCCGCTTAACTGAGCCAACAGTCGCACGCTCCTTCCCTAACTGGAGGTGCCCACGCTTTCGCTTCAGATTCCGAAGAGTTTCGAATACAGCGTTGACAACGCTACTTGTCTTCCTACCAACATGCCGCAGCTCGTCCATCTCATGCTGAGTCTTCGTCTCCCGTGCCACCTCGAGAATCGTCGGTGACTGTTCACCGATGACTTTGACGCCGAGTCTCTTTAAGCGTCCAACCAGATCAGTTCCTGACGCCAAATCATTCCGACCCGCTAACACTACTTTGCGTTTGACTCGTTCTTTCTTCAGGACATTGGCGATCAAACGTGGGAGTGCTTTATCGCGTCCACCATATTTCGCCGCCAGTTTCTCGATTCCCCACTGGCTGAATGTTTGAATCCTTCTGACTCCTCCAGCCTTTCTAGCCGAGCCTAGGTCTAGGTTGCTAACGAGTAGAAGCGGAGAGCTGCCTGCCCGTTTGAAGTAAATGCCGCCTCGCGCCAATTGGCCACCCACAACGTAGGTTAGATCGGGATCTGCTAAGGTTGTGGCACCGAAAGCCACGATCGCCTGAACTCCTCTTCTCTGCATCTCGCCATCCAATTGGTTGAACAAAGGAATCGATTCGCCTCCAATTTGGCTCCGAGACTTAACTCTTTTCGATTGCTCTCGTTCTTGAGCTTTCCATTCCGATTAGTGCATTTGAGACCTTCAACGATGCAGCAAGCATTCTGAGATAGGAGCTGAATATGGCTCGAAGAGTTGAGGAATCCTTGGCTTGAAACACTAGCTTCAATGTTTTGCCTCGAGTCAGGATTGTTGCTTGAGCCTTCTTCCCTGCTGGATGCATCAACTCAGGTCTCAATGCTGAGGAAAGAGCGTTGATTAGTCTCTTCGATTTGAGGGTGATTCGCAACGTCGCGTATGCGTTAGGCTTTCTTCTTTGAGTCATCGAGATCCCAAAGCAACTTCAATATCGTTAGAGTCGGTCCCACTTCACATATACCTGGCGGGGAAGTGACCGCGACATCAATTGATCCACCGGTCTTCTCGCTCACGTGGATGGTCGCGGCTATCTTTGCATCCGTGATCGATTCGACTCTGGGTAGCTCTAGGACTTCAGAGAGCCGTTGCCATAATGTCTTCGTGCCCGCAGATGAGTCACGCTCACAGGAAATACCTTGAGCCGTGTGCCTCTCTCTGTGTGGGTACTCTCGTCGGAGTCTTACTCTGCTAATTAGAAGGGACGGTGCCATCTGTGATAGGCCTGTGCTATCAACTTTGAAGAAGTCGATCCGTCCTGGTCCGCCACGCCAGCGGTACAGCACCATGGCGTGACTGACGCCTTCTTCGAGGAAACGCGCAGTCAGACCATCCAGACTTGACTTTCCCCGCCGTATGATTCTTGAATCGGGAATTGTATTCGCGAGTTCTTTTAGTAGGCTGTTAAGTCGTTGGCTTGTTTGCCTGCCGGTTGTGAGTCCGATCACGCGGACTTGTCCTCAGAGGCTACCTCAGGTTCTTTGGGTTCTTCCGCGCGTTTCTTGGCTTCGGTCTTTCTGCGTCTTCGTCTGGCCGGAGCCTTTGCCTTGGCTTCGGCTTCCATAGCTCGAGCCTTCTCAGCCTTCAATTCAGCGAGTAGACTCGAGGCGACCCCTGCGCGAGCAGCTCGTTCTGCGATCTGCCCGAGTTTGGTGGTGGGGACATAAGCTCCACCGGCAAACTTGAAGCCGCATCTGCTACATGACCAGATTCCTACGGAGAGTCGTCTTACAGCCATAATGTGGCATTGAGGACACTCGTGGGGAGCCCTAAGTCCGCTAACCACGGTGGTGTAGCGCTTTCTAGCAACGGTACCATACCGAGCGCCGAAGCTTCCTGAAATCCCAACCTTGTACGTGCGTCCCATTTCACTTCACACCCGACAAGACTTTTTGGCGCAATTCCTTCGACTTACTGATCGATGTTGAAACGATCTGTTTGACTTCGTCCGGAGTAAAAACGCCCAGCCCACCCTTCTGCATAGCGCAGACGTTGTTGTCCTTGTCGGTTGTCACTGTTAGCCTGCAACTCATGACTTGCTCCTCTTCCAAACACGGGTCAACCACAATTGTGCCGTCAATCTTGGCTGAAGTGATTGGGACAGGATGGTTATTTATTGGCAGCGGGATCATCTCATCCTTGTACTTGAGCTCACCATTCTTCACTTCGAAGGCGCGCATCTTCGCGCTCACCAAAGCGCCCAAGGCGGCCATGCCAGCCGCGTCGATGAGGTTACCGTCGTGGTCAAGTACGTAAACATCAACGAAGACGACGAAGACCTTCTTGCCCGGGTCGATGCAGAGCGTCTTCAGATCAATAGCTTTGGATTCCCTTATTCCTCGATCGACTACCCGCGCCAACTCGATCGAATTCTCGTCAGGTGGTCCAGCTTCGAAGGTCGGTGACGCAAGGGGAACAAATTCTGCATTAACCGTGAGAATTCCTTGGTCCGGAGTGTCTGGGAATGGGTTGCCGGTTTCGACTTTGACTCCGACCAAGACTTTAGTTTTCCCCAAGTAGACGTGGGCGGATCCGTTTGCTTTCTCAATAGTTCCAAGCATTATCGTCACAGGCCTATAATCAAGCGGGGTTCTCTCATCGAGTCTCTTGCCCTTCAGGATCAAATCTACAACAGTCTTCTGCTCGAGTTTCGCTACGGGAGAGAATTGATGTGTCGTTGACATCAGGCTTTGACCTCCGCCATTTCCTCTTTCTCTTCATTCCCCTCTCTTGCAACCAGGTACTTCTGCCTCAGAGCCTCTCGTTGCATTTCGTAGATTTTCCTACAAGCAGCAGTACCCATTTCCAGAGCTTGTTTGAACTCGTCCTCGCTCATGGAACCGTCCATTTGGAGGAGACTGATTACGTTCGATTTAGGCATCAGGGCGACCGGTAGATCTGCTTCCCCTTGCTTGTCCTCAATGTCGGAAAGGTCCAAGACAACTTTGCCTTCGATTTTTCCCGCCGCGCATCCAGCAACGAGTTCGCGCATTGGAATGCCGGCATCTGCCAAGGCTAGCGATGCAGCAGTTATTCCAGCGCATCGTGTTCCGGCATCCGCCTGCAAGACTTCGATGAACAGATCGATTGTTGCTCGCGGGAAATATTCGGACATGATTGATGGTTCCAAGGCTTCTCTGATGACTTTGGATAGTTCAAGCTCGCGCCTTGAAGGGGCTGGGGATTTCCTTTCCTCTACGGAGAACGATGCCATATGGTAGCGGCATCTGACCACGGCTCGGTCTGCTAGCGCTATATGTTTTGGATGCGCCTCTCTTGGACCATACACTGCGGCTAAGATCTTGTTTTTTCCGTGTTCGATGTACGCGGAACCATCAGCTTTGTCGAGGATCCCTACTTCTAATTTGATTGGTCGGAGTTCATCTATGCGCCGACCATCTACTCGCAGACCTCTGTCATCGAATAGGCTAACTGTCTTCTTCTGTCCACCCAATTATCTTTCACTTCAACTTTTCCTGAATCATGGCCTTTACGCGGTCGGTTAAACCCGAGGTGTGAGCTTTACGCTCAATCATATAGAGAGCTTCTACAGCTACTCTTTCTTGGTCGGGACTTCTTCCCGTGACCAAGATAACGCCGTTTTGGCCGGGTATGATATCGGTTCCGGTCTCCTTCTTCAACATTGTTATCATTGAACCATTCTTTCCAATTATGCGCGGTATCTTCGCCGGCGTTATACGGGCTACGCGTCCGGACGTTATCTTTCCGAGGCCTCTACCTTTCGTAGTCAGTAGTGGGTCTCGTGTTCTGTCAAAGTTGAGTACTTGCGCAATTGTCAGGTCGCCTACTCCGTATATGTGACCCAAGTCTCTGCGAACCGTATCTCGCCCTCGCTGCATCGGGGTCTCAGACATCGGTAACAGAGCCGGGTATGGTGCGCAGATATCCACCTGCCAACCAGACATCCCTATGTCGGTGATTCGGCCTATCACTATGTCATCTATGCGAGGAATGTAGGCCCCCTTGATTGGCACCACGACAAGCTTGTTGCCAACAACATCGGCCAACCCGATTCGTGACGAGTATATCTTTGACCCTTCACGGTAAGTGTTCTCGCCGGCAAAGTAGGGTCCTTCAGCGAGTAGCTCGCCCGGAGCTACCAACTGCTTCTTCTCCGTGTGCACTGTCAACTATTCCAACTCGGGTTTACGTGCGAAGGCGTGCAAAAACAAAGCAACTGCTACATATGTGTAGTGCTTTCAGGGTTCTTCACGCATAGTAACCCCAAGTCTGCAGCAAATCCGCGTCACGATGCCAACGCTCTCCGATATCTGTCCGGTAGAACATGTTCGGTACAATGACATTCCTGACCCGGTTGTAGGTTTCCTTGCGTGCGTCTTCGACCGTTGATCCAGAGCCGGTGACCACTAATGCATATCCGGAATTGCCCGCCAGCCTCCAATCTCCTTCGACAAGTTTCGCGTCACCGTGATGAATACCACTCGCAAGGGTCTTCTTGAAAATGATCACAGCATCTTCTGAATACCGCCTGTAAGCCGCCGGATCTGAGAAGGGATAGGGTGGCACGGCTACAACGACGCCAATTTGAAACCCACGCTGGGTGCGGAGGGCGAACTGCTGCCTGTTCGCTAAAGCGTACAGGAAATCGCTCCATCGACTCGTCACCCCCTCCATTTGAACGTTGATAGTTGGGTACCCGAATCGGGGCGTAATCTCCAAAGGATAGATTCCTCGGGCGTTGACTATGCAGTTGATGTCGAAATATCCAACAAACGCCATCTCCGTCAAGAGCGGCTTGAATCTTGGAAGCGTCTCATCGTAGAGACGACTCCGTTCCGACCAGAACATCAGAGTTCCCATCTCGCCCGTACTCGGCCCGATTTCCTCGTTGAACATTCTCTTGTGCTCGAAGTTGATGCATGCCGGTAGGATGAAGTCTTGGCCGTTGAAGAATGCCCCGATTGCGACCTCGACGCCTGACACGAATTTCTGCAGCTGGAAGCTCTTGATTTTGTTGCTCCAGACCTTCTTGTAGCGTTCCAGTATCGCGACAATGTCTAGTCCGTCTTCTTCTTGCCCCACAAAGGATAGCACCTTTTCTTCCTGGGCTTTGCCGCTCGGTTTTACAACGTATCGCCCAGGATTTTCTTTGACGAATTTGAGTGCGTCATCGAAGGAAGTGAAATCCCAAGACGGTATCGTCTGGAGTCCTGCCTTCTTGAGCTGCTCTTGTCCGAAGTCGCGGTCAAGTTCCAAGCGATCGCTGAGAGGGCTGCCACCTACCACCGCCTTCCCATCCTTACGCAACCGCTCGGCGACAGTACCAAAGCCTATGTCGTCAAAGATGACGACATCAGCCCAATCCTTGAGAGACTCCCAAGCCTCAGTTTTCTCAACAAACCCATCCGAGATGTCTTTGTCCGTCTTACTGTGAATGTAATACCGTACTTCGTTTCCCTCATTCTTGACAACGTATGCGAGGTCGCCAATCAAACCTATATCAGAAACGAATAGGAACTTCCTCGTTGACTGGGAAGAATCACTCTGCCTCTTCGATTCGGCTTTCTCGCGGGCATCATTGCCCGCCGATTTTTCATCAGTCATTTCTATTAGTATCTCACATTTTCCGTGTCCTATGATTCCAAGAAATGTGTAACTCACACAGATCCTGAGGATAACGTACCATCGACGACAATAAGCATGTTGACCGTCACTTGAGGACTTTGGTCTGGATGGTTCCTTGAGTTATTTTTCCAAGTCGTTCAACGAATGGCCCGTACAGCCCAGCGGGCATCTCAACAACTGCGACGAGGGAACCATCGGCCTGCCATTCTTCGCGGGTTATCTTCCCGAAATTCTTAATCGTGCCGTATCCTTTCGCTGCGTGTTCTGCGAATATTTTAACTGCCACACGCATCTGTTCCATTTTGATGGGAAGTATCGGCCGTAGCTCTTCTATAATGTCCTGGGCTTGCTCATCTGAACTCTTGAACGGATCAATTGAGTACCTAACCTGGTTCATTGCTTGTTCGATTCGGATTGGCGGGTGCGGTGTTCCTGTCCTTGGATCTATGCAGTTTCTGCTGATGAAGGCCACTATCTGTTTGCGTTTATCCTCGACCAATTGCCTTCTCTGGTCTGTAGTGAGTTGAAGCTCACCATGCTTCATGATCTCCTCTGCAATCTTCAGAGGATCAGCTGTGCCGAAGGCTTTCTGCAACTTCTCTTCGGAGGCGTGGGTTCCTTTGTTAGCGTCGATGTAGATTTCGTCGATGACTAGAAGTTGAGATACTCCTAGCGGTTTTCCCATCTTGTATTCTAGTGCTGGGTCCGGCTTGACCAGTATCTCGAATTTTTCTCCACTTTTTGAGATGCGAGCTGTGGTGAACTTTTCACTCATCGGCTGCCGGCCTTTTTGGAGGACTCGAGCCGCTTGATATACTTCTCCACATCTTCCTGGGAAAGTTTCGCGAACTTCTTAGTTGAGGCAGGAACTGTGGCGATACGTATCTTCTGAGCATCCAACTTTTCCTCCAGTACCTTACTCATACATTTCAACGACAGAATAACAGCGTCGTCAAGGTTTATCGTGTCTTTGTAGTCAGCTTCAAGGATCTCGTTCGCGGCGTCCCCGCCAGCGCCGATCGCCCACGCCTTGTAGGCTAAGAAGGCACCACTCGGATCGGTCCAGAACAGTCGGCTTCCCTTACGATCCATTCCAGCGAACAGCATGGATATGCCGAATGGCCGAACACCTGCATGCTGAGTGTAAAGTTGTTTAATCTCACCAATTCTTCGGGTGAGTATCTCAACATCGATTGGTTCGTCGTACAGCAGCCTGTTCGATTGTGAATAAATCCGTGCTTGATCGACTAAAATATGCGCGTCACAGCTGAGGCCCGCCACAGCTGCACCCACGTGTTCATCGATTTGGAATATCTTCCACATGAAAGTCGGATCCTGAAGCTTAGAGGTCGCCCTCTCTTCAGCAGCCAGAACTACTCCGTCGGGGCACGCGATTCCGAGCACCGTCGCGCCGCGCTTTACGGTCTCGGAAGCATATTCAACTTGGAACAGTCGTCCGTCTGGGGAGAATACTGTGATGGCACGGTCGTAGGCGCCCGGTACTGCAAACATTGACATTGCGGTTTCACCTAAACTGAAATTCGTTCCTTTCAGTAAGTGCCTCTAATAAAACCCTTTACTATTGTTGTGACTGAGTCAACGATTATCGAGTCACGAACCAGTTGCGCGTTGAAATTGAGTTTTGTGGGGTCAGCCCGTCGCTGAGGTCGTCATATCTTCAGCAATGAGATCCGACTGGGACTGGCTTCTTCATCCCCGCGTGTCTACTATGGGGCGTGAATCAAAAATGTTCCCCTCAGTGTCTTCGACCAAGCCCTTTGATCGTCCCAGACATCTTCAAGGTGATGGGGGCAATCGCTAATCCGGATACATCGGAGATTAGCCCAATTGCAGCCTCCATTTCACCGGCACCCTCCTTCCTACACGATACAACAGCCCTAGATTCCTTTTCGTCAAAACGAATCAGTCTTGGATCGATCCTGCACAGACCAATCTCGCCGAAGTATCTCCTAACTGAATCCGTCAAAGCTCTACCAAATTGTTCCTCAGACACGGGTTGTTGTGGGACAATTTTCACGAGAAAGTAACGCCTGGTCACTGTCATCTACCTGGCTTTGGAGAGTATGACTTTGACCCCTTCTTCGATGTACTCGCGGGAACGCCGATCCAAATTGCGCAATATGATCCCTTCAGGAACCTTTGATACTCCCAGTCGCGATTGTTCAAGTGACAACCCTAGTGCGTCAGCGATGGCTGCGATTTGAGATGGGGCCCTAGTCATTTCTGGTGAGGTGCATCCGCTGGAAAGAACTACTCTGTTCTTGTGCTCGCTGGAAATCCCCATTTCCTTGCTTGTTCTGGAGATAAAGTTGCTATTCGTCTGCCCCTGTAATGCGGCTATCAAATTGAACTCTACAGCACCCCGAAGGAGACCGGCAAGAGAATGGTTGAACCTGACTTTATGGTTTCGAGGATCAAAGAAGACAACGTCCACCCGCCTATCCCTGCATGCCACCCTTGCCGTGGCCTCATTGGTGCACTTCACGGCAACGACATCGCACAGACTCCGGTACCTTCGCAGGAGTCGGAGTAACTCCGTTCGCGACGTCGGTGCGAGATCAGTTCGCAGAACTGTTTCGATTCCTGCACTTGTGAAAATGTGTCTAATGAAAACCACTCGATCCTGCAAGAGCCCGGTTGGGAGTGTCAACGCCACGGCGCTGTAGCCTGCGATTTTCATCGACTCGGCCATTCGAATACATGATTTCTCGTCGTCTACTCGCGGTAACACGTGCAGATCGACGAATCTAGTCAGTTCGCTCAGACTCCAATAGTTGCTTCATCAGTTTCTTTGGGTCTCCGCTCAACCGACTGAACTTGATTCGGACTCTAATAGGGTCCTCGATGCCAAGTTCAACTGACCCACGATAAGCTTGCTGCTTGTCGATTCGCATGTACAGGTTCCCCTCTGCGTCGGAATGCAAGTCGAGGTCTCTTTCGATGCTGAGCCTCTCGATTCTGGCCAAGTGCGCCATGAGGTGATCTGTAAACTCCGCGATCTCTGCGGTCTTGGTTAGCTTTGTGTCGAAGGTGACTATAGGGTTCCTATGGTGCCCCTCCAAGTATCTCCTAGTGAAAAGTTGTCGTTGTTTCAGCGATTCAGGTAAAATGGTACTTAGAGCATGTTGCACTTTGTCGAGATCGTCCGTTGCATGTGCGATGGTGCTAATCTCGACTGATTGAACGGAATGTTCCCTCTGCACTTGGCGCACCGCAAGGACTGCTCGCTTGCACTTATTTGTCGGCAGATGCCTAAGATAAAGTCGGAGCTTCTACCATGTCGGGTTTCAAGTACAAGCTGGTTGTGGCAGTTCGGCGCGACTTGGAAATGGGGAAAGGCAAGATTGCCGTGCAGGTGGGCCACGCGACTGTGACTGC
>Ga0315279_10003615_pt1 | contig 21369 bp, 28 predicted proteins | sample YL17G06_20_MG_FD_203694 | JGI IMG/M metagenome (GOLD analysis project Ga0315279, IMG submission 203694) | Sediment microbial communities from Yellowstone Lake, YNP, Wyoming, USA - YL17G06_20 | ecosystem: Environmental > Aquatic > Freshwater > Lake > Sediment | place: USA: Wyoming | collected... | reverse complement strand
AAATAAAAAAGAAGTTGATATAATTAGACACTATTCTAAAGTCATTGAAAAACTATTTGGCAAGTCACCCAATCTCGTCGATGAGAAATATTGTGTAGCATTAGAACTAAGATCAAAAGAAGTAATTAATTTTATCAGAACCTACCTTGAATGGTGTGATAAAAAAACTTATACAGTAAGATTAGTAAAAACTTACACTCCTTCAAAAGATTTTTTAATGGGGTTTTTACGTGGTTTAATAGATTCTGATGGTTATGTGAGACGTACTAGTGCGGAAGTCCATTTTGGAAGCACATCAGTAAATCTTCATAAAAATTTTATCGATGCATTAACTATAATGAAGATTAAATCAAAATGTAATACGCAAATTACAAAGAGCAACAGAATATTTTATCATTCACGAATAGCTAAAGACGATGCCATAAGATTTATCAGTTTGGTCAAACCAATAAAAGCAAGTGAGCCTACGGGGATTTGAACCCCGACTACGAGCTATTTGCTGACTTAACCGCAAGCTCGCGTTCTATCCAAGTTGAACTATAGGCCCAACAGCAACCTATAAATTTATTAACCCCACAGATAAATAATCTACAATCGATATAAAAGGATAGTGATGAAATGATGATAAAGTGCAGCAGCTGCGGCGTGAACATAATTGCTAAAGGTAACTTTGTGAAGTTTTCCTGCCCGAACTGCGGCGAGGTCGAAATTGTGCGCTGCTTGAACTGCAAGACTGCCAGCAACAAGTACACTTGTTCTAAATGTGGTTTTGTCGGACCGTGAGAGAATGGCAGACGTCATCATCGGTTTCAAGGTAATGCCGAAAACAATTGATGTCAACCTCGACAAGCTCGAGGAGAAGATAAAAAAGGCTATGAATCCGGCACGCATGCAGCGCGAGCCGATTGCCTTTGGCTTGGTTGCGATACATATCACGATACTTATTCCTGACGAAGGTGGGGTGCTGGAAGCTGCGGAAAACAAGCTGCGGGCAATAGATGATGTTGGCGAAGTGGAAGTGACAGGAATGACGCGCAGCCTCTAAGCTTTTTTATACTGTTGCATAAAATAGAATTATGATAACTTACCGCAGAACCAAAAAGAACTGGAAGGCTGTTGCGTTCTGGTTTTTCGGCGCACTATGCATACTTTTCGCAGCAATGATATCTGGCAAGCTCGAGCTAGTGACAGGTGTGACTGAGACTGGTTACCTTATCGCATTGATCGTTTCGCTGATACTGATAATGGTTGGCGGCCTGCTTTGGATTGCTGTTGCGATTGCGGCAAAGCGCGGAGAAGAATAGTCAAATTCTGTCATTTAACAAATCCCTTCAGCCAGTCGAACATATTCACGATTCCCTCTTCCTTCGGAGTTTCAGGCTCCCAGCCGAACTCCCTCCTTGCTTTCGCAGTGTTGCTTATGTAGACCTTCTGGTCAGCCCTCCTCCAGTCCTCGTAGCTGATTTTTGAGGGCTGTATCTTCAGCTGGTTTTTCATGAAGTCGAGCAGCTCAAGTATCGACATGGAATTCTTCCTGCCGCCGCCGATGTTGTACGCCCCGCCCTTCGTTTTATTTATTTTTTCCACAGCCATCTCAAAAGCCTTGACAAGATCGCTGCAAAACAGAATGTCTCTCACTTGCTTGCCGTCGCCGTAGATAGTTATAGGCTGCTTTTCCATCGCCCTCCTCACAATCCATGCAACCCAGCCCTGGTCTTCTGTGGGGTGCTGAGCTATGCCGTAGATGCCTGACATCCTGAAAACTATGTTCTTCATGCCAAAAGTCCTTGCGTAGTCGAGGAAGTAAGCATCGCCTATCCCTTTCGAACAGCCGTACGGCCCCCCGAAGTCAAGCGGATAACTTTCATCAACCCCGTTTGCAAACTCACTGCTTTCGAAGTCCCACCTCGTCTCCTTCTCAATCAGCCTCGCCTCCCTTTTCGTCAGGTCGCCGTAGACCTTGTTCGTGGAAGTGTAAATCATGACAGGATTGCAACCTGACTTTCTCGCAGCCTCCAAGACGTTGAATGTTCCCCTCGCGTTTATGTCAAAATCCTCTGCAGGATTTGTTATCGACGTGGTCATGGCAGTCTGCGCAGCCACGTGAAAAACAACGTCTACATTATTCATCTCGCTTTCCAGCTGCGGCACGTTTCGTATGTCGGCCTTGACGAACCTGAATTTTGTGTTGCCTTTGTTCTTCTCCAAAAGTATTTTCAAATTTTTCTCGGCCCCGCCGCCCGGCCTCGAGAGGTTGTCGAAAATTACAACCTCGTCGCCTCTTTTCAAAAAATGCTCTACGAGGTTGCTGCCTACAAATCCAGCCCCGCCTGTTATCAAAATCCTACGAGCCATTCTCTTCGCCCGCTTTCGGCGGCATTATGTAGCCGCCTGCCTTGTTCGCAATGTATACGCTCACATCGATCAGCTGCTCCAATGTCCCAACATCAAACCAGCCGAACAGGTTGAGCAGAAAGCCAGCCAGCTTCGGATTCTTCGGATCCTTTGCAGTTTCATTTGCCAGCGTCTCCAGCACAGTCCTTTCAAGTCTGGTTTTCGGCTTGTCCGGAAGAAGGCTATCTATGTTTGAAAAAACGTAATTTTTGTCCATGACGTATACGCCAGCGTTTACGGGCATATGCGTCACATTGTCAGGAAAATTGTTTACCTGCGGTTTCTCTATGAATTTTTCTATAACGTTGAAGCCGTTTATATTTTTCAGCTGGGCGACGCCGAATCTTGCTATGTCCTTCCTTGCCACAGGGAACAGCGCATCCGTAACGACAGTCCCAAGTGTTCTGTTGCAATTCCTGTGGTAGTCCAGTATGCCTGCCAGGTCCATCTGCGTTGTGAGGCTGCCGTCTGCCAACTTTCTGAGGATGACGTAGTCGCCGTTGCAGACGAGAAATTCTTTTCCCAGTTCAATCTTGTCTGTTATCTGCCTCAACGCGAACCGCAAGTCGCCGCCAGTCTCCCATCCGTTTGCTCGTATCATGTTGATCTCGAAATCGCGGTTGATGTAGTCGACGTTATAACCTAACTTACCGAAAAGGTTGATTATCTTTTCTATGTGCTCGCTCCTTTTCGCGACATACCTGCCGATCCTCTTCACAGTCTTGTCTTCCCTGACGACTATGAATAGCTTGTCTATCTCCTTGTTGCCTCCGAACCACGACAGCATGTATTCCAGCAGCGGTATGCCGCATATCTCCTGCGCAATCTTCGGCGACAGATACGTGAAAGGATAACATCTCGTCCCCTCGCCAGCAGCGAGCATTATCGCAACTACGATATTTTTCACCTTTAGAACACTTTATTTTCGCGTCTTTTTAAATTTATAGAACTACTGGACTTTTTCATACTGCCGCTACGGGTTTTTAGCATTTTTGTAATATTCAGCGGTGAGCTCTATACCTCTTTCAAGAGGCCACTTAGGCTCGAATCCCAGTTCTTTCCTTATTTTGCTTATGTCCGCCACTGTGTTTTGCACGTAATTTTTTATCGGGTTTGGAACATACTGTGGTTTTATTTCTGTCTCGAGAACCTTGTTTATCACCGCCACCATGTCGTTGAAGCTTGTTGCCGTTCCTGTCCCGACATTGAAAACATCGCATTCGACATCGGATTTCATGGCCAGCAAGTTTGCGTCAACAACATCCTCCACAAATGTAAAGTCCCTTGTCTGCGTCCCGTCTCCATAAATTGCCGGCCTTCTTTTTGCCAAAACGTCCCAGATGAACTGCGATACGTTGTTTGCGTAATTTCCCTTTGCCCTTTCTCTCGGCCCGTAAACGCTGAAATACCTCAACCCAATGGATTGCAGGCCGAATGTTTTCCAGTATGCGTGGGCCAATACCTCCCTGCACCTGAACCCGGCTTCGTAGAATGTGCTGGTTTTTATTTCCTGTCCTTCTGAATAGGGCAGCGGATTTCCGGAATACATGGAGCTTGTCGAGGCGAATATCACTTTCTTTACATTGTTTTTAAGAGCTGCATCCATAACATTAACGAATCCATTTATGTTGACATCGATCCCTTCCTTGTGGCGCCCCTCGAGAAACATTGGCGAAGAACTAACTGCAGCTTGGTGGAAGACATAGTCCACTCCCTGCATGAGGTGGCATAGTTTTTCGTAGTCCATTACGCTTACCTGAATGAACTCTACATCCAGCCCCCCGATATTCTGCCTGGCACCGATAAAAAGATTGTCAAGGACGACAACATCGTTTCCCACCTTGCTCAAGCGGGCAGCTATGTTAGAGCCTATGAAACCACAGCCGCCAGTCACTAATATTTTCATGCATTCACTGACTCAGAACTGTTGATGTTCTATAATAAGTTTTATGAATCATGTGGATTTAGAAAAAAGGTTAAATCCTTAACTGTTGATATAAGTTGTATGAAAAAAGGTTTTGATAATACATCCAGAAAGTTTTTCATGGCAATGGGAGCAATTCTTGAAGGAAATGCTTTACTTGCAACGTATGTTGGGCTTCAGCGTTCACCCATACCAATTCTATACGGGTATTTAAAAGGGACGATACCCGCAATTTACATTGGTGTCGACTTTTTAGCATCGGGAATAACGGGCGAGCCATTCCCGATTTCAACATTCATTTACAAAAATCTAAAAAATATCCCTCACAATATTTTAGAAGCCGGAGCTTCGATCAAAAAAAGAGCTCTGTCCAAGTTAGAATCCTTGTCATCTGCACTTTATTTTTCCCAATTAAGCCGATAAATCATACTACTTGACTGACGAACAGCCTATATCTGTCCTTGCCTTCCAGTTCGTCGATTATTCTTTTTATTATCATCTTCCTTGGGTCCGGCAGCATCGCTATCCTCTGCTGCACCTCCTGGAAATTTTCGAACTGCTTCTTCTTCCTTTCGTTGATGACGTCCCACATGTGCTTCTTGCCTATTCCAGGCAGCAATTCCAAGCTATGCAACCTCGTAGTTATCGGTCCTGTTGCGTTGAAGAAGTTGACAAACCTCTTCTCGTCCTTCGCTATCATCTCAGCTATTATCTGCTCCAGCTCGGCCTTGGCAAAGTTTGTCAGCTCGTTGTAGTTCACCCTGCCGCGTATGTACTCCACCTGCTCCCTCTTCTCCTCGCCGATGTAAATCCTGTCCCTCGGCTTTATTACCAAGCCTTCCTTTATCACGATCTCCAGAAGGTTGAAGTATTTTTCGCCGATGGCCTGCGCCACAGGTTCTGCTTTTCTATCAGTAGCCTTGCCGTGCGCCAAAAAATCCAATACTATGACGTAATCATCCCGCATCATGCTTTACACCTTTTTACTAAACCACTGTCTTCTTCACGATCTCGAGAATTCTGTCCAATTCTTCGGGTGTAAACATGGCGTATTCCTTGTGCAGTATCGCCCGCAAGTCGCTCTTGTCCTCAGGAAGAAAATTGGCTATAGCTACGACCTGCTTCTCCCTCAGCTTCTCTATCGCCTTCAGTTCCTCGATCAGCTTCTTCACTTTTTCAGGATCAGTGTCAACGAACTTGTTCAAAACATCAAGAGCATTCTTCTGCTCGTACTTCAGCTCCTTCTTTATATTTCCGAGTACCTTTTTAGCCTCAGTATCGGCAATGACCTCTTCCGTTATTATCCTCATTTTCCCACCTGCAAAGGCTTCAAATGCTCCGGCCTCGAAACAAGCTTCTTCGCCTTATTTCCATCTAAAATCTCTACAATATAAGCTTTGCCCCTTTTTTCGACTATCTTTCCAGTGACGCCCTTGAACCGCGGGTGCGGCATTCCTTTATGCGACGAAGGTTCTTGCACTATCACAACCCTTTGTCCGCATCTGAACTCCTGCAAAAACTTTGTTATGGTCGGCCTGTAGGCCACTTTCTGGCGTATCTTGAACCTAGTCTTTGCGCGGAAGCCACGCGATTTTTTTACCATATCATATACCTTTGGTATGTATTTTTACAACATCTAGACTTATCTTTTTAACTTTATTGTTTATTAAATCCGCTATGTTCGGCTCTGTCCTGCCTTCATCCCCGCTTATCAGCTCCTTTATGTAAAGCCCGCCCTCTGATGTTATCGTCAACTCCAACCTCTTTTTTGCCAGAACTTTGAACGATATTTTTTTAACCAGCCTTTTCCTGAACTTGTCCGCGCGCCTGTGCACAACGCGCAACGGCGTCTTTTGTATAATCGGCATGCCCGGCAGTTTTTTCAATTCCTTCAGTTTCTTCTTGTCAATCGCCTTTGCAAAATCCACCACAGCCCTGTAAGTTTTGTCCACTTTGGCAGACTTCAACCGCGTTATCGTATCTTTAGTCGTAAACTTTAGTCCGCTGACTTTCACTTTTTTACCTTTGTTCACGGCTTTCTCCATTTTTTTCAAATCGATTTTTCTTTTTGCAGGCTTCACAATTTCTATGACGAACGGCCTTTGTCCCAAGCATCTAGCGTTTATGTCTTCCCTCCCAGCGCCGTGGAACTTCGACTTCCTGCTTCCAGCAGCTTTCAAGAAAGGTTTCTCAATTATTTCCTGAACGGAAGTTTTGTACATTTTGCCAATGCCTTTGCATTTCCTGCAGCCCTTGCCGCCGCATTCATTACAAATCCACTTCGTCTGCGGCAGGTTTCTGACAAACTTGCTGTATCTCCCAAAAACATAAAGGCTTCTTACCTCGGCCTTGACCCTTCCTGTGTTGAAATCGACGAGGACAGTCACATCGGGATTTTTCGCTTCGAACTTTTTTTTGGTTATTTTCTCGACGCGCTTCCCCACCTCGCGGTTGATTTCGTTCTTTATCGGCTCGCACCATTCTATGCCAGCCTTGGCCCAAAAATCCTCCTCCAGCTTTGCCAGCTCGTTCGGAACTATGGAACCTATCAGAAAAGTGTCGGATTCAAACTCTCCAAGTTTTTTTGCGACCTTTTTCGCAGCATCATCTATTCTTTCGAGAAAAAAATTTTTGCACAGTTTGCACTCCTTCGGCTTCTCCGGCTTGATTTTCGCATTCCTGAATTTTATTCCGTAGAAATTCGACAAGTCTACATCGATTTTTTCACCAGAGTCGATTAGGAAAGCCGCGAACTGCCTGATGATTTTTCCGCGCTGCTCGTTGGCGTAGCCGCTAAGAAGGTTTGCGCACATCCTCCCAAGGCAATGGTCGCATATGTAGCCTTCCTTCATTGCCGAGATTGCGTTGTCAAGTATTTTCATAAAGTTCAATTAATTAAGCTACAATTTAAATGTTTGAGAAAAATGAAAACGGTATGAAACTTTTTTCTATATACTAAATTATAGAAAAACCTTTATGTGCTGAAATCATACGAATAGAAGATAGACTATGCAGTCGGTCTCAAACTGCCAGAACAAGCTAATGAAGCTGATCATGACAAAAGGCATAGTCTGTTTCATCTCCAATTATTAGTTTGGGATGATTCCTCTTCCTGTAGCGGATGACCAAAAAAACCCAATTGACACCTTCTGAATTGGACGAAAAGTTGAGAAAGGATTAAGGCAACCTCAAAGAGGATTCTGCATATGAACATTGGCACCTTTAACATCCCTCAAAAATGCAAATATAAATACTTAATCGATTACTGATAAAATATGATTCCAAAGGAATTGTGGCTAGGGGCAGCTGTTGGTAGCGGGTCAGCAACACTTTATATGTTGGGTAAGGAACTATACCCATATTTGATGAATCTGCAGAATAATTTTTCTAAAGACCCTGTTGGCGCAGCAATCACAATTAGTTTTGGAGTACTTGCTACAACTTTTCTTACATATTATACTGCATTTGCAACAAAAGCTTTAATCACATCTCCACTTCAAAAATTATATCGCTTAGTTAAATGATTGGTTAGTGGTACGAAAAAGTTTTCAGAGAAGATTTTTGAAACTATCATTTAGAAGGAAACTTTTTACAATTTAAAACCAAACTGTTTTGCTAGTTGCCCCAATGCCCCTCTCTGTAAGCCAGCTTTCCCACCCATCATTTTCAGAAGTTTCTTCATCTTGCTGTACTGGTCCAACAATTCTCTAACTTCAGACTCAGGCCTCCCGCTACCCTTCGCGGCTCTTTTTATTCTGGATGCGTCTATTATATTGGGATTTTCCTTTTCCTTCTTTGTCATCGACTGCATTATATGCTTGAAGTGCTTCATCTTATCCTCCTGCATCTCCATCAGGTTTTCAGGCAACTTCATCATACCGAACCCCGGAATCATCTTCGCCACGGAAGATAGGCTGCCCATCTTCCCCATGCTTTCAATCTGCTCGTAGAAATCCTGCAGCGTAAACTTGCCCTCGACAATCTTTTCCACAGACTCCTTCTTTATGTCAGCCTCCTTAGCTTTCTCGAGCAGGGTTTCCAGATCGCCTAGGCCGAGCAATCGCGACACAAACCTCTTCGGGTCGTACAATTCAAAATTGTCAATCTTCTCGCCAGTTCCTATGAATTTCACTTTCGCCCCTGTGATGCTTGTCGCTGCCAGCGCGCCGCCTGCCTTGGCAGTGCCGTCCATTTTTGTTATTACCACACCTGTCACGCTGACAAGCTTGTGAAATTCTTCGCTTTGTACTCTAGCAACTTTTCCCAAATCAGCAGGCAGCACAAGTATAACCTCGTCAGGTTTTATAATCTCGCCCAGTTTTTTTAATTCGTCAGCCAGCTGTTTATCCAAGGCATTCCTTCCAGCAGTGTCGAAAATAGTGACATCATAAGATTTGAATTTTTCCATACCTGCTTTCGCAGAAGTCAGCGGATCGCTTTGAAAAAGAACAGGCACGTTGATTTGCTTTCCCAGTTGCAACAGCTGCTCATTGGCGGCAGGCCTGTGGAAGTCGCAGCCGACTATCGCAGGCTTCATTCCCTGTTTTTGGAAATATCTTGCCAACTTTGCTACGGTTGTTGTTTTTCCTGAACCGAAAAGGCCGACCAGCATTATTCTCTTCTTTCCTAACAAACCGTATGCCTTTTCTCCCAACAGCCTAACAAGCTCGTCATAAATCGTCTTCAAAACATGCTCTCTTAATGTCAAACCAGCAGGCACCTTCTCCTCAAGGCACTTTTTCCTTATGTCCGTCACAAGCTCGTTTGCCAGCTTCGTGTCAACATCAGACTGCAGCAGTATCTTTTCCATGTCGCGCAGCACTTCTTCCACAGCTTTTTTATCAACAGTCGTGCCAGTGGTTATTTTCCGTATTAATCCGCTCAGGCCTTTGCTCAGGTTGTCGAACATATTCTAAAACTAATCCTTAGTCTTAATAAACTTAAACAAAAATTGTATTTAAATAAGATTGTTTTTTTAATAATTTATCCACAATTTTTTTTACTGCTTTAGGAAACACATTTTTGCCATAATTTTCAATAAGTCTTCTAACATCAAATTTAATACATTCCCCCGAATAGCTATGATAAATTTCTACAAAAGGGTCTATACTATAACCTCCAATTATAAACTTTGGTCTGTCTCCCAATTCTATTCGGGACGGTTTGTAACTTATGAACAAACTGTTTCCCAAATCATCCGAATATAAATCTACAAATTCATTTGATTCTTTTCCAGAATTCAATTTTTTGATATGTACAAAACCAACGTTTTTAAAACCGACACTTTCGAATAATTTTGTTATGGATGCCGGTGTTATCGAAAAGATATCATTATCTTTTACAAATATAGCTACTTCGTCCGGTTTTGTTAATTCGTATTCCGGAATCTCTTCAAAATCCGGAATTCTTTCAAATTTCTCACCCATAGCATAAGAGATTGAAGTTATAAGATTTATATTTAATCTATCAGATTTTTCACAAACTTCTCTTTGTCAAATTTCTCGAAATCTTCATATCTTTGTCCCAAGCCTAAGAAAAGTATAGGTTTCTTTAGCTCATGTGTAACGGAAAGAATGGCGCCACCTTTTTCGTTGACGTCTACTTTTGTAAATACTATGCCATCAACACCGATTTCACCAAACTCTTTTGCCTGTATCAATGCATCATTCCCAGTAAGCGAGTCTATGACAAGTATTTTCACGTCTGGCTTGTTGACCTTCATTATCTTTTTCATCTGGTCCATAAGATTTCTGTTGGTGTGAGCCCTGCCGGCCGTATCAGCCAAAACAAAATTTATACCATTCGCCTTCGCATGTTCGACAGCGTCAAAAACGACAGCAGCAGGATCAGCTCCATACTTGTGCTTGATAACCTTGACGCCGATCTTTTTCGCATGTTCTTCCAACTGTTCCTCTGCTGCAGCACGGAATGTGTCGGCAGCTGCAAACACGCAAGAATAGCCTTTGTCAATCAAAAACTTGCCAACCTTTGCCAGCGACGTGGTTTTTCCAGAACCATTAAAACCTAAAAACAACAGCACAACAGGTTTTTTCTGCTTCGCCATTTCTTCCAAATCCATCTCTTGCACAGTCAATATTTCTGTCAGGCTGTTTTTCAACGCCTCTACAACCACTTCTTTCTCCTTTCCACGTTTTATTTCTCTGCCTACAAGGCTGTTCATCATATCGTTTTTAATCTTCTCAGCCACGTCATAAGCGACATCCGATTCTATCAAACCACTCTTCAATTCTTCCAGTATTGGCGCAACATCCTCGCTGCTCAACTTTTTTTCAACAACCTTTTTCACGAACTTTTCAGCAATTCTCTTGAAAAATCCTTTCTTCGGCTTCTCTTCAACAACTTTTTTTGCCTCAACTTCTTCCACAACTTCGGGCTCAACTTTCTTTGTTTCTGGCTTCACTTCTTCCGTTACTTCAGGTTTGATTTCTTCTTCTATCTCAATTCTTTCAGCAACTTCTTCAACGGCAGGAGCTTCAACCTTCTCCACAACCGGCTCTGCAGCAGGAACCTCGACTCTCTCTTCAATCCTTTCCTCGACAGGCTCGGCTTCCTTCCTTTCCAGCCTCTCAGAAATCGACTTTACAACCTTCTTGAGCTTGTCTTTCAGAAAGCCGAACATAACAACCTACTCAGCCTGCGCAGCCTGCGAGTCTATTTGCGACTGTATCTCCGGCCCGAGCTGCTCTAGGCCTGCCGCTATGCTGTTTATGTTGTTCTGCAGCTCGTTCAAAACATGCTCCATCTCCTGTCCTCTCTGGTTGAGCGTCTCCTTGGCTTCAGTGATGCTTTTTTCAAGAATGATGCCCGCGCCTATCGATATCAGGATGTTTTTCTTGTCCGCAACCTTTCCGACTGTGTAAGCGTCCAAACCAACTGGAAAAAATACGTCCTTGCTCTTCTCCAGCTCGCCCAAACTTTCTATGGTCGACTGCATCTCAACTATCCTTGAGGCAACTGCATCTCTTTGTTTCATCAGCGTCTCGATCCTTGCCTCGAGCATGCGGTAAGCCATGACCTTTTCCTGCAAATCCTTCTCTGCCATACTCTCACAATAGTTAAATTTAGTTGGCAAGTTAATTATAAATATGAGATACGAGCTGCTAATTTTTCTTTTGCTTGTGCCGCTGCTTTTTTCTATAGCTATTGCAGCCAGTCCTGGAACTGTAACAATCAGCCTCAACAGCTCAGAGATATGGTGGAATGACCCATTAAACGTGAGCGGCGTGGCAAGCTACCCGAACCAAACAGGCGTCGCTGCGGGAACTGTTGCTGCTTCGATAGCAGACAAGTCATACAGCTGTCCTGCGACTGATGCAAATGGAAACTGGTATTGCGTCATAAACGCCCCGCAAGAGCTAGGCAGCTACATACTGACCGTAACAATCACGAACTCCACTTCTGCCACGTTCGTAAACACGACTACTGTGAATGTGAAAGCGTCATACGGAGCTGTCGCAACCGGTACAGGCAGCCGCGTTGTTTATGAGACTCCTTTATTGATGCAGCAACTCAACGGCGCGATAAAAAAAGTCTGGGTTCGCGTCAAGGTCTGGAAGTAGCTGTCCCTACAGTCACTTCTTCAGCCTGTAGAGCGCGTAACTACCAACAGAGCTGTTTGTCTCTGCGATCTTTATGCTGGCAGGATACTCAGTGAATATCGTATTGCATTCCGAGGATTTGTAAGGCTCTATGCCACACCAGAAGTCCTTGTCGAAAATAACGCAGTCAGTTTTGTTCCACAGCTCGCCCATTATTTTCCTGTCAGTGCCCATCCACGACTGCAGAGAAGGCTGGCCGGAAACAAGGTAGATGCTTGGGTCGTGGCTCAGGACAAAGCAAGACTCATCGAGGTTGCTGATTTCCCGCAGCACGAAGTCGTGGTAAACTCTCGCCTGGATGGCCTCCTGTATTTTTTCCGGCGGGGTCATGATAGTAGGCAGGTAGACATAAAATGAAACTGCGACAGCAGCGACTAGCAGCACAGTGACAATCGTCTCGAAATTCTTCACGCCTGTTCTGAGTTTTGTTATGTAGTGCATGCCGCACGCAGCTAAAATCAGCAAAGGCGGGTACTGCAGCAGCGCATACCTCACGTCAACACCATACCTCACGCTGCCTGCGTAGAATGAAGAATAAAGAAGGAATAATGCAGCGAACCACACTGCTAGGAAAATATTTTTTCTGTCTTTCCATGTCAACAGTCCTACAACAGCGAATATCGTGAAAAGCAGCGGATGCTCTATGTTAGGGTAGCCGTTTATCCAGAAAGCAAGGTTGTCTTGAATGTTCTTTGCCATGTAGTTTATTCCGAACTTCTCGCCCGAGCTGCCCCACGTATCAACTTTCGAGGCGTGGTAGATGTGTATCAAATAAGGCGTTATTAGCACGAAAAAAATAAGCCAAGGCATTATGTTTTTTGCGTTTTTGTTTTTCTCGAGGAAGAGCAAAACAGCAACAATCGGCAAAAATATTATTCCCTCTGTCTTTATCTGCACTGTCATTGCCAGCAAAAGCATTGCAAGCAAAAATATTTTTTTGTCATCATGCGAAAGCAGGAACAGCGTTACTGTTGCTATTGAAAAGAAGACGAACACCGGCTCTGTCGCAACAGTTGTGGACCACGTCACCAGCAGCGGCGTCAGTGCGAGAAGCAGCGCTGCAAACAATCCGATGCTTTCCCTTTTAGTCAGCAGGTACGCTGCAAAAAACGTCATGACAACCGAAAGGCTGCCAAGCGCTGTGACGAAGCTGAAGGCAGTGTTTTCGCTTACGCCGAACAGCGAGTATGCTGTGGCGAGCATGAAAGTATAGCCGTTCGGCCACTTCATCAGTTCGCAGTTGAAACATTCATTTGCAGTCCCGTAGTTGCACAGGCAGCCACGGCCGTCGAGCAGTATCTGCTTGCCTATGTCAAGGTAGATGTCCTCGTCGAAATAAAGCCTGTGAGTGCGCGGCGCAACTGCTGTTCGAAGCAGCAGGCCGAGAATGAATATCGCTGCCAGCAGCAACCACGCTCTCCTGCTAATTTTTTTGAATTGCGCGAAAATTTTCCTGAAGCTCATTGCAATGAGAACAATGACCAATATAAAATTTGCCGCTAGGAATAACGGCTCGGCCCTCATTATGGATCCTATTATCGTCTGCCTCTCGCCGTAGTTGATGACAAAATAGACAAGCGCAAGGAAGGTCAATGCTACGAGCAGCAGTTCCTTTGTCAGGAAATTCCCTTCCTTGAAATCTTTCAGCAAATTTTTCAAAACTCTCATAGCTTAAGCTCCACTAGGTAGTCACCAATAACCATATGTTTCGTTTTTGTCCTAATCATTGTTTCTATCGCATCCTTCGGCGAGCAGACAATCGGTTCGCCATGTATGTTGAAGCTTGTGTTCAAAACTATGCCGTCGCCGACTATACGCTTGACTCGCTCAATCATCTCGCGGTATTTCTTGTTCTCGCTGCCAACCATTTGCGGCCTTGAAGAGCCGTCAACATGTATGACTGACACAACTCTATCGCGGATTTTCGGGAATGTCATGTAGCCCATGGTCATGAGCCTGTCCGGCATGCCGTCGTAATCCTCGAAAATTTTCTTCGCATCCTCTTCTAACAGCGAAGGACAAAAGGGCTGGAACCATTCACGCTTTTTCACCTGCATGTTCAACCTGTTTTTCAGTTCCAGAGAAAACGCAGGCCCGACTATACTCCTGTCGCCTAGCGCTCTAGGTCCATATTCCATCCTTCCTTGGAACCAGAATAGGAATTCTCCCTTTGCAACCAGCTCGCCTGCAAGCTTCGCAACATCACTCCTCTGCTCGAACTTTACGTTATGTTTTTTTATTTCTTCTTTTATTTCATCATTAGAATATTCCAGCCCAAGGTAAGCATTTTCCAATTTGCTGCCTTTGCTGCCGTTGAGCAGGTTGTCTGCATGCAAAGCAGCACCAGCGGCAAGACCACCATCGCCCATATGCGGGAAGACAAACCATCTTTTCATTCCTGTCTGCAGGCGCAATATGCGGTTCGCCTTTATGTTCGAAGCAATGCCGCCGGCCCAACAAACATCTTTTATGCCGGTCTGCTCTATCGCGTTCTTGAAAAGCTGCAGCATATGTTTTTCTATTGTCCGCTGCGCCATGTATGCGAATTGTTCCCTTCGAGTGTTCCACATTATTTTTTCCAGCTCGACAAACATTTTTGGAGGCGGATATTTTGTTTCAATATTCAGTCCCTCAACACGGAAAAGGTCCAATATTTTATTTTTTTCGTCCGGCACTGGATAAGAATAGTCTGCTATGCACATTGTCTTGCCTTCATCCTCAAGCTCGCGCATGCCCAGCAAGGTCGTAACCTGCTCGTACATCGTAGAAAGTGAATTCCTGCCGGAAATAGTGGAAAGCCGCTCGAAGCTGCCGTCTTTGAAAATATTGATTGTGCCGGATACACCGTCGCCAACTCCATCTAAAGTTATGCACAAGCAGTTGTCAAACCCTGAAGTGAATGCGGCAGAGGCGGCATGAGCCTCGTGATGGTCGACAAGATAAAGTCTAAAGTTTTTGAACCCCATCTTCTCAAGCAGTCTCTTTATATCGAACTCGGAATATTTTTTTGTAAAAAAGTTTGACCCCCAATACGACATGCTGTATTTCAGAAACAGCCTCCTGAATCTTTCGAATCTCGGCTTTGGCGTCAGCCTCCTTCGGAAGTTGTAATAGTTTTTTCCGATGAACGGGAATGCCCTCACAAGAGCCTGTGTGAACTGGCTGCCGCACATGGCAACCGCTTCTATGTCAGCCGGCTTCAGGTTCATATGCTTCAGGCAGGCGCTTATAGAATTCGCAGGAAAGCCGATGTCGAGCTTCCTCCTCGTCAGCCTCTCCTCGTTCACCGCAACTTTTATTATGCCATCCTCAACTATCGCAGCGCCCGCATCGTGCCCGTCCCACACGCCAAGTATGAACATAAAACCACTTTATTTTATTAACTTGAGATAGTTACTTAAAATCATCTGGTGAGCTTCGCAAGGCGTCCAGCACTTTGGGCATCGCCCAGCTCTTATCTCCTCCCTAACATTTCTCGCAGTCTCCGATGTAAGAACTTTTTTCAGGTCGTAATTATAATCACGAACATTACCCAACTTTCTGTCAAAGACAGTGCATGGGTAGACATTACCTTGCGGATCCAAAAAACATGACAGGTTGAAGATGTTGCAGTCTACTGGCATCTTCCCAGTCTGCAGGAAATGCTTTGCCAGCTGCAAATGTTTTTGCGCCAAGCCTCCAACCGGGTCGAAAGCAATAAAGCGGCGGCCCTGCATCTGCAGTACCGCGTCAATCTCCTTGCAGATATTGGTAAAGTAGCTTTTCTTCATGCTCGGCATCTGTATGCCGTAGAAAACATCCGAGCTTTGGAAGAGGTTGATGTGGAAGTCCAACGCAGAAATCTGCGGCAACATCTTTTTCAGTTCCTCGAAAGTCTTTTTGAAAAACCCTATGTTGTACGGCGAGATTGTGTAACCTACAAAAACGCGAAAGTTTTTGTGCTCTGCTTCGAGCCGCTTCAACCTTTGCAGCGTCTCCACTGCCTTGTCCCACGCACCCTTGGTGCCGCGTATGCGGTCGTGTATCTTTTCCGGTCCGTCGATGCTGACTGCGACAGCATATCGCTTGTCATAAACCTTTAGCGTTCTTTCAACCTGTTTGCTCACGAGGTCCGGCAGAAAACCGTTGGTCGGGCTTGTCAGAAAAAACAAGTCGCAGTTTTTATCGAACGCTTTGACGATGTCAACGTAATCCTTCCGCAAAAAAGGCTCTCCGCCTGTCAATCTCAGCCAGTGTATGAAAGAGGCATTCTTCGCAACCTTCTTTATCTCTTCCAATGTCAGCTCTCCTTTAGTTTTCCTCTTCCATATGTTGCATATTCTGCAGTGTGAAATGCATTTGTAGGTTATGGCAAAATTCAGTTCGTAAGGCATGAACATTCCCAGGTTTGTCGCGAGAATTTTTGTTGCAAGCTTTACAACTGCCATATAATCATTAACTATTTTGGTATAGAAATAAAAAACAATTTAATCTGTTATTTAACTCAACTAACTAGACCTACTATTAATTAACTCTTTTCCTAGCCTTTCTGTAGCTAGCCATTTGTTCAATCTCGACCATTTCGCAATATTTTTATTGACTATTTCATCAAATTCTTTTTTCATACTGATCCTATACTTTCAAGCTTGCCACACCAACTTTATGCTCTACTTGTTGAGGAATAAATTGTTTGATTAAGGTAAAGTCCAAAATCATCAATTTCCTGACAATAGCACTGTTTTCATTGAGTTTGAATAGTTGCGCCTTTCCATATCTTCTAGTTGGTGAAACCACTTTGAATTTTTCTATTTGCTTCCAGACTTTATAGAAGGTTGTTTTCGACATTCCCAAAGATTCTATGATTTCCTTTTTTGAATAGTCTGTTCTGTTGTCTAAGAAAAAGTCTATTATCCTCAGGGTTGGGTTGTTCCCGAGGAATTGTATTAGCAGTGTTTGTTCGTTCATACAAATCTATTGTATTGATAAAGTATTTAAACATGACTTACAAAGTATCATAAGTGTACTTATGTTTTCTGACGAAGAAATAAAGGCAAGGATACTTCTCAAATTAGCCAAAAGGGGCAAGTGGGGAGGAGCCCACACATCATTTGACAATTTAGAAAAGGGATGGAATGTTCGTGATCTTGGTAAAGGGGGGATGAGAAGAGTTCAGAAAATTACTAAAGATTTGGTAAAGACAGGATTTGTTGTGAGCAAGCCAACCAGTTATGGTTTGCAAATATCTTTGAATCCTAGAAGGTCTGCCGAGACAGAACAGATCATAAAAAAGTTCTACCCAGAAGTTTAAATCCAGTTACTTTATAATTCATCTATTATAGTCTTTAAAATTTTGAACCCGTCTGTAAAGGTTTGAAGCTTTCCTTCGCCGTGGTTCCTAACCTTCTCGTAGCTGGGTATCTCTATTGTCCGCAAGTGTTTTTTCGCAGCTTTTATAGCGATCTCAGTCTCTATTCCAAAGCCGTCGGACTTTAGCTGCAGCTTTTTCAGCGCAGTTTTTCTAAAGGCGCGATAGCCGTAGCACAAGTCAGAGTAGTTGGTGCCCCATAAAGCGTTGACAAGCCGGACGAACATCTTGTTTCCCGCAACGCGCAGCCACGGCATGTCCTCCGTCCCGCCGCCTTGGATGAAACGCGAACCCATAACAATGTCAAACCCGCTTTTTATCGCCTCGACAAGCAAACCAATCTCAACACATCGGTGCGAGCAGTCTGCGTCCATTGTGATTATAATGTCGCCGCGCGCAGCTTCCATACCCCTTCTCAATGCATAACCTTTGCCAATATTCTCGTAAAGCACCTTTGCGCCGTAGCGCTTGGCTATTTTGACAGTATTGTCAGTGCTGTGGCCGTCTACGACTATTATCTCGCTGATATATTTAGGCAGCTCTTTCAGCACTGTCGGCAGGTTCTTCTCCTCATTCTTCGTCGGTATGACAACTGATATTTTCATAAAAACACTTAATATGTTTATACTTAAATCAGTCTTATACCATCCTTGATTATACCTTTCACCAATGGATCTTTTTCATTTTTATAAAAAGTCAGCCCCTCAAAGTAATGGACTTCCACATTTTTTTTATATGATTTTTCCACTTTAGCAATTATTTTTTCTATCTTCTTTTTGTCAAGGACATAATTAAAAATTATTGCGATATCCACATCAGATTTGTCAGAATAAACTAATTTGGAATACGAGCCGAACAAGTAGACCTGAATATTTTTTATCTGCGACAGTTCGTCCGCTAAATCAACCAAAAGAAAATAGACATCGAGCGGCAGCTCTCTCAGGCTTTTATATTCTTTTGAAACGATTTGTATGATTTGTTTTGCGCGCTCATCCTCTAAGTCGATGGAGTAATAATTTTCCACCTTTTTCAAAATACTGCCAGACATCAGCTTAGTCAATGCATTGTCCAAAGGCATGTTGTTCATCCTGGTTTTTTCTTTAATATTTTTTCTGTTGAACCTCGACCCGGGGCTGAGTGAAAATAGTGTCAGTATTTTGAATATGTCATTATTGAAAATTTGATTAATCATTTTTCTCACCGAGCAGATTTTTTATTTTATCTTCCAAAGTTTCAATTCTTACCATTTACCACATATTTGGTATTATAGCGCCTTTTACTTATGCATTTTACCCAAATTTTGGTATTTTTAATGCCGCCTTTTTGGTAAAAGAAGGCTTGAATGCTTCCTATAAACTTATGAAACAAGAGACAACAATCAAACAAATCATTGTTATTTAATTATGTAAGAGCAATTTCTTCAATTTCTTTTTTTCTGTTCGTGTTGAGACTGATTTCAATTCCATAACTTGTCGGGTGTTTTATTAAAATTCCTTCTTTAATCATATCGTCTGCAACTTTTCTCACTTCTTTGCCAAGATGAGACGGGAATCCTTTCGGTAAGTTATCATAAGAAGTATGTTTATGACTCCAGCATCTTCGTTTCATCAACTTTATCAGAAGGCTCTTTTTAATCTCATTATATTTTTCGAACATCAATATCTTTAATTTTTAATTACAAATCAACATTTAAATACTTTACTATAGTATATATCTTTATGGAAAATGAAAGGTCAACATTCATGGAAGTGTTTGGAGAATCACCATTTATTCGAGTACTGGATTTTTTCTTGACATTCAGAGACTTTGACTATCCACTAACAGAAGTGGCAGAGAACTCTGGAGTGGCTTGGTCGACACTGCATCAGATATTTCCAAAACTGATAAGACTTGGAATAGTTAAGGAGACGAGGCAGATAGGAAGAGCAAAACTGTTTATGCTGAATAAAGAAAATGAGATAGTAAAACAATTGATGCTGATAGACAATCAGATCATGAGATACTTTGCAGAGATTGATACTAGAAAAGATGTAAAAGTACCAGCCAGATGATTTCTACTGCTCCGAGTAGCAAGTCAGTTGACCGAAAGTTTTATAAAAAGTTTCCTGTTTAGTAAAATTGTAAAACCAATTTCTTTAATTTTGTAAATACACAGCAAAACATTTAAATGTATGTAAATCTAAATAAATCATTATGAAAACAAAAACGTTAACTGTTAATGTAGAGGAAGATGTGGAAGAAAGATTTAGAAAAATAGCCAGTGTTATTTATGGAAAGAGAAAAGGATATCTGGGTAAAGCCTTGACAGAAGCTATGAGAGAGTGGGAGAAGAAAAAAAAAGAAACTGATGTGAATGCAAGAGCTCTTGAGATGCTGAGAAAGGGTTTCAATTTGGGTGGAATGACGTATAAAAAAAGAGCGGAACTCCATGAAAGAAGATGAAAAGTTCTTCTTCGATACAAATATTTTAGTTTATGCTTTTGACATTTCAGAAGAAGAAAAGCGGACTATATGTAGTGAATTGCTTTCACGTGTTTTCAATGGCGAGCTTGCAGGAGTGTTATCCAGCCAGGTTCTTGCAGAGGTCTTCTATGTTTTAACGGGCAAAGTGAAAATACCAACGAGTGGTAAAGAAGCTAAGGAAATAATTTTAAATTTTTTAAAGTCTGAAAATTGGCTAAAAATAAATTATGATGAAAATACATTAGAGAAAGCTATTAGCATATCGATCGATGTAAAGGTTGATCTATGGGATGCCTTAATTGCTGAGACTATGAAGGAAAATGGAATCAATAAAATTTATACTGAAAATGAGGGAGATTTCAAGAAGATCCCAGGAATAAAAGTCGTTAATCCTTTCAAATAATTTTCTTCTTAGGTAATTGGAATGAAAATAATAGTTTTTGGTGATGTGCATGAGAATGTAGAGATTATTGATAGAGCTATTGATAAGTATAAACCAGACTTTGTTTTGTGTACCGGAGATTTGGGAATTTATAAATCATATAGTATTCCGTTTTATTTTGTCTCTGGAAATCATGAAAATTTTGAGATAATTAAAGCCATGGATAGAGACATAATGAAATTTGAAAATTTAAGGCATATTAAAACTGCTGAAGTGATCGAATTAGATGGTATAAAAGTGAGTGGGTTAAATGGAAATTATAGCCCAAACTACAAGAGGAGAGAAAGACATTTTACAAAGAAAGACGTACGAGCGTGTATAAAATTGAGAGATATCGATATATTTATTTCTCATGAAGCACCATCAGGTATCGGTTTTGTTCGTGTAGGGAAAGATTTAGGGGCAAAACCAGTTAAAGGGATTTTAGATAATGTTAAGCCGAGATATCTCTTTTTTGGTCATCACCATTGTTTTTTTGAAAAGGTTTATAACGCTACAAAGATAATTGGCCTAGATTATGCTAAGAACAGTTTCGTTTCTTTATTAATTGACAAGGAAAAATTGAAAGAAGAATTGATAAAAGTATGAAATGTTAGTTTTCTGTATATGCTTATTAATCACTTGAAAATTTCAGAAAAATTACCCGTCCACTCCAAGATTAAATTCAATGTGTTTATATTTATTATCTTCTGTGAAAATACCGATTTCCAAATTTTTTCTCTCTGAAATTAACCAAACATGATAACTTCTTATCTTGTACATTCTACTTAGCTGAGAAATCAATTTATTGATTGTCGGTAATCTTAAACCATAGACGATTTGAAAAGCAGTTCTTGCTATATTTTCTGCAGCTAATATATACTCTCCAATTCCACTATTTTTAATGATGTTCTTTCTTAACTCTAGCCTTGGCCTAAATTTTTCATAGTCCTTCCTTCCATCCAAGATAAGTTTATAATCTTTAGAGAGCTGTGGGAATCTTTTACTCAACTCTTTCGCGATTCTAAAATCACCTTCAAGTAATTTATTAGTTTCTTTCAAAATTATTGCCCTTGAAAAATCCCTTACAGCATGATGTAAACTTTTAAAATAACAGCATAGACAAAATGGGTAAGGGTAATTATTTACTGCATCAGAAAAATTGAAGCTAGCTGTATGCATCCAAGCATCTATAGTTTTACTT
>Ga0315279_10003614_pt1 | contig 21371 bp, 17 predicted proteins | sample YL17G06_20_MG_FD_203694 | JGI IMG/M metagenome (GOLD analysis project Ga0315279, IMG submission 203694) | Sediment microbial communities from Yellowstone Lake, YNP, Wyoming, USA - YL17G06_20 | ecosystem: Environmental > Aquatic > Freshwater > Lake > Sediment | place: USA: Wyoming | collected... | reverse complement strand
AATCGGCGGGGCCCGCCACCGTTATCTTATGCGCTTGTCGTCATTCGCACCTGAGACGGCTCTCTGAATCAGTGAAAAAACCTGTGAGTCTTATCGGAGCACTGAGCTGATACATGAACCACGCCTGAGAGTCCAGTGTGTGTTGGAACGGACTTTGGTTGAGACGGTGGTTCTTTCTGAGCGGCGACAGAGAGACACACAATCAGTCGTCCAACCGAAAATCTCAGGAACCCGTTTGGCTGTATAGCCTTCCGGCGGTGCCCATAATGAAGCGTGAACTGGACCCGCCTAAGAAGTCTGGTGAGTAGTTCCCGAATTGAACTTCGAACCCTAACGGCTAGTCTCACGCAGTTCTTCAGCAATTACACAAGGCAGGTTAGTGGGCAGCGCTTGGTTAATGGTGAATTGAGTTCACGAAAAACCGAGAGAATAGAGAGGCTCTCAGCCTGTGCTTTCCTCAGATCCGCGCGCTGGTTTCAATCGGACGACTGAAGTCCACTGCACTCCTTGGCAGCAGAGACGACCTCGGGAAGCGTCATCTCCTCAAGTTTCTTCACAGAAGTCACAAGTTCTGAAAGAAGCTTAGGATTTGCTTCCGGCGCACCCATGACGATGCCGCGTAGGCGAAAGGACTGCAGGACTTGATTCAGTCTTGGAGCAAGGAGAAATCCACTGCCGAGACAACTCTTCGGAAGTGCGAGGCAGACATTCAGAGAACGCGCAACGAAGCCAACGCATTGAGTCATGAGATCGATCTCATCATCGTTCACCCATACCTGAGATATGGTGGACTTGCGCTCTTCGCACCCGCGATTGCCACGCTTATTGTAGCTACCGTGGGAACCGCGAAGTTGGTAACAGGTCTCCGAGCTGGGGTTGGAACACTAAGAAGACTGCCCAGAAAACTCCGAGCAAGACCTACCCCAGAGGAGGCTGTACCTGCTGAAGTGGTGGAAGAAGCGCCTGTGGAACTACCTGCAAAGCCTGAACTTGAGGTGCGAGTCATCCCAGTCGAGCCAACAGCGCCTGTGATCGAGAAGCCAAGGAAGATGCGCCCGCCCGCAGCAAAGCCAAGGAAGAGAAAGCCAGCTAAGAAAAGGAAGAAAGCGGGGAAGAGAAGAGAAACGATTGCTTAGTGCTCTCGAACCTTCAATCTCCCCAGAAGTCAGCACGGGTCGGCTTGACCATCGGCCGGACAACGCGCTTGAACGAATTTGATTTCTCCAAGATCTCGCTATCGCTTGAGAGAGACCTGGTCCCTGCCTCTACCAAGGAGCCTTCCCATACTGTTGAACGTGAACATTGAACTGTTTTGCGAGTTTGTAGGCATTGAAAAGTTGCCATGCCCATACTGCTAAGATACCAATACCTAGGGGAATGCTGAGTACGAAACCAGCGCCTAGAGTAAAGATGCCCAACGAAAAACTCACCATGGCTAGGATCATTAGGATGTAGTATGCCGCTAGGATTACAAGGCCCGAAGCGATTCTTCCGACATATATGTGTCCAATCCCTGGAACTATGAACGCCAGCAGCGCAGCAATCCCTGGATTCTTTGACTCAGATAATGTTATGACGGGTGCAGCAGGAGGGCCAGTCTGAACCGATGGCGGAGGAGGTAACTCGGTGCTCGCTCGGCGTCTACGTCCACAGCTAGGGCAGAAGGCAGCGTCTGCGGGAACTGCCTTTCCACATTGATCACAAAATGGCGTAGCCACGACTTCCATTCAGTATTCTCTCTCTGCCAGAATATCACACTTTCCACGTCTGAACCTGTAATCGAAACATGACATCAGACATTCAGGGTTCGACTGGAGGAAAGGCTCAAACGCCAGGAAGCCAAGAACAAGGCAACAAGAAAGGTATGTAGGTAGAATGCCATTCTGCCCCAAGTGTGGAGCGCAAGTAGATCCTGGCACCTCTTTCTGTGCTAAATGTGGAACAAGCCTCAGAAATGTTCCTGCACATACCCCGATTGAACTCTCGATGAAGGAGAAAGGTGCTTCATTAGAAGATCTAGTTGCAGACTACTTTCGGCGCAGAGGATTTGATGTTGAACCCAGAGCGAAAATGAGAGATCGATACGATGTCTACCATGAGATAGATGTGTTGAGTTCCAAGAAAGAGGACTTCGGAACAATTCAGGTAGCCGTCGAGTGCAAATACGTCAAGACTCCGATTGACATCAAGGAAATCCGCAACTTCCATGACAAACTAGAGGCGCTGGGAATCACTAAAGGTATTTTTGTGTCAACAGGCGGTTTCACAGCAGACGCGGAATCGCACGCAAAGGCCCTAGGCATTGAGCTCTGGGACATGGCAATCCTGCAAACCAAAACCAAACTTGGAGAGGCAACTCCGCAAAGGGAGGTGATTCATGACGCCCTTCCAGTCAAGCTGAGCACGCTCAGCACGCTCGGTCCCAGACATCTCCGCAACTTCAACGTGTTGTCTGAGGCAATCCAACTCGTCTACAGACCATACTATTTCATAGACTATCATTGTTTCTCCCAGCATACCGTTGCAGGCAACTCAGTACTTCTTGAGAGTAGAGGTAAGATAGTCGTAGACGCCGTTAACGGACAAATCGTCGACTGCAAGACATCTGAAGGGCAGACCCCCATTCTGTCATGTAATGGGGCATATGTCGCATGTTCTCAGATGGAGACGCAGACCTTGGCAGTTTCAAACCTTCCCTCAAAGCTTCCTCTCTCTGTCATTCGTCACGAACTGGATTCTGCGCGTGCTAGAGACAGGGGCAAGATTGAACTTGTCAAGACCCTTTCACTTCAATACCGTTACGAGACGACACGAACCACAGGCGAGAAGGTCCTAAAGCCACGCAAGAAAGATATTGACATCTCTAGTTCTCGAGGCCCCATCAAAGTTCCGATACTGATTGGGACGTACCGCTTCGGAAGCTACAGCTACGTGAGAACCTGGATTGCGGCCACAGGTGCCATGGCGTATGACTCGACGACATCTTGCCTACTATGCCGCAATTCGGCGACCCTAGTCTGCGAGAACTGCGGTGGCATATCGTGTGCTGCCCACGGAAAGAACTGTGTCGTGTGTGGCAAGAATCTCTGTGGAACCTGTGCTAGCGCCAAGGGATTTGTGTCAAAGAAGTACTATTGTCCCCAGCATAAGTCGGCATAGCAGCAACACCAGCACACTATCAATCAAAGAATACCTGGCACTATTGCTCCGATCTTTTCGTGTGTGCGCCGTAATTTGAACCGTCATTGGAGAGGCGTTTTTCGTCGTCGTCGTCGCGCACCAACGGGCCCACACACACAAAATCAATCAAAAACCACGACGGAACGAATGTGTTCGGGGAGGAATCCCCAGACGACCCCTCTTTCCTTCTGTTGTCTATTCCGGGCATGCAGCTAGAGATCTCTTGTTCCGCACACACGAAAAAGAACGAAGACGAGGCTCGTGATCATGTGGCTTTGTGGCAAACTCAAGAAGTATGACTTAGAACCTGATGCGCACCGCGCCTAGTCGTACCCTACTATATCGAGGCCCTGAACTAGAATTATCGCGTAGAGTGTAGGGTCATGTCCGACCACAAGATAGAGACGACCGGCCCCGTTCCTTGTCCTAAATGTGGCGAGGGTCTCATGCTCGCTTTTGCTCGACCCAGTCAAGGCTGGAGAAAAAACGGACAAACAGTTCAGCCACTACGAGAACTATTACAAATGCTCTCGGTGCGGATATGAGATGCGCGAAAGGAAGGGAAACACGAACTCGATCAAGATGAAGGGGACGACGACGGAGAAGACGGAGATAACGGAGACGAGGTCGACTCTCGGCAGAGACGACGAGACCTCAAGTGAAGGAGGTGAGGTCTCGTCATGTCAATGGGAACAAGGAGATTGAAAAACTGCGAAGAGAGACGCAGAAGAGCAAGGGGCCGACCTCGACAAAAAAGACGAACACGAGACTGAGTTGGCTATTGTGTTTGTCTAGACCGTTCTTCCGGTGTGCAAAACCTAACGCTGAGCCTAATTCGAGTGGTACGTCTCTTACCTTTGGTGAGCCGTTCTCCTCTGTCTGTTCTGCCTTGGCTTCCATCGACTTCGGCTCTTTGCTCCGCTTCCCATCCCCCGGAGTCGAAACTTTCCCTTTCTTCCCTTCTCTTCTCCCTTGACTCCGTGAGTTCGTGGCCTCGACTCTCCTGTTCTTATGCCAGTCCACTCCTCCTTCCACTTGCGGTCGCGTTTGCGTGCGGGCAAGTCTTCTGGATCAACGCATCTGTGTCGGCGCTTATAATCTGAACCTTCTCCTTGCTTTCCCTCTCGCTCCTCGCCTTCGTCTCGTCGCTCGCTGTGTTGCGTGTTGGTCTTATTACCCGCCTTGCCGCATTCATGAATTGGAATCGGGAGATGCCAAAGAAACGTCGATCCCCTGAATACAGGCTTGTACAGGATTCTCAAAGCCATCAAGCTCGACAAAGACTTGATCCTGTCTCAGTGGTCATGCAGTCTGGACGACCGACAGGAAAGCAGGTCGAAACAGCCTATGGTTATCTGAACACATGCGCCAAGAACGCCAGAAACAACAGCGAGCTGGATGAAGTTAAGGAGGCGGACAATCTCCTCTTCGAGAGACTGATCAGCACCATGTGGGCTCGCAAAGTCAAAGATGCGCACAGACAGATCAGTGCAGCCATTCGGAAGAGAAGCAATGAACTGAGAGAAACAAAGTCCAAGACTAAAGTGGCAACAAGCTATCCTCTTTCAAAAAGCAAGTAGTGACTAGTGCCCAAAGCGAGTGCGGCGTTTCCGGCGCAAGCGTACGTGCGGAGGCGCCAACCATTCTTCTCTCGCATTCTTCGATCGACCATAGAGGGATTATCACTGTGGTTCAACTACAGGGCGCGCAGGTCACCCTACCGGGACCTCGTATCAGAAACAGACGGAGGCATACGTCACGTTGCTACCAGAACTACAACGACTGTACAACGCTTGCTGAAACCGCAGGCATTAGCTTCTCAGAGATCTTCCGGAGCAGGTTTGGTAGGTTAGCTCCTGTCTTCGAGCTTATTTCGAGTATTTCGTCTCCCTCGAATATCTTGCGAGTCTCCGCGAACACCTTGTCTAAATGTTCACGGGTCGCAAGGTCAACTTTGTTGATGCAAATCAGAATTGGAACGCCATGGATTTCTTTATTCATGATCTCGTGAGAGGCCGCGATCTTTCGAGTAACTGTCTCTATGTCATCGCTACCGTCTACAAAGAGGAGGACAAGGTCAGAATTTGCCAGTTCATTCAAGGTGGTGTGGAAAGCGTTTAGCAGCAGGGGGCTAAGGTCTTCAATGAATCCGATAGAATCAATCATGATGAAGGAATCTGAAGAATCCCCTGTCGCTTGTGTGGAGACTTTCCGCGCAAATGTGGAGAGCGTCGTGAAGGGGCCCAAACCTATTTCCTTCGATTCCGACGCGAGCCTGTTGAACAGTGTAGTCTTACCGCTTTGGGTATAGCCTGTCAACGCCACGATTCGGAAACCAGCCTTTCCTCGACGTTCACGAAGACGACTGCTCTTCGATCTAATGTCACGGAGCTCCCCTTCGATCTTGCTTATCCGTTTCCGCGACATCGCTTCATAGACTTCGTATGGATACTGGCCTGGCCCTCCCCTTCCCATCTGTTCACTCGCAATGCCACGCATTCGGATTGATTCTCTGCCCCAGGAGAAGGTGTAACGCAGTTTAGCCAATGCGATCTGGAGTCTAGCCTCTGTTGTAGCGCAACGTTTCTCGAACACTTCGAGGATGAGTAAGTTCCTGTCGAGAACGTGAACATCGCCGAGTTTCTTCTTGATCCGGAATACTTGGCCTGCGGAAAGTTGCCGAGTGAAGATTACAGCTTCGATTGAGTCTTCTACGACGCTCTTCTCGATCTCATCGATTTTCCCTTTGCCAACGCAATAGGCGGAATCTACCGAGTCCCGATGCTGCGCGACTTGGCCGACCACGTTGTAGCCAGCAGCTTTCGCTATGTCGTTCACTTCATCTATTCTCGGTTTGCTGCGGGGAAGAATACACTCTACGAGAAGCGCTCTCAAATCCGGCACGAACTCTAGTTGCAGAGCATTCGCTATTCACTCTAGTGTTAGAGTCATTTTCCTAGCGGCTTCTACTCTGGCGCAGCCTGCGCAAAGGCCGCTCTCAGAAAGCAATCCCATCGAGAAGACAGGGCCGCCACATTTCTTACATGTTGCTGGAAGTGTCATCAGTACGTACTTCATGATCACTAGCTGTGTTGCTAGCTATAAGGAAGAGACCAAACGTCTCGTTTTCGCCAGCCAATCACTTCAAAATGCACTCATTCTCGATGGGTTGCAGAAAAAAACTGTCAAGCTCCGTCAGTGGAAGATACGCTGGCTATTCTGAGGCGTTTCATGATCAGAGGGGAACAGAACGAAGTACTCGGCAATCCCAACCGAGACCTTATTGAGCGTCGCCGAACTATCTTCGCTTATGGCAAGGATCAGTGCGATCGTTCGCCGGCACAATAGAAGACCGGGTGGGACTCACACATACGAAACCAGTGACGAGATCGCTCACTCCTGGCAGCTGCTTACCCGAGAGCAGCAAGTCAGCCTAGATGATCAGGCCGCGAAGAACCGTGAGGACTTGCCAGTGCTTCTTGAAAGGTTGTTCAAGGAGCGAAGGCTATAGTAGCCCAAGGTGGATGTCTTCGGCGTCAGCCGGTCGTGTCTGAATCAGGTAGTGTTTCTGCGTGATTTCGTGCGCTTCCCAGGGCGTTGTTTCTTCCTCCGGCGCCTTCTTGCAGCGTAATCTGCGCTGCCTAATCTGTGTGTCACGCTGCTTCTGCCGGATTGCGTTTTCGGTTTGGCTGAACTTGAACTGGTTATCAGTACTTCGCCGCGTGACGAGACAGTAGCTGCGAATTGTGCTGTGACGCCTGCCTCTGTAAGGTAAGTTCCTTTGACCTTCCACGTACCTTTTTCGTCCGGACCCTCAGTCTTTTCCTCGGCGGACATAGAAACAATCTTCCCGTGGAAAGTCCTGGTGCCGAGGAAGTACTTCCTCACCACACTTTCCGCATCCTCAGCGCTTCCTATTCGCATCTTGGGTCCAGCCTCAAGCAACCGAGTAGAGCAAGAAACAAGGATTAGAGCGCTTTGGCTGAAGCCGAAACTGGTGATATGTTCAGCTCTCGCTACGTTCCTATCTCATCACATCATGCCCATTCCGGGAGGCATACCTCCCCCCGGCGGTCCCCCAGCGGGTTCCTTTCCTCCTTTAGACGAAACCACGTCGTCGATACGGAGAATCATGCATGCTACCTCAGTTGATGACTTGATGGCTTGCTGCTTAACGCGAAGAGGTTCAACCACTCTTTCGTTGAGCATGTCAGCCACCTTTCCATCGCGCACGCTGACTCCAAACCATTTGTTTGCGCTCTCTTGGTGCTTCATTCTAAGTTCAACCATGATGTCGATAGGGTCGAGTCCTGCATTCTGTGCGAGCGTCATTGCTATTGATTCGACAGCTTCTGCGTAGCATTGTACAGCCAACTGCTCTCTTCCTCCAACTTTGACCGCGAAGTCGCGGAGCTGTTTTGCTAGTTCTGCCTCAATAGAGCCTCCGCCTGCAACGATCTTGCCGTCCTCAACGACATTTCGGACTACGCAAAGGCCGTCGTGAAGGGATCGTTCAGCTTCCTCGATAACGTGTTCGGAACCGCCTCGTATCACAATAGTTACCGCTTTCGGGTCTTTGCACTCTCTAATGTAGAGTAGCTTGTCGTCACCGATCTTGACCTCTTCCACTAGTTTGGCTTCGCCTAAGGATTCAGCGCTTAGATCCTTTAGGGTCGCCACGATTTTCCCACCGGTTGCTCTTCCAAGTTTTTCCATGTCGCCGCTGCTAACATTCTTCACGGCGAGGATTCCTCGCCTTGCAAGATAATGCAGAACCACGTCGTCAATGCCTTTCTCGGATAGCACTACGTTGGCCTTTGACTCGGCGATCTTCTCCACCATCTGCCTCATCATGGTTTCCTCCTCATCCAGAAACATTTTCATCTGGTCTGGGCTCTCGATGGTGATCTTTGCGTCAAACTCTGTCTTCTCAATCTCGAGCTTAGCATTGAGAAGGGCGATTCTGGCTTTTTCTACTCGCTTGGGCATCCCTGGGTGAGCAATCTCCTTGTCGAGGACGATCCCTTTGATCAACTCTGTTTGTTCTATTCCTTCGCCGTGCTTTTTCAGGACCTTTATCCTCTCGATATCTGCCTTGGTCTTTCCGCTCGAGTTGTCCATTACCTGTGTTATGGCCGAAGTGGCGAGTGTGGCAAGGAAGTCCTTGCTGGTTGCTACTGCTTTGGTTCCCATTGACGTGCTTGCTATCTGACGCAAGGTCTTGATGTCGGCCGAGTCTACTGTGATAGCTAGGGAAGCCAGAATCTGGAGAGCTTCAGCCGAAGCCTTCTTGTAACCATCTATGATGATCGTTGGGTGAACATCCTGATCCATGAGTTCTTCAGCTTTCGAGAGAAGCTCACCCGCCAGCACAACCGCCGTGGTTGTGCCATCACCGACCTCGTTGTCTTGGCTTTTTGCGACCTCCACGAGCATCTTTGCAGCCGGATGCTGAATGTCGAATTCTTTCATGATCGTGGCGCCGTCGCTAGTGATGACAACATCACCCACGCCGGCCACAAGCATCTTGCTCATTCCAAGCGGACCAAGCGTCGTTCGAATAATTTCGGCAACGGTTTTTGCCGCCATGATGTTGTTTCGTTGGGCATCGTGGCCCCTGTTTCGTGTCGATCCTTCCCGGAGAATGTAAATCGGCGTTGTTCCTTCAGACAATCCAATCAATACCGTTAGTGGAATAGGCTGCCCGCCTGATAAACCAAGCATCCTTGACGGAACGTAGCACTTCTAGCCAAGGACCTTGCCTACGTGATCCTGGGTACCAGATGAGGAGACTTCCACTCTTGTGCAGGGCTGCACTTGCTCCTCAACGCTTCAACGACTGCGCAGCTTTTCTATACTTCTGCACCCTCAAGATGCGTATGCAAAGAACGTGGCTGTGATGGGTTGGTACTGTCCGAAGTGCCGTACCGCGTTCACTGAGTTTCAGTCCACTTGTCCCTATTGCCTTGTGCCTCTGAGAAAGTCGAAGTACGAGGACCGGATCTAGCCGACTGCTTGAGCTTGCCTACCTCACCCTGCCGCTCTTCTGGCCCATCCTGCTTGCCATTCTCTTCCGGGTCTTCTGCCATTTAGGTCTAGTCAAACCCAAATCCCATGGAATCGATTGAGCCTACAGCAGAAGAATTTAGTTCCGCCCTGAGCGACACAGAGGATAGTGGCTCGAGCCTCATCGGCTGGCCGTGAATGATTCTCGGCATTTGTCTGAGCAGAAAACGTACCCTTTGGATAGGATGGGTTTCTTGATTTTCTTGCCGCAGTTCGAACAGTACTTCATATGAGTTCCGTTCGCCACTTCACCCAACGATGCGCACACTGACTGCTCGTTTTCCTCGTTGCTCATATGCCTTGCCTTGCCGTCGTGTCTGCTTTTGATATTCTTCAGGCGAGACTCTTCAGAAACAAGGATGCTCTTCCAGCAATGCTAGGTGGACAGGATCTGAATGAGGATGCCCTCTCCCGGCGCCAAGCTCTGTGGCTACAGAGTTACTACTGAAGAGTGGTGAGTGCGGGAGGGGCGTCTCCAATCTCAGATTGGGTGCGCACCCGATCCTTCGCCCATACATTCTGAGACACCCAGACATGCCGCTTGATTGTATTTCAGCATCGTTCAAGAACCCTACCTCCAAGAACTCTGACGCTGGTCCATGGCGCGCGAGTTCGAATCCTTTCTCTCCGAGAAAGCTCCTGATATCCTGTCACATCAACGTTCGACGTATGCCTGAGCACGCTACTGGCAGAAGTTCGCAGGCTGCCGAGGGTTCAGTGATCGCTGCGCATCATGTAGAAGTCGGTGATGCCTTTCTTTTTCAGGAATGGTGTTAGAAGGATCAGAATCGCTACGATGACCGCGGCTGCGATTGAAGTTGCGAATATGAGTTAAGAACGATTGCTTCTCGATCTTGAGTAATCTAACCGATAGCATGTCTCTAGCGTTCCCAGTAACATGTCAATGTCCGTTCTTGGTGCGGGAGGGGGGATTCGAACCCCCGAAGGCCTACGCCATAGGCTCCTGAAGCTAGGGCAGCGGTGTACGCTTCTACCCCTTAGACCTGGTTCCCGCCAACAGAACCGTTGGCCTCGGGTACTCCCGCCACAAGCCCGATACTTCGACCTCAACCACTTAACAATTATGTCAGAATGAATCTGCAACAGAACCCCACGACTTTCAGCAGATCACAGGGATTGTAAGTCAACATGTTCCAGAGCTGTGGGAACTCTTGCGCTAGAGCTTTGAGAATCGTCGGATCATTTCATTGTCAGGAAGTCCGACCGTAATCGCGGCAGGATTTCGCGAATCTAAGGATTTGATCAGAAGAACCTAAGACCAAACTGCAACAGTCTCAGCCTTTTTTGAAACGTTGCTGTTCACGTGACAGGGCAGGACAGAAGAGATAAATGCGATTTCTCCCACATTCCTGCGAGGATCGGAGTTTTGCCAATCACGATTCTGATTGGTGGGCGGGTTGAGAAGTCATACGTTCCCACGTAAGGCATCATTCATTCTCATGCTTATTCTGACAGCGGCGCCGTTCACGGCTGCTGTCTCATCTCGCCTTGTTGGACAAGCGCATGGTCTCGGCGATGAAGCGACCGCCGCGCTGACCGAGTGGACGATCCCGACTCCCAACAGTCTTCCAACCGGGTTGGCATTGGATCCGTCCGGGAGATGCTGTTGGTTTGCGGAGTCGTCAGGCAACAAGATTGTTCACCTTGACCCCTCCACGGACACGTTCCAGGAATGGACGATTCCGACTCCAGGCTCGAAGCCGACGAGTCTGGCTTTGACGACGATATCAGGGTCGACTATACTTATTGGCACCGGGACGACGAAGGGCAATGTGTTCCTTTTCTTCCCCAGCACGGGCATGTTCACAGAGTATAACTTGCCTCCGGAGTTCAGTCCGCTGTACATCTCAATTGAGCCTGGAGGCCCACAAGTCAAGGCATGGTTCACACTCCTCGGCAACTCGGTGGGTCAGATCATCTACGACCCCTCTTCAGGTACTGTCAAAGTGAATCAGCTAACTCTTCCCGCCTCTGCTGGTGGCGGAGCGAAAGGCGTCCATGCTACTTCAGGAGTCACATGGTTTGCAGGTGTGGGTGCCATCATCAAGTGGGATAGTGCGACGAGCCGCTTTACAACGTGGACTATTCCATCTCATCCTTCAACCAAAGCGGCCTTCGTCGACGTCGATGCTGCAGGCCAAGTTTGGTATACCTCAGCGAGCACTCAAGGGATCGGCGCCATCAGCTATGTCGGAGCGCTCCGGAGTAACAACACGATCGCGGAGTGGCAAGTTCCAACAGTCGGCGCCAACGCACAAGCCATCAGCATCAATCCGGTAACGCAGAACCCCTGGACCACAGAGCAGGGCGTAGACAAGGTCGCCAAGCTTGATCACTCCGGTGGCGGAACAGTCACGAAAGTACTACCCACCACGATACGACCCGATCGCGTAAGCGAGGTTGTCTTCACGTACAAGACTGGGCCGATGCTGCCGTCAACTGCCACGGTCGCTCCGGCAACGAGCACTCCAACGATGACGAGTAGTGAGCACTTCGCAGAGTGGACATTGCAGGCTGGAAGCGGGCCGCAGGATGTGGTTGTTGACGCGTCAGGCGAAGTTTGGATACTTGAATCATCGGCCAACAAGGTGGCGAGACTTTCGCTAGCGCCGAACTTCATCGTCGGGTGTGACCCGTCATCTTTGAATCTGGTGCAGAACGCCAACGTCACGAGCATCTGCACGGTAACCTCGATCGATGGGTTCTCATCAACCGTTCAACTCGCAGGCTCATGGTTGGGAACGATACCAGACGGCGTGGCCTACACGCCCCCGAGCCCCGTGACTCCGCCTCCCGGCAGAGGCCTGTCATCGACGCTGATCATCTCAGCAGGTCCCGCAGCCTCCACAGGGACATACAAGCTCCGAGTAACGGGGACAAGTGGGTCCTTGAATCACACCACGGAGGTTGAAGTGACAATCGCTGCAGGGGTAGCTGACTTCGCGATCGTGATTTCCCCATCATACCTGTCGATTCCTCCAGGAGGATCCGGATCCGCTGCGATCACAGTTCAATCGCTGGGAGTGTTCTCCTCACCAGTACAGTTGGCAGGTTCCGGCATGCTAGAGGGCATGGCGCTAGTGTTCGAACCGAATCCTGTGCGACCACACATAGGGGGGACCGCACTCTCGACCGCCACGATCAACCTGTCCGGAGCGCCTCAGGGAACCTACATCCTCACGATTTCCGGAAGCGACGGCGCACTCACTCGAAGCACAACACTCACAGTCCAAGTCACAGGAGGCTGCTTGATTGCAACGGCCACTTACGGCAGTGAACTGTCAGACGAGGTTCAGTTGTTGAGGAACTTTCGTGACGAGTCAATTCTGACAACTAGAACGGGATCAAGCTTCATGATCGCCTTCGACGCTTGGTACTACTCATTCAGCCCAATCGTTGCAGTGTTCATACGTGAGAATCCAACTGTCAGAACTGTCGTGAAACTCGCGTTATACCCGCTTATCGGGATCCTACGAATCGGCGGAGCAATATTCCATCTTGTCCCGGCAAGCCAAGAAACTAGCGCGGTGATCACTGGCCTGGTCGTAAGCTCCCTAATAGGCTCGGTTTACTTGTCTGTCCCGCTAACGGCACTGTTCACATATTCCGCAGAGGCACGTCGAGTGCGTAGAAAGCTCGTAGTCTCATTATCAGCAGCCCTGCTACTTGCTCTTATCACTACGGCACTGGCAGTGACTCTTGATGCTCCTGTTGTCCTGATGATGGGCGCGACATCAGCAATCGTCCTCACTAGCCTAGCGGTCTCAGCTCTGACTACCTCGAAAGTGATAATACGCCTGCTGACGACCCACTAACAACTCCGAAGCCCATAGTAATGCGGCTTGAAGAGGCTCCCAAGGCATCTTTCAGTTGCCCCGTTCTGTGATCGAGATCAAAATGCCTATGAGATGCACAGGAATGGCACATCCTTGATGGGATCATCATAGTGCAAGTCTCTCTGAAATACGGCAGGCGCCTGGTGAGGCTTCAAATTCCGAAGAGCCGGCTGTTAGGCGTCTTGAAGCCAAAGGCGATCACTGGGCACGGCCCAAAACTTGAGGAAGCACTCGCCTCACCCATCGGAACCGAAACCCTTGGGAAACTCGTCGACCAAAAACGCAAGATGACTCTGGTCGTCAGCGACATCACTCGACCCTGCCCAACGCAGAGAATTCTCCCACAGGTCATGCATTCGCTGAAGTCATCAGGTGTCACTCGCGACAATGTTCGGATTGTACTGGCTACCGGAACTCATAGAGGACATACTCCAGCTGAGAGGAGGAGGCTCCTCGGTGAATATGCGAATTCGATTCCACACGTTGTGGATCACGAGATGGGCTCGGCGCAGTTCATAGGCACCACGAAGCGCGGTACGAGAGTCTCAGTCAATCCATTGATATCGGATGCGGATTTCGTTCTAGCTATCGGGAATGTTGATGTTCACTATTTCGCCGGGTACACTGGCGGCCACAAGGCCGTTGTCCCTGGCGTGGCAGGAAAGGAGACGATAGAGAGAAACCACAGCCTCATGACGCTGCCAAACGCCGAACCCGGCGTGATAGAACAGAACCCGGTTCGCGAGGACCTCGAAGAAGCAGGTCAAATGACGGGACTTCGGTACGTCGTGAATGTGGTCTTGGATGAAGCGAATCGATTGGTTGCGGCATTTGCAGGAGATCCAATCGCCGCGCAACGACGGGCATCGAAGTTCGTGGACGAGTTCGTAAAAGTTTCCGTCAAGGAACCCGCGGACATAGTTGTCGCGAGCGCTGGCGGATACCCACGCGACATCAACCTCTATCAGGCCCATAAGGCGATTGAGAACGCATCGCACGCCGTCAAAACCGGCGGAACCATAATCGTCGCAGCCGAATGCCGCGAAGGCTACGGCAACACCACCTTCGAGAACTGGACCAAGAACGCATCCCGCCTCGACGAAATACGAGACAAACTCAGCAAGCAGTTCATTCTTGGCGCCCACAAGACATACGCGCTCAGCAAAATCGCCAAGCGAGCAGAGATCATCGTTGTCTCTGACAAGATGGCTGAAGCGAACCCAGTCATCTTCAAGATCTTCAAGAAGCCACAGGAAGCGTTGGATCACGCTCTCCGCTCACACGGACAAGACGCCTCGATTCTGTTGATGCCTTACGCAATGAGCACTTTGCCCGCACTGCCTTCCTGAGCCGGAACGATTCACAACAACCTCGTTGCTTTCGCATCATTTCATTTTCAGATGTGCTCACCTCTGAGCCGGTGGGCTTGAGCAAGCCTTAATTCGGATATTGTCAGGGCAGTTGAGACGCTACTGTGAGAGAGTGGGTGAACGGGAACAGGAAGGGGCAGACAGGAACCGGCATGGCGGTGGACTATGATGAAATTGGTACCGCGACTCTACTACTTTTACAGGCGCGCATGGAAGCGCCTCGCCATATTCTCCGCCATCGCGGGACCCGGCATCATAGTGATGGTTGCCGACAATGACGCCGGAGGAATCACCACCTACGCGGTCACCGGATCCCGCTACGGGTTCAATCTAGTCTGGCTGGTAGTGCTATTCGCGATACTTGCATACTTCGTTCAGGAGATGACTGTCCGTCTCGGCGCCGTAACCAAGCGGGGCCATGCAGAGGCGATCTTTGACGGCTTCGGCCCGTTCTGGGGATGGTTCTCGTTGATAGACTTGACGCTCGTCAATTTCCTGACGCTCGTCACTGAGTTCATAGGCATGGTCGCAGCGGCCAGCATCTTCGGGATACCTCCTCTATTGACGATCGTCGCATCTGTCATTTTTCTGACGGTGCTTGTGGCCTCAGGTACATACTGGACCTTCGAGAGAATAACGCTCGTCTTCTGCCTTCTCAACCTTGTATACATACCAGCCGCCTTCCTCGCAAACCCTAGCTGGAGCGAGGTTACTCGCAGCATTGTCTCTCCGAGTTTCCCAGCCGGCCTAACTGCGGGTCTCCTGACGTTGATAATGGCGAATATTGGAACCACGATCGCGCCGTGGATGCTGTTCTTCCAGCAAAGCGCAGTCGTCGACAAGGGGCTCGACGAGAAGGACATTCCCTACTCCAAGATCGACACTGCGCTCGGCTCGATGTTGACAGGTCTCGGCGCAGCATTCATAATGATCGCCACCGGTTCAACTCTCCACAAGATTGGCGTAAACATCACAGAGGCATCCGAGGCAGCACTCGCATTAGTTCCGTTTGCTGGGCAGTACGCGGGAGCACTGTTTGCCATCGGTCTGTTCGATGCGGGTCTGCTAGGTGCGATCTGCATCTCTCTGGCATCTTCGTGGGCGTTTGGGGAGGTCTTCGGATGGGCACATACATTGAATGTCAAAGTGAAGAGCTCTCCTTGGTTCTACCTGTTCTACTTCCTTAACGTCGCGCTTGCGGGGGCAATCGTTCTGATTCCGAACGTACCCTCCGTGCTGATTACGCTCTTCGTACAGGTCGTAGCTGTAACCCTCCTACCTGCGGCTTTGGTGTTCCTGATTCTGCTACTGAACGACAAGGAATTGATGGGTCCATACGTGAACACAAAGCTCCAGAACGTGATAGATTGGGCAATCGTCGTTGCGGTGATCGCGGTCTCGTCCTTGTATGGCATCTCGACGATCTTCCCTGACTTATTAGGAGGATGAGGTCGACAAATGATCAATTGCGCGGCACAGTCTGGGCCAAGAGGCGGTCAGAAGTGTCAGTAAGGTCAAATCAGATTCGAGAGCACATTCTGAAAGCCTCACTCGGGCCGAACAAGACCGCGCGATACCTGTTCCTAAGCGAAGTGGTCGACAAGAAAGTTCAGACCCAGAGCGGTGTAACAGTCGGCAAACTCAAAGACCTAGTAATCAAGGACGAACCACACTACGCTGAAGTATCGAGCATAATCATCGAACGCTCGCTTGGTCGCCCTCCTCTGCATGTCTCCTGGAGCAATGTTGTCAGTGTGACGAGGGAGAAGACTGTCATAAAAGACCCGCCCGAAGGCAAGTATCCAGAGATCAAACACGCCGGAGACCAGCTTCTCCTACGAGACAAGATCCTCGACAAGAGAATTCTCGACATCGAAGGATTCGACGTCGAAGTGGTCTATGACATACAGCTTCTGCTCGTCGAAGACAAGCTATTCGTTGTTGGAGCTGATGTGGGCAGACACGCGTTCATGCGCCGGCTTGGTTTTGGTAGAATCGCCAAATCCGTGCTTGAGAATGGCTCCAAGGAGGACATTATACCCTGGCGATATGTCCAGCCCTTGACGGCAGATCTCACAGGGACCAAGGGAGATGTGAAACTCACCATCACAAGAGAGGGTCTCAAAGACATACATCCTGAGGACTTGGCTGACATACTCGAAGAGCTCAGCCAAGAAGAGAGAGTACACCTCTTCAATGCATTGGATAATGAGGTTGCCGCCGACGCTCTTGAGGCAACTGAACCTAGAGTTCAGAGAGAAATCCTGGCGTCGACGAGCTCTGAGCGAGCAGCTCAAATCTTCACGCATCTGTCGCCTGTCCAGATCGCTGACATAATGTCAGTTCTACCACGAGATGATTCCGAGGAATTCCTAAAGATACTGAAGGGAGATGTGGCTTCCAAGGTCCATCAACTCCTCAGCCAGCATGATGTTCCCGCATCGACTCTTGCGATGCGCTGTTTTCTAGGATTCCAGGGAGATCTGACGGTTGAGGAAGCATTTACGAGATTCCGAGATGAAGCTCGGGCATGCGATGTCACCATGTATATCTATGTGGTGGACAACGAGGGTCATCTGAGAGGCGTTATAGATATCAACGAGCTCTTGCAGGCCGATCCTGCGCGCAAACTCGAAGAGATCATGACAAGAAACGTTGTAGTTGTCGCGCCCACAACCATGCGTGCCGATGTCGAGGCCCTCTTCCGCAAGTATCGTTTCAGAGCGATTCCTGTAGTGGGCGATTCAGAGAAGATCGTGGGCGTGATAAGGGAGAAAGATGTATTCCTGCCGGAGGAGTAGCATCGAACTACGCGATCAGGATGTAAGAAGATATGCCTAGAGTGCATACGACCAGGGCAGTCAGAGCAGCACTTCTGTTCCTCAGAATCTACCTGATCTTCCTCGTCGGGCTGATAGTCTACAAGTTCCTAACCCAGATACTATTCACATAGCTCGCTGGTCCAGTCCTACGGCACGTCTCAGCCGCTCTTCAGGATCTAGGGAGTCTTACCCGAAATGCTCGACTTGGCGACGAGCCGAGCCGCTTCGACCATATTCTCGAGTTTCCCGAAAGCGATGCCATACGCATCTGGGATACCTAGCATTCCGGCGAATCCGCAGTCCGGCTTCACTATGACGCGCGGACCGAATGTCTTCATCGCACTGTTCAGGGAGCCTACGATCTCTTCAACTGTCTCGACTCTTGGACTGACCGAGGATACGCACCCGTAAGCGAGGAACTTCCCGGCCTTTTCGAGCTCCTCTCTGCTGTATGCGCTGAGATTGCTTGGAGATCCTGCGAACTCGTGATCCACAATGTCCACTTCACTTTCCAGCAGAACCGCCTTGACCAACGGTGTTATTCTGCCGCAGACATGGATCGCGGAGAGACATGACGCCTCCCTGATCAGCATGTTCAGTGTCTCAACAACAAACTTCTGATCGTACTTGAAGAGGACAGTACGCCCGAGCATGACTGAGAGGAATGGTTCATCTATGTTGACCAAGTCGAATCCAAGATCGCCTAACCGTCTGCATGATCTGCTCAGGATCTTGGCGAGCGCTGTCACAATATTCGGTTTTGACGCGCCACACGTCATCAGGTTCTTCCTGTCAATATAACTGGCAAGTGTGAAGGGACCTGTAACGCAAGCCTTTGCTCCTTTCACTTTGGAGATCAGTCCTTGCTCACGAAGGAACCTGAGGTAGTACTCTGCTCGTTCCGTCCCGATCGGCACAGATGTCTCTTTGACCTCATCCGATAGAATGTGGACATCTTCGCCTTTCACTTCAATTCCTAGATTGAGTTTGGAGAGTGGCAGGAGAAACTGGAGGCCCATGTTCATTGGCTTCGACGACGTGCCTGTGAGCTGAGGGCAGCACGGATAGTCCAGTCCTATTGAGACCTTGTCAACGACAGTTCGATTGAAATTGGCTCTGCTTTCGTCGAAATCATCCAGAACTGGAAGACTACCCACATCTTCGGTCGCGAGCAGCAATTCGTCGAGGCGTTTCTTCAGGCGCGCTCAGCTCCCTAGACAGGATGGAATGGTCATGTGCCAATTGTGTTTGATGCCGACGAACGAGGCCAACTGAATGGATCTAGCCGTAGATTCTCGCCGCAGCCTGTGTCAGCCCGAGCTCGTTGAGTTTCTCTCTTGTGGGTCTTCCTTCTTTATCCCATCCTCGCCTGCTATAGTATGTCTGAAGCATGCTCGTGAACTTCTCCTTGTCAAGCTTCATGCCCTTCGTCTTGCCGTTGGGTATGGGATCAACGAAGTCTCTTTCGGGAGGCATGTCGTCCTTTGCTGAGATTCCCTTTCTGAGAACTGCTATTGTTCGGGTCAAGTTCCAGACCCGCTCCGATTTCTTGAGTAATTCCTCGATGGTGAACTGCTTCCCGGTCACCGCAGAGTAAGCCTCAGCGTACAGGTTGGGGTCCATGCCAAGTTCGACCCAATGGAATCTGCAGACGCCAAGCATGTCAAAGAGCGGTCGCAAGTGCTGGAGATAGATGACTCGGTCGACTTTGTCGTCGCTGTAGCTGTCTCGGCCTACCTGCAGATCGTACGTGATCGCCCATGATCGGTTGTGATGGGCTCCAATGTCTGCGGTTGCATATGATAGCGCCATGGCCGGGGCCGCTCGATGATCGTATCCTGAAATCTCTAAGCCCTTGACCTGCATCGCGAACTCAGACGAGCCTTTTCCAACCTTCTGAGCCAACGATCTCACGCCACAGGCCATGAAATCACCGAACCCTTTCCTGTGCGCGATCATCGTGAGCAACTTCAGCACCGAGTTCAAGTCTCCAAACCTCGGCTCGAATCCAATCTGACGTTTTGACACGAACTCTCGCTCGTAGGCTTCCAGAACGAAAGCGATGACGCTGCCGGCTGTGATCGTGTCCAGGCCGAGTTCATCTGCCAGATAGTTTGCTCGGACCACGTCGCTGATGTTTCGCAGTCCAAGGTTGGCTCCGAGTAGTGCTGCGTTCTCGTACTCCACACCGATCTCGATATCGCGGCCAGTTTCGTCCTTCACTCGACTCACGTGTTCACACGGAACCGGACAATTCGAACATGGCCTGCTCTTGACCTTGGTCGCCTCCATAGCATCGCCGCCGATCTGACGGGCCTGATCGAAATGTGTCTTCTGGAAATTCAGCGTGGGTAGAGATTCAACTTCGTTGGCCCATTCGATGACACTCATGGTGCCCTGGCGCATCCAGGTCTTGTAGATTGGATTGTGGACGATGATATCCAGTGATTTCTTGTAGACCTCAGCGAGCCTATCCGGATAAGCGAGTTGAACGTCTCTGGAACCCTTCGCAACAATCGCCTTCAGTCGCTTGGCTCCCATGACTGCGCCGATTCCAGTCCGGCCGGCCTGTCCATGCCGGGTCTTGGTGCGGTCCCAATCGATGTTCACGCATGCGAAGGTGACAAGGTTCTCTCCGGCGACACCAATACTGGCCACAGATGCTTCTTCCCCGTGCTTCCCTCTTAGAGTGTGATCAGCCTCACTCGAGCTCTTACCCCAGAGCTCACCCGCGTCGTCTACTGCGATCTCACCATCGATGACTGACAGATAGACAGGTTTCTTCGAAGCGCCTTCTATGACGAGTGCGTCAAATCCTGCCTTTCTGAGTCTGTGCCCGAAGAATCCTCCGACGTTGCTGTCGCCATAGATGCCCGTCTGGGGACTGATCGAGGCAAAAGTCGTCTTGGATCCACCGGGGAAATTCGGCACTGTCAGTGGCCCCGCGGCCACGACGATTATGTTCTTCGGATCGAGCGGTCTAGTCTTGAGAGAGACTCTCTCGAAGATTGTCGACGCAGCCCAGCCTCTACCTCCCAAGTACTCGTACGCGAGCTTCTCGTCGACCTCTCTTGACACTACCTTTCTTGAAGTAAGGTCAACTTCTGCAATCTTGGAGTACCCTTTGAGTGTCATATTGGAGACCCCGGGATTGGCTGTGTCTGATGCGGACGGTATCGATTGTGTGCGCGATTTAAGACGCTTGCTTATACTTTCCAACCGACGCCCGGAAGAAGCCGATCGTCCCAGAGCATCACAATACTTAAAATTCCACTTGGTGTCCGGTAGTCCAAGCCGGGTTTGAAGTAGATGTCATCAGGAGAAGAGCAGCCGCCGGCTGCAGCAAATGTCAAGATCGAGAGTCTTGACCCAGAATCTAGGCAAGTGAATGTTACCGTAAAGGTGGTCTCGAAGGGCCAAGCGCGCGAGACGACTTCCAGGAGAGATGGCTCGACACACCGCGTCGTCGACGCTCTCGTTGGAGACGAAACCGGCTCGGTCTACCTTACCCTATGGGATGACAATATTGACAAAGTGAAGGAAGGCGACAGTATCGACGTCAAGAACGGCTACATTTCGCTTTTCAAAGGATCAATGCGTCTGAACATAGGTCGCTACGGGTCAATGGAGCCGAGCAGCACACCAATCGAGAATGTCAACGCGGACAACAACCTGTCCAACAAGGAATTCCCAATGCCTGAGAGGCGCAGGTATCCGAGTTTCAGACCTAGATATCGTGACGAAGGCGGCTACGGCGGTAGAGGACGAGACAGAGGATACGGCAGCGGCCGCAGAGGAAGATACTAGGAACGAGCCACTCCAAGTTCTAGCTTGAGAACTTGAGGTTGCTTCACACAATAGTGGTAACTCTGCACCCGGGATCCTGTGTTCCAACCCCTGTTAGCTAGCCTTAAATGAAATCGTCCTCTGCTCAAGGGCGGTCTGTCTCATGGAAGACCTCGTCAGACATGCGGTTGAATCTGCTTCAGCAAAGGGAGTAGACTATGCTGAAGCAAGACTCCACATCGACAGTGGAAGCGCGTTCACTCTCACCAATGGTATACCTGAGCCAGTCC
>Ga0315279_10003613_pt1 | contig 21379 bp, 24 predicted proteins | sample YL17G06_20_MG_FD_203694 | JGI IMG/M metagenome (GOLD analysis project Ga0315279, IMG submission 203694) | Sediment microbial communities from Yellowstone Lake, YNP, Wyoming, USA - YL17G06_20 | ecosystem: Environmental > Aquatic > Freshwater > Lake > Sediment | place: USA: Wyoming | collected... | reverse complement strand
TGTTGTCGGAACAATTTGGGTTTTTGTATCACCGAACCTAGCTTTCGTCTACGGTGCAGCAGTCTCATTTGTGGCAGCTTTTCTGCTCATCATCATTAAAAAATTTTGATACAGTTGTGAGTTCGTATGAAAAATCGCAACAAAAATCAATTAACAAAATAGAGGGAATTCTTTAACTTTCGTTTAATTTTGATTCAGAATTTATAAGAAATTATAACTTTGCCCTATATTTTGCCCTAAATTTTACCTTATGTTTTTTCTTTTTCTAAAATGACGGCGTTAACAACTCCATGTTGGCTCGGTCTTGACGTCACGCGAGCATTGCCTAATTCAGTTTTTATTATCGCTCCCTTTGTCAGTATTCCCCTTCGCACGAAGTGCGGATTAGCAGCATTTGAAACGATGTCAAGGATCTTCACCTTCTTCACAGACTTGTCAGCAGGATTCAGCACGTTCGCAAACTCGGCCTTGACTGCCTTTACCTTCGCCCCGCCACCCTTCGTTTTTACAACAACCCTTTCCTCCTTGCCGATCAACGTGTGCAGCGGCGCACTGCCGAACTCGTATCGCCTCTTCTTCCTCGCTACGATTATCTCCCCGCCTGTCGCTTTCTTCCCTTTCTCGCCGTGCCATACTCCCATGAAATCACTCTATCTATTATTCATTTGATTCCTTATAACTTTTAAATACTTAACGTGCGTCATAGGAATTATGCAGGGCGAAAACTACCGCATGCGCGAGCCTTGGTGCCCGCAAATATTACGTGATGCGCTACATTATTCAGAGCGACATCCGCGACGCATGTTGGCTGCAGGGTTGTTAGGGATGATGGGGTCAGTTGAATTAGTGCGCCGTTATGCACCACTAAACCCGTCAACCGCACCAGTTGTTAATCGAGCGGCGACAGTTCTAGGAGGCTTTTTCGTTCTTGCCTTTGTGCTGTTATCCGCCTATTCAGTTGCATCGCTCTATTCTGGTTGGAAGAAAAGACAGGCATAAACATTTATATTTCACCATGTGTTAATGTATTCAAGTGATTTGATGACCGAAAGACCGATAGACGCATTGGACAAGGCCAAGGGCAAGAAGATAATGGTAAAGCTCAAGAATGGCGAAGAGATTACAGGCATTCTAAAAGCTCTGGATCTTCACTTGAACCTGTGGCTGGACGAGGCGGAAGTGCAGAAGAACGACAGCAAAATTCGTTACGGCACTGTGCTGGTCCGCGGCGATACCATAGTGTATGCTAGTCCTGTGTAAAGGGTTTAAAAAGCCGAAAAACAGAAAAAGTAATAAGATGGATTAGTAGAGTTGATAGATATGACTAAAGGAACTCCGTCGATGGGCAAAAAAAATAAAATCACTCACATCCGCTGCAGACGCTGCGGACGCCATTCATATAGAATCGATAAAAAATACTGTGCAGCATGCGGCTACGGCAGGTCTGCGAAGATCAGGAGTTACAGCTGGCAGACGCACGACGTCAACCGTCACCGCACGAAATAAAGTTGAAAAGGTGTGTTGCATTAAACGATTTGGTTCTGCCTCAGCATTTGAGAGAAGAATTTAGAAAGCCTTTCGGCAAGATTGTTTCTTTGGATGAACTCAAAGTTCCTGCTGGAAAAAAACTAATAACTGTAGGCGACAAGGCAAGCTTTTCCATTATATCAGCAGGATTCAAGCCGGACATTATAGTGTTTGATAAGCTGGAAAACAGGAAGCCTGTGAGCAGTGACGTAAAAAACTGTCTGCAAAATTATGCCGGCAAGAAATTTGTTGTGAAGAATCCCGCTGGTCGCATTACAGCTGAATTGTGGGCTGCCATCAAGCTTGCGCTGGAATCGAACTCGCCTGTTGCAATCGAGGTGGATGGAGAGGAAGACCTCGCAGCGTTTCCTTTCTTTTTGGAGTCGCCCGCCGGGACGGCAGTTTTATATGGACTGTTCGACAAAGGCATGGTGGATGTTAAAGTTGATAAAAAACTAAAAGATAAATGCAAGAAATTGCTAAAAGAAATGACAGAGGGTCTGTAGCTCAACATGGTAGAGCAGCTGATGGCGATATCTGCCAGTTGAAGCTTTTAACCAGAGCAGAAATGCGGTGAATTGGTTATGGGTTCAAATCCCATCAGACCCACTCTATTGCCACTAAATCTAATTTTTTATATTATAACAAAAATCTTTAAATGGTCTGGCAAGTATAATTATAGATTACCGTGATTGCGTGCCAATAAAAACTATCAAGGAAAAGATAAAGAATATCAACACGAACGGCTGGAGAGTGCAAAGCGGGAAAATGATTTTTGACGGCGAGTTGAAAAGATTCAGGAAGGCTTTCAAAAACAATTTCGTTACTTTGATCGTATCTTCCTTGGGTTTGCTGGTAGCCTTAACATGGAACAATTTTTGGAACGCATGGATCAGCACGCTGACTGTGGAGAACACCCTATACTACAAATTCTACCTGGCCATCGGTTTGACCGTATTTGCCGTCATATTGACATATGTTTTTTCCAGAATAAAAGGCGAGTAACTTTTACTTCACATACCTTTTTAAGCAGTTCAATCTATTATAATCAGATAAAATAAATATTGTTTCAGGGGCCCAGGGGCCCATAACAACAAAAGTTGTGGGCATAGCTCAGCATGGTAGAGCAGCTGACAAGAGGCTGAAACTCTTAATCAGTTGGTCATGGGTTCGAATCCCATTGGGCCCATTATAAATAACATCTAACATTTTATTTTATTTTAACCGATAAGTTTATATATAAGTAAGATTATCTTACTACTATGAAAAAAGGTATTGAAATACCAGAACTGACAAAAGCGAGTTCTAAAGGGCAGATAGTCATACCGACCAGTATAAGGAATAAACTTGGTATAAAGGAAGGTAGTGTGTTGGGTGTGACTACCAAGAAGAATATGATTGTTCTCAAAAAACTTGACACTAAAATGAAGGCAGAAGATTTGAAAACGCTAAAACTAATAGAGGAAGCTTGGAAAGACATAGAGGAAGGTAGATATAAGGTAGCCAGTGTTGACAATTTCTTTAAAGAGATGGCTAAATGGAAAAAATAAAAGAAATAATCTGGACTCAGAAATTTGAGCAGGCGTTTAAGAAAATAAAAGATAGAGCAACGCAGGATAAAATAGAAAAACAGATAATCAAAATTAAAAACAATCCAAATTTTGGAAAACCGCTTAGGTATAACTTGAAAGGAGAATGGACGATTTATGTTAAACCTTTCAGGTTAATTTACAAAGTGGAAGGCGACAAATTGTTTCTTTTGAGATTTGAACATAGGGATAATGTTTACAAGAGATAATTTTTCAATGTCTTCGAACCCCACTGGACCCACAAGCAATTTTTTATAATTAATAAATAAATTATAATCATTATTCCGTACGTTAGGCAGGCAATAGAAAGCATAAAACATGGGATTTTCTACAGCGAGTTCGGCTGGTAGGCTTTCCGGGAGTCGAGCCTGACCAACTCGGAAATTACGGTGCCAAAAAATCTGATGTCAAGATACCGTATGACTAGTTCCGTGGCAGCTTTTGGCCTTGCAGGCGTCGCGGCAGCGATCCTTTCCGGATCGTACACAAGAAACTCGATCCAGTCGCCTGCCTTTAGAAGTGTAGTTTTCCTGTTCCAGGCATAAACGCTGTGGCCGTAGGTTTCATGCTCGCCAAGCCTTCCCTGTCTGTAGCCTGTCGGCAGCCTCGTAAGCCATCTTCTACTAAAAAATTCGTCGATGTCGCTGCCTTTCAAAGGATTGACCCCGCTTTTCCTCCACCTCTTGCCGCCCGCGGCCAGCATGCGATTGATAACTTCCATGACTTCCTCAGGCTCGATATGTTGCAAATACATGCTGGTGTTTATCGCGAACGTCTCCTTCCAGACCTCTTCCATACTTAATCCTTTCATACTTAACCTGATGGCCGAAAAAGCATTTAAAACCGGGCAGACATACAAGCGTATCAACTATTAATTTTTTACCCTCCAATATTGTTAAATGAAAACAGCGATCTTTTCCATTTTTTCCACGCTCACGTTTTTCATTCTCCTCGCTTCTTTCGTCAATGCCTATCCTTCCCTGAAAATAACTGCCAACAGCGACGTGACGCAGCAGGCCGGCACCACGGCAGAATATGCAGCAACTGTTACAAATACTGGCGATATGCTGCTGGAAGAAGTCTACCTGACTTTCAACTTCCTGCCGTCGAGGTGGCACAACGCAACGGAGAGGATACACCTGCCGGCAGGCAACAGCTCTGTGTTGCACTATACACTGACGCTGCCTAGCGATGCCGAGGGAAACATAAAGTACAACCTCACTGCCAACGGCATCATGGGCATAGGTATAGTGGCGCAGGACAAGGCTGAAGTGACGCTGAAAATAACCTCTGCTGCTGGAAGTTCTGCTGCTGTAAGCCCTGCCGCTGAAAACGGGCAAAGCACGACGACAAGCTCGACAGCAGAAGTGACGACAACTGCGGCACTGACAACTACAGCTCAGACAATAGAGACAGCGCAGAGTGGAACGCAAGAAGACGTGTTTTCGCGCTACAAGCTTATGCTAATCAGCATCCTCGTAGGCGTCGGTGCGATTTTTGCAATGGCTGCTTTCGTGTTTTGGAAGGACTAACTTCTGCTAAGGTTTAAATAATTATCTGTATTAGACTAATTCATGGTTCCAAGGTTAGCTGTGCTGTCGGGATTCCCGGGCAGCGGGAAAACTTGTGTAGCCAGTTTTATGGCCAAAGAGCTTGGCTATCTTAGACTAAGCAGTGATGAAACAAGATACATGCTTTTTCAAAAGAACTATGTCGAATTAAAGAAGATGCCTGACAGGGAACATTTGGAATTTGATATCCTCTTTCCGCTGATAGACCAATGCAAAACATTCCTTCTTTACAAAGGGTGTGATGTCGTAATCGACAGCAGTGCTCCTAAAAATTGGATACGAAAACCCCTGCTTGACACCGAATATGGTGGAGATATTATAAAAGCAGATAAAGCTTTGATAATTTTAGATGTTGACAAAGAAGTGCTGATGACAAGGCCTCATCCTGAAGCTATAGAAGAATGGGAAAAATATTGGCAAGAACCCGTCGAAGGAGACTATCAAATATTGAGGTATAAAAATAATTCTGAAGAAGATCTGGCATCAATAAAGAATGATTTGAGGAGAAGGTTCCCGCCTAGGGGCATGCAAGCTGGCTTGGAAATGTTTATGACTTAGTTTTTTAAAAAAATTAGACAGAAATTCCGAATGCTTCTGAGAACTGCTCCACCTTCTTGAACTCGTGCATGAACTCGTAGCCTTTCTGCGTTATGATGTAGTACGTGTGCCCGCTTTCGCTGACTTGCTGTATGAAGCCGTTTTCCAGCAGTTGCGCGAGGTATTTTTTCAAGCGTATGTGCGAGAGGTTAGCGCCGTACAGAATGTGCGTCGGCTTCGCCCTACCGTTCTTCCTGTTGATGAGCTTCAGTATGTCCACAAAAATGTGAAGCTTCGACCTTCTCACGTTCACGTCACTCACCCTTCCTGCTCAGCCTCATCAGCATTGCCAGCAGCGACAGGAAGCCGAGTATTAGCGAAAGGTGGGCTGCGACGTAGACTGTTTTGCTGAAGGATGTGAAGAAGAGCAGCAGGTGGTACAAGCCGATCAGCGAGAAAGCTGACATGACAAGGAAAGAGTTCAAGTTCTTCTTGCTTGCGTAGTTCAGCATCGACCTGAATGCCGTGTACGACAAAAGGAAGAACGACAGCAGGTTGAAGTAAGGGAAGCCTGTGTACCACAGCGGTATCATTATAGGTGTGAGTTTTGCTTTCGTCTTGTCCGGCAGGTAGGAGAATGCCAGCAGAGCGTAAGCAGCCAGCGAGACTATATAATAGATCCAGTAGCCGAAATCATCAACGAAAGCAACCGTGTCGATTATTGTTTCTTGCCCACCGGGCCTGCCGTGCTCGAAGAAGTTCATGTATGCGTATGCAGAAGCAAGCCCTACAGTCAGCAGCGCCATGCTCAACAGAATAAAGCTTATGTAAAAGTAGAAGTGTGACTTCTTCCCTGTCACGTCATAAAGCTTGTAGGCATAATAGCTTACGAAGAAGCCGATCAAGGACGACAGTATGTAAAACACAGAGTCTACGCCGTAAAACCTGAAAGGTATCAGCACGTCAGCCATATTCACCACAATGTATTCGTCCTAATATCTAATTAGTTAGCTTCAGTTAAGAATAAATCTCTTTCCGTTTTTGTAGACCAAAGGTCTATATTGGCTATTCACAAACGAGGTCATATATCCCTGACAATAGAATATTATCAAATTTCGTCCAAAATCTCTTGCAACCATTAACCCATGAAGCCGTTTTGGCTGAGGCGGCTACTCCTTTTTTCGTTTTTAAATGAAGATTTGAATCCATAGGCAATCACTTTTTGCAAATTATTATGATTCTTTTATGCGACGATTTTATACCAAAGCGAGCCATGTGCGTTTTTGCATATTTTTTAAGTTTCCCTAAATGTTTTTTTCTGTCAAAAACAGGTTTGAATGGCACTATACTCAGCATTTTTGCTAATGATTCTTCATCTTTGTAGTATTCCTTCGAAGAATATTTTTTTATTCGGATTATTTTGAATCCTGCTTTTTTCAGCTCATCCTTGTAGATTTTTATAATGTAGGGTTTTTTAAAATCAAAAAGTTTCACCATTTCTTTCCAATCATTTTCGTCCGTAACAAAAAGAAGATAATATCCGCCTTTTTTGAGGATGCGAAAAACCTCGTCGTGCGACCTAGTGCCCAAACGGTTGATTATAATATCAAAATAATTGCTTCTGAACTTTGTTTTGTATGCATCCATTGTAAAAAACTTTAGATTTTTCATGCCTTTAGACTTATTTTTTGCAATTTCTATCATATCAGGAGATATATCAATACCAATCATTTTTACCTTCTTTTTAGTTGTCATGTAGATTTTTCTCAGGTGTTTGCCGGTACCGCAGCCGATATCAAGAAGTTTCATACCATTTTTTAATTTGGATATGACCGTGTCTATCCAAACAGCACTTCCACTATTGCCTATGATTTTTATTGGTCCGAATTCATTTGCCTGCTCTCTGGCATAAGCAGTTTTATTGTAAAATTTTATCCAATCTTTATCCAACCTATTCATATTTTAAGTTTAGTTACCAATAATAAAAAATCATGTACGAGAAGTTTTTCGAGGACATGTTCAAGCCGGAGGAGGCTGACGTAATAGTCTTCGGCATACCTCTGGGCGTCAAATCCTTGCAGGCTTTGCAGTCCCTGCGCAAGGAGAGCTGGCGTGTTGAGTCTTATGACATGGACCGCAACATAGATCTTTTGTCGGGCCTAAAATTGGCAGACATAGGCAACTACAAGTCAACATCGCCAGAAGACATTTTAAGAAGCACAAAAAAAGTTTTGGACTGGGGCAAGTTTCCGCTTATTTTGGGTGGCCTTCATACATTAACACTGTTTGCTATGGGTGCTTTCCCAGCAGATGTGAAAGTTATAGATTTTGATGCGCATGCTGACATAAAGGACAAGGACTGCTTCACAGGACAGAAATTCAGCCACATGACATGGGTGAGGAGATTCTGCGAGACAAGAGGACCGCAGAACATAGCAATCGTTGGAGCACGTTCCGCTGATGAAGATGAGATGGATTACATAAAAAGCAATGGCGTTTTGTGCTTCACAGCACAGGAAGTGAAAAATAATTTCAGAAGCGTGAAAGAACGGTTAGAAAATTTTGCGACAGGCTCGCTTGTGTACATAACGCTTGACATTGATGTGTTCGACCCGGCTGTAGCTCCAGCAGTCTCCTACCCAGAACCCGGCGGAATATTTTTCACGCAGTTCTCCAGTCTGGTAGAGAACATTACAAACATAGTCGGCATGGACCTTGTTGAACTTGAGCCTATGCAAGACAGCCGCGTCACTGAGTTTCTGGCAGTGAAGTGCATTTTCGAGGTCCTTAGCAAGCTCAAAAAATGACATTCGAGAAGTGATTTAAATCCTCTTCCTGAATATACAAAATATGGAGTTGACAAAAAGGAGTTGATGGGATGGAAGTGCCTGAATGGGTGAAGCGCGTGCAGGAGAACATCGCGAGAAGCGACATAAAACCTGTTTTCGCCGACGAAGCCCTGGTAATGGGTTCGATGAAAGTAAGGAAGGATGAGAAGGGAAGGATAAAGAAGGAGGGAATGATGCGCATAATGTTTGTAGACATGACAAACATGCAGCCTGTCTCATCTGTTGCTATTACAATATCAACAGCTCACGGCTTGGTCAATGCGCTAGGCGCGCAGCTGAAGAAGATGGAGGAGGACATGGCAAGCAAGGAGCTGCCGAGGAAGCCGAAAAAGCCTGACGCGTCGCTGACTTACTTTGGGTGAAACAAAAAATATAACGGCAGCGGATAATTAAAGAGATGTGTCTTTGTGCAGCGGGGGTCCGATAGCCTGGTCAATTCGGCAGGCCTGAGGCGCCTGTGAGTTAGTCTCTTCGTGGGTTCAAATCCCACCTCCCGCACTAGGCCCTGACTTCAGAGCGAGCAATTGAAGAAGAAAAAATTATTATTTCTCAAAAAATGAGAATTTAGACATTTCTACTAAATAGAAAATAGCAGAAAGAATAAATCCTTAATCAAATCATATTCTCATAGATAAAAATGACGACATTCGAGAAATTGAGAGATGAATACCAAGGTATGTCAGACTATGGAATATTGATTATTGCAGATGTGTTGAGGAAAGCCGCTTCTTCTCCGAACGGAAGATTGGAAGAAAAACCAGGTAGCCGTTTGCAGATGGGATATCTTGCGTGCAAAGCTATTGGTTTGATGGTAGACTACCAAATTACTGAAGAGGGGAGAAGGGCTTACAAGAAATTTCAAAGTGCTGGAGTTTATTCAGATTTCGATAAAAAAATGAGAACTGCCCACATAGATGTTATTGAATCTATGAAACCAATAGAGACTTTTGTAATAAAAGAGAATGGTACTGTAGAAAAATAATCATTTTAACAGTTATTAAAATATTCTCGCACTGTAGTCCAGCCCGGTAGCACACCTCCCGCATGGTGTCTCAAGATATCTGAAGATATTTTGAAATATATTTATCTATAAAATAAAATTAAAAACATGAGCAACTCAGTATTGGTTTTTGTTCTAGTTTGCTTAGTTTGCTTGTTGCCTCTCATTTTATTTTTTCTGTTTTTCACTAACATGGGAGCTAACCTAATAATTGCATATAATAATTTTATTTCTCAAATAACTAGCCAAAACCCACAATTATGCAACTTGTACACTTTGTTTAATCAAGATAAAAGAGATTCTTGTATCAGATGGGCAGCAATTGAAAACAAAGATGAGAAAATTTGTGATATGGTAAGTTCAGACTATCCGTATTTTCATAGAGACGAGTGTTATAAAGATGTGGGAATAGAAAAAAATGATTCTAGTATATGTGACAAAATATTGATTTGGGGCACTTACAAATATAAATGCTACAGTTTAGTGGCCGAACAAAAAAAAGATCCAAGCATATGTGAAATGATAAAAGCAGGTTTGGGCTATGAAAGTGCTAAAGATAGTTGTTTGTATGATGTGGCGATTGCAAGAAAAGATTCGACTATATGTGGTATGATTAAAACCATGACTTTAGTAAGTCTTTGCCAAGAAAAGGCCTCCCAATAATCTAATAATACTATTTCTCTTTGCCAATATTTTAGTACATATTAAAATATTCTCGCGCTGTAGTCCAGCCAGGGAGCACACCTTCCGCATTTCAAGAAAAAACCACTGGAACAAAAGGTATAAATACTAGTAATATCAACCTGATTAAAGACACGCAACAGATTCTACTTCTAGTAAAATCTTTGTGCTGTTCAATAAATAAAAAAGGTGAAAAAATGGGATTTGGAAATCGCAGATTCGGCGGTTTTGACAGAGGACCAAGAGAGATGCACAAGGCAACCTGCGCAGATTGCGGGGCTGAATGCGAGGTACCTTTCAAGCCAACCGATGGAAGACCTGTGTACTGCAAAGATTGCTACCAGAAACATAGAAAATACTGAACGTGTTGGAACGTTTCTGGCAACAGTTTGAAAATTTCTTTCTTTTCTTTTGTTTTTCCTGTCTAGTCCGTTTTCTACCAATCAGTAAAAATGCATGTTATTTAAAGTTGGCAGGACAAAACTCCATGGTGGAAAATGCCTGTCAAATGCCCAAGATGCGGCTTTGTTTTCGAGCCCCCAGCCGAGGAAAAATTTTACCCTGAAAACTTCATGCAACCTGGCGGATCCGATATCTAAGGTCGCTGCACATTTTCATATTTTCACTATTTTGGTTAGAGTTTATAGCATTCCGCAGCGCAACTTCCTTACTAAAAAAACGTTTATGTTTTCAAAAAACGAAAATAATGTCATGGAGACTTACGGCCCTGAGGAAGTCAAGAAGCTCATAGGCTTGCTGAATTCAGTCAATGCCAAAGTCAAGAAGATCAAGGGTGCTGAGCCCACCAGGCTCGAGAAGCAGATAAGATACCTTGAACAGAGGCTCAAGTTCTTCAACCCGACAAAGGAAATGCTCGGCTACATAATCAACCAGGCAGAACACTCCAAAATAAAGCTGGACCCTATCCTTTTGGAAAAACTGAAAGACGAGCTTGCCAAGAAAGTCTAGTATCTTTTCCTTTCAGGCGGAGCCACAAAGAAGTTTTTCTTTATCGCGGATTGAATGCAGTTGCAGTTTGGCACATTGTGAACAAGGATTCCTTTGTAGTAACCGCAATTTTCTTCTTTTGTCATCTGGCCGCAATAACCGCACCTTATATGGATTGCTGACATTTCGCTCTAACTCCCTGTATTAAAGGTTGCACACATCTTCACGTGCCTGCGATAATAGCTTTTTGATTTTTTCAAATGGCATTTGGGGCAAACATGTTTCATTTTAATCGCTCAACCTAACAGAAGACAATTATTCTCTAATATACCGAGATATACTAGAAACTAATTTTATCTGTACGATATGTTTGGTTTTGCTAGATTAAGTAGGTGTTGAAAACAATTGTTTACTTGCAGTTTTTCAAGCATTCCTCGGAGCAATAAAACTTTCCCATGTGCTTTATCTTTGCGAATGGTATCTCCTTCCCGCACCAGTTGCACTTCTTCATAAAGGTTACCTATAATTAAACCTTTTTTAATTAAGTTAAAAAGGTTTGAGGGAGTTGTGATTTTTTTGTAATTTCAATTCTAGGTTTTATTTTAAAAATAATGAGTAATATTGCAACCGCCACTATAATTGAAACTATCATCCCAATCCCCAATGGTGTAGATACGAATGTTATGAAACCTGTTAATGGATTTGATGGAACTGTTGTTGTAGTAGTTGTAAGTTCGGTAGCAGGAGTAGTTGTTTGCGTTGGTGGTAGTGTTGTTGTAGTGGGTGCAGCTGTTTTAACCTTACAATCACTTGGGCATGTTTCTGGCGTTTCCCATGAATCGCACACACCATTTAATTCACACGGTATGATTTGAGGTCCGGCACCTCCACCGCCACCTCCTCCACCGCCACCACCTGCTCCACTGCTTGGAAGTACGGTTGTCGTAGTGGTAGGTGTAGGTACACTACCGAATATTCCCCAGATACTGAAGTGAGTAGTATTTGCTCTTACATAGTTACCAGTTGTATTCACATCACCAGAAGGTGCATTACCGAATGGGGGATTGTAAGTTGTCCATGTTCCACTTGTTTTGTTATAATATTCCATTCTTAGTGTGTTTTCATCAAGACCAGCTGCTACAACTTCTGCATCCGTATAATAAATCTTAATTATCGTCCACGATAATGCATTCTTAAGGTCAGGAGTTGTTTCTATTTCTATATATTTTCCTAAAGCTGTTAAAGCGTAATTAGGAGTTCCTGGATTTTCTGAATATGTTGCTATATAGACAGAAGCATTTGTTACAGATTGATTTGTTGTTATTTCTAAAGTGGTATTTGCAGTTCCGCTTGCATTCACTACAGTTTGGTTGTTAGCAGTTGAAATAGGAACACTTGTAAATACGTCATTGGCACCAGAATTTTGGTTGACAATAATATTATCGGTCTGAATAGTTAGATTGTTACCGATATTATCCACTGTTGTGAGGTTGAAATAATATACTCCAATTGGAATATCACTTATGTTAAAAGTCAAGAACCAATTATTGCCATGATTTGTTAGATTTTGTGGTTGATGAGTTAAATGACGTGATGAATTGTAGCCAGATATAAAAGCATAGTTTATTCCATCGTTATCTATAATCGCTGCGATAAATGTAATGTTTGTATTCGGTTTTACTACGTTTGGTGTTATAACCACACTTGAAACTATTGTCGGCGACATGTCTTGAATCGTTAACATGTGAGTTTCGTAATCCGATGTGTAATTTTCATCTCCTTCAAAATAGCCTGTAAAATTATAAATTCCCATTGTTTTTATACTTGTAATATTTTGGATTTGTGAAATACCTAGTTGGTCGATCCAAGCAGATACATTTGAAAACAATTTTACAGTTTTTTCTGATACATTTAAAATCACTGTAATATTTATGATGCCCTTTGGACTATATGCCTTGTCGTCATCAGTTCCATTTAGCAACAAGTCAATTTTTGTCGGTGCTTTATTTATTAACAAAATTCCTGTTTTATTCCCGGATGTATAGTTGCTACATCCACTCGTGTTATAAATATATTTGATGGTGCCTGCTCCATACATGGTATTGTCTGGGTTGCTCACTAACTTATCGTTTGCATACAAATTGTATGTACAATCACTATCACCCTTATTGTTTTTCGTACCTCTCCAATCACTCGCAGTTCCGTAGATTGTTGGCGAAGTTCCAGACAAATTCATTTTGCTGGTTATATCGGCTTTATTAACAATTAAAAAATAATTTATAGAAGAATTTGCAGTATAATTTTCATTGCCAGTAGCATTAACCTTGTAAGAATAACCAGCCTCTTTTGCAGCCAAAATAACTATGTCTGGATTGCTTACATAATTCTCATCTTTGTACAAGCTTACAAAACCACCGACTGATTTTGCGGTAGCATTGGATTGTATGTCATAAACAATAGTTACATTTTGATCCAAGTTATTATTCAAATATAAATGAACTGGGTTTAGAGACTTATCAACAATGTATGTTAATAAATCTGTTTTATCCCAATTATTGACGTTATCATTAGCATACCATCCATAAATGTAATTGTCAGCAGGTAAGTCGGTTATATTTACCCAATAAAAATTATTTGCATTACTCTGAACTGCTGGATTTGTTAATTTTGTATAATTGATTCCGTTGAATTCAAATACCACATTTGACACATTGATGCTATCATACCACAATATCTGAAATCCATAGTTAGTGTTTGGTGCATACGTATATGGAGAAGATTTTGTTGTGATATTATCAGACCATACGGGTTTTGTTGTATCTATAAAAATATTTACACTTTTGTAGATACCTCTATTACCATAGTTGTCATAAGCTCTTACATAAACGGTATGTATGCCAGTAGATTGTGACTGTGTATTGAAACTTAAAACATTGCCAACACTCACCCAAGATCCGCTTGTAGAGTCAATTTGATATTCATAACCAGATACACCACAATTGTCAGTTGCTGCATTATATGAAATTGTAGCATAGTTTTGTGATGTCCAACTGCTTGGATTAGCATTTAACAATGATATTTCTGAAGGATTCGTTGTATCTGGACAACCATTATTGCAAGATGGACCATTCACACTGATGCAATCGTCTTTCAAGTCTATGATTCCATCGTTGTCGTAATTACCCCAACCAACCATTCCTTTAGCATAATAAGAAATCGCACTTGGGTTTGTTTTTATAACATCTGGGTTTTTCATTACAGAATCAACGCTATTTTGATTACAGTACTGGCAATTAGCATTTGGATAATAAGGTCTGATGGTGTAATATGTGTAAGGCACTTGCTGAGAACATCCAGGACTGCCACAGGTTGGACACCCACAACCACTACCGTCTGAAGACTGATAATATTCATCAGCTGCACCAAACAAATGAAGCGACTCGTGAGCATATGTCGGATAATCTTTAAAAAAGCACAAACCAAAATAACAATCGTAAAAAAATAAAGTAGTTCTTTCTCCAGTGCCCCAATATGGATATGGTAAGGCATATGGACGTCCGTCCATATGAGGTTGAAAAATTAGAATGGAATTGTCGGTAGATTGATTATTTTTTATCCATTCTGCCATATCGCCAGTATCTGAGAAACCTAATGCTTCAGCAGCATAGTCCATCCAGTCAAAAAAACAGTCCATAGTAAAACAAATATCGTCTGTATTGGAGGCTACGCGATAATATCCCTGCTTAAAATTTATATTAGAACTACTCGGAGCTTGGCTAGTCATCCAATTTCTCATTTCGATAACTTTGTTCCAAGCAGTTGAAATATCACTATCTGTCCATTTGTAACTAGGTGTATCAATATAAATTATAAGGATGTATGTGTTTCCCATCAAGTATGGAGCTGATTCACTATATGGAGGAGTTTGTAGAGGCGCTATACCTTTATTTGATTCTACTAATTTTGGCAAATCGTTCAACAAATATTCTTCTTTGAGAGATTCTATTTTATCTTTAACATTCAAATTAATGGCTTTGATGTTATTGGCATTTAACTGTAAATTCATTGTATTGTTGACATCCAAAAGAAATAATGTCAAGTTACATATTTTGTTTGGATATTTTGAATAAATCTCATTTTTTAGTGTGTCTGAATACAATGAAATTTCATTTTTTTCAAAACTCAAATTCAATAAATCTTTCAATCCATATAAAAGTGAGGTTGCATTTTCATCCAATTCAAAATTATCGCATGGCTGAAAGCCATAACTTTTCATTAGTGGCATTTCAGTTATAGTTTGAGGCGTTTTTACATTTTGATTAATTTTAATAAATTGTGGATTTGCACCAGAATAAGTAAGGTGAGGAATCATTGTTACTAAAAATAAGGAAAATATAATAGGCACTATGAAGTTCTTTTTTACTACTCTGGACATGAACTCTAATTTCAGATAAGAAAGGTACATATAAAAGCTTTTCTTAAGTCTTTTGAGAAAGCCTGTTTTAGCAGTAAATCAAGGGTTCAAACCCCACCTCCCGCATTGAACTTAGGAAAGGAATAATCTTTTAAATACCATGCTCTTTTCTATAAGGTTAAAAGCCCTGATCGGGAATTGAACCCGAGACCTTTTGCTTTATAGCAAGGTTACCATGCAAACGCTCTACCGACTGAGCTATCAGGGCATAAAAATTCTATGACGTGCCTATGATTTAAGCATATTCCATACTTTGGCAAGGTTGGGCGAGGTGTCGAAATTTTTCAACTCCTCCGCCTCGATCCACTTGTATTCTTCATGCTCCCAGTCCAATTTTATGTCAGGCTTGTTTTTCAGTTCCACCAAAACAGGAAGCACAAACCACGTTTTGTTTATCTCCTTCTCCACAGCCTTGTAGCCTTCTCCTATGCGCATCGCCAAAACATTGTCTTCGCCTATCCCAGTCTCTTCTTTTACCTCCTCCAATACCTTTTCACGGACAGGCTTTATTTCATCGATATAACCAGCAACCACATCCCATCTGCCGCGGTGCTCGCGAACCTTTTCGCTCCTTTTCAGCAGGAGAATCTCATTTCTGTATTTCAAAAAAACTATTACGACAGGAGCGGCGTCAGAACCCGAGTAGTCTATCCTTCCGTCAGGGAATTTCGGCAATATTTCGTCAAACATCCCCACGATTTTCATTATTTCCTTTTCATTCATAACAGCCACGATAAAAAATTATTTGGATGGAATACAATCTAAACATAAAATTCTACAAAGCCGCACTTTTTACAAACATATGGTTTCAATTTTTTCCTTTTGCCAAAAATGCCGAATTTTCGGTCAAAAACAATTTCGATATCACTGCTGAGAACGGTTAACACATTGCCAATATGCTGCATCGCCATTACAGATTTGCATTTTGGACAGATTTTTTTCTCTTTCATATTTTCATCAACTTTGGATTACAGTGCCGTGATGATTACCTTCCACTGCCCGGATAATCTCTTCGGGATCAGTGCCGTCGATGAAAATCGTTTTCAGCTTCAGCTTCTTTATCAGCTTCGTCGCTTTTATGTCAAACAGCCTATATTCGCCAGGCATCTGCACGTTCTTCTTTATGATTTTCATGAATTGCTTGTGTGTCAATGTCTCATACTTCTTTGCAGCAGGATTTTTCTTCGGGTCGTCGGAATAAACGCCGTCTATATTTGTGACGTTAACCAGCAAATCTGCTTTTATTGCCTTTGCATGCAGCGCAGCATCGAAATCAGTAGAGTGGCCTGGCTTGTCGCCGCCGCCTACGATTATCTTGTCGCCAAAAAGCTTTTTCACCTGCGAAGGTTTTCGCAGCGACTCTTGATGTGCATAGCTGCCCAGCGCGGCTATGATCAGGTAGGAGTTGAGGTGCGTTGTCTCAGTTCCGATATTGTCCTGCAGCACTTTGTCGGCGCCAAATTCCCTTGCCAGAGCCTGATACCTGCGGCAAATTTTACCAGCGCCGCACGTCACTACAATCTGGTGGCCTTTGTTCTTCAGCACTTTCAACACGTCAGCATATTTCCTGACGTCCTCGGCCTTCGGAATCAGGTCAGGCTCCTTGCTCAGCAGCGAGCCGCCGATGGATATGACAACCTTCATTCAACCACTAATATTATTTTTCAAAGACGCATTAATAAATCCTAAGAACATGGGCGACGGACGTTCGAACCGTGACGTGAACTCGGGGTGAAACTGGCTCCCGACAAAAAAAGGATGGTCTTTCAATTCGCCAATTTGCATTATTTCTTCTTTTGCAGACTTGCCAGAAAAAACAAAACCTTTATTCTCCAACATTTTTACGTAATCCGGACTGATTTCAAAACGATGGCGAAAGCGCTCTATCACTTCACCTTTTCCGTACAGTTCGAAGGCCTTGGTTCCCTCCTTTATTTTTACAACCTGTCCGCCGAGTCTCATCGTCGCGCCATATTTTGATTTTTGCAGTATCTCCTTCTGCCACGGCAGCAAATCTATCACAGGAGTTTTTGTGTCGGGGTTTATTTCAGTGCTGTGCGCGCCTTCAAGGCCGCAAACATTCCTTGCAAACTCTACAACTGCCAACTGCAAGCCGAGGCACAAACCAAGATATGGTATGTTGTTTTCTCTGCAATATCTTGTCGCAGCTATCTTGCCTTCAACTCCGCTTGAACCAAATCCACCAGGAACTATAACACCATTAACGCAATTTAAAACCTTCAACTTGTCTGTGTCATGCTCAAAGGCTTTCGAATCGATCCAGATTATTTCCGCATTCGCCCCAGAATGCCAGGCAGCATGTTTCACTGCCTCTATCACAGAGACGTATGCGTCACGCAGAGTGAAATCGCCGATGTCAAAATATTTTCCGACTATGCCGACTCTGACCGTCTTGCCGTTGTTTTTTATTCGACTAATAACGGCTCTCCATTTGTCCAATTCTTCTGTTGGCTGCCCGGCCAACCCAAACTTTTCCAGCAATCCTTCCCCGAAATGCTGCTCTTCAAACAGCAACGGCAGCTCGTATATGTTTTCTATGTCTGGGTTCGAAATCACATCCTCCTTTTTCACGTTGCAAAACATTGCTATCTTCTCTTTGCGCACATCGTCAACAGGCATCTCCGAGCGGCAGACAATAAAATCCGCTAAAATGCCGAGCTCGCGCAGTTTCTGGACAGAATGTTGTGTTGGCTTGGATTTTTGTTCGCCGAGATATTTTGGGACAGGCAGATAACTGACGTGAACGTAAACGCATTTGTCACCGTCAAATTTCATCTGCCTTGCAGCCTCGATGAATATCTGGTTTTCATAGTCTCCCACTGTCCCGCCGATTTCGACGATGACAAAATCCGCTTTAGATTTTTCAGCAACCATCCTTATGCGCCGCTTGATTTCCTCTGTCACGTGCGGTATGAGCTGCACGGTTTTTCCAAGATATTTCCCTTCGCGCTCGTTGGTTATCACCTGCCAAAATATCTGGCCGGAAGTCATGTTGTTCTCCTTTGGAATGTTTATGTTCAGAAAGCGCTCGTAATGCCCCAGATCCTGGTCAATCTCCCCGCCGTCTTCAGTCACCCACACCTCGCCATGTTCAGTCGGCCTTAACGTGCCGGCATCGAAATTAAGATAGCCGTCAATCTTTACAGCGGTAACAGTGTAGTTGCGGAACTGGAGCAACTTTCCTATAGAAGCAGCGCTTATGCCTTTCCCGAGACCTGAGAGCACCCCGCCGGTAACAAAAATATAATTCGGCATCAAATAATATTATTCACAAAGGATATTAATAAGTTCGGAGTTCAATTATAGTTATTTGTCAAACAATTGGAGGTATGTTATGTCAGTAAAGATTTATTCCACAAAGGTCTGTCCGTACTGCGTAATGGCTAAACAGTTCCTGAAGCAAAACAACGTCAAGTTCGAAGAGGTTGATGTTGGCAACGACGAAGCTGCAGCGAAGGAGATGGTCGAGAAGTCAGGCCAGATGGCTGTTCCTGTGCTTGAAATAAACGGGAAAATAATTATCGGTTTCGACAGGCCGAAGATACTGGAGGCGCTGAAGAAGAAGTGAGGCTGGTGTGATTTTATGTACGATGTAATAATTGTCGGTGCTGGACCTGCTGGACTGACAGCAGCGATATACACTTCACGCAAAAACCTTTCTACGCTCATCGTCAGCAAGGACCTGAGCGGACATATCATAACAACGCCACACATAGAAAACTACCCGGGCATGGAAAAGACAAGCGGCATGGAGCTGATGCAGAACATGGAGGAGCAGGTGAAAAATTTCGGCGTTGAGATAATTTATGAGGAAGTTTTGTCAGTGAAGCAGGAAGGAAAAAATTTTGCTGTCGCTACGAAGGGAAAAAAATATGAAGCAAAAAGCGTAATACTTGCGTTCGGCAAGACGCCCCGCAATCTCGACATATCTAGCGAAAAAAAGTTCCAAGGCAAAGGAGTTTTCTATTGCAGCACATGCGATGCACCACTTATGAAAAACAAAACCACAGCAGTTGTGGGCGGTGGCAATTCTGCACTTAATTCTGCCTTGTATTTGAGTGGGATAGCAAAAAAAGTCTATCTCATCCACAGGAGGGATGAGTTCAGGGGTTTTGAAACAATGGTTGAAAAAGTCAAGCAGAAGAAAAACGTGGAGATAATTTTGGACAGCGTTGTCGAGGAACTTCGCGGCGAAAAATTTGTGCAGTCGATAATGGTAAAAAATGTCAAGACGAATGCCGTGAAAGAATTGAAAGTGGACGGGGTTTTCGTCGAAGCTGGCTATGAAGTGAAGGCTGATTTCATAAAAGGACTTGTGAAGCTTGACGAGAACAACCATATTGTTGTAAACGGAAAATGCGAGACTTTTCAACCAAACTCGAATAAAACAATGCCTGGCATATTCGCTGCTGGAGATGCAACGAATGGACCGTTCAAGCAGATTGTAATAGCTGCTGGCGAAGGAGCAAAAGCAGGTCTGCAAGCTTACAACTATATCACAGAATCGAATATATCTACAGACATGTCTTGACTTTACAAAATTTAGTTAGAAGTGAAAAAAATGATTTTGGTTACAGGCGCTTTTGGCCAGATTGGCTCTGAGCTTATTCCAGCTTTGCAAAATAAGTGTGGTAAAGATGTTGTTGCCCTTGGCCATAAAAATGTGTCTGACGGGTTTGATGGCATTCTCGAAGTTGGCGATGCAACAAGCAGAGAATGCCTGAAAAAAATTATTGAAAAATATAATGTTGATACAATCTACCATCTTGTTTCAATACTTTCTGCTAGGGGTGAAAAGGATCCTCATTTTGCATGGGAGGTGAACATGAACAGCCTGAACAACGTCTTGAAGCTTGCAGCTGAGCATAAAATAAAAGTTTTTTGGCCTAGCTCCATTGCTGTGTTCGGCCCAACAACTCCGAGAGACAGGACGCCGCAAAAAACCGTTTTAGAGCCGACAACTATGTACGGAGTGACAAAGGTTGCGGGAGAGCTGCTGTGCCAGTATTACAACAAAAAGTTCGGTGTTGATGTGAGGAGTGCAAGATTTCCGGGAATAATAAGCTATAAGGCAGAGCCTGGCGGCGGGACTACGGACTATGCAGTCGCAATTTTTTATGGTGCGCTGAAAGAAAAAAAATACAAGTGTTTTGTGAGGGGGGACACAGTTCTGCCTATGATGTACATGGATGATGCTGTGAATGCTGTCATATCTTTGATGGAAGCTGATGCTGAAAAGCTAAGCGTAAGGACGAGCTATAACCTTGCAGCAATCAGTTTTTCGGCAAAGGAACTGGAAGAAGAGATAAAAAAACACGTCAAAGATTTTGTTGTAACATACGAGCCGGATGAAAGGCAGAAGATAGCTGACTCTTGGCCTCGAAATATAGATGATTCTGTTGCAAGGAGAGACTGGGACTGGCACCACAAATATGATTTGCAAAAAATGACTGAGATAATGCTTAGCAAGCTGAAGGAAAAATTAATGGTGAAAGTATGAAAGTAGCGGTTGTTGGAAAAGAGAAAAAACTTTTTGAGAAAAAGCTTCCGAAAGATTTTGTTATAGATGGTAAGAAACCGCAAATAGTCTTTTCCTTCGGCGGGGACGGCACGATACTTTACGCAGAACGATTGTATCCGGGCGTGCCAAAGGTTTTCGTGAAACATAGTAGATTTTGTGAAAAGTGCGAGGTTGCTAGCGGATACAAAAAAATGTTCGATGCTTTGAGAAATGGGAAATATAAAATCGTTGAGGAGATAAAGCTTGAAGGAACTGTGAACGGCAGCAGGAAAAAAATGCTTGTCGGGCTCAACGAGGTAAACGTCTGCAACAAAACGCCGCTGAGGGCTGTAAGGCTGCAGCTGGCCGTTAACAGCAAAGTTATTCAGAAAGAGGTTGTGGGCGATGGTATTGTTGTTGCAACACCGTTCGGCAGCACAGCATATTTTTACTCGATAACAAGGAAATCCTTTTCGCGCGGCATCGGCATAGCCTTCAACAACTCAAGGAAGCCAGTAAAGCCATTGTTCGTCCCGGAAAATTCCGTGGTGAAAATAAAAGTCCTGCGCGGCGACGCTGTGATGTGCGCGGACAACGACAGGAAAATGTTCCGTTTGAAAGCCGGAGATGCAGTGACAGTAAGAAAGTCAAGGTTAAAAGCAAGACTGGTAAAATTAAAAAA
>Ga0315279_10003612_pt1 | contig 21386 bp, 21 predicted proteins | sample YL17G06_20_MG_FD_203694 | JGI IMG/M metagenome (GOLD analysis project Ga0315279, IMG submission 203694) | Sediment microbial communities from Yellowstone Lake, YNP, Wyoming, USA - YL17G06_20 | ecosystem: Environmental > Aquatic > Freshwater > Lake > Sediment | place: USA: Wyoming | collected... | reverse complement strand
CGCGAAGAAGAGAACTAAAAGAAATGAGTAGGGAATTGATGCGTAGTCAATCGGAATTACAGAAGAAAATACAAGGAATAAACGAGATAAAAAATGAACTTGAAAGCAAACAGGAAGAACTGGAATCGATGAATGAAAATCTGGAAACGAGAAATGCCATAATAAAGGAAATGGAGAGGCAACTAGCGGAAGAGCGATTGACCTTACTTCAAAAAAACCAAAATATCGACCAATTGCAAGGAGAATTACAACAGACACGACAACATCTCCAAACAAAAAATGAAGAAGTTGTCGACGGGCAAAATCTCATGATAAAGTTACAAATAGATCTGCAGAATAAAGTTGAAGAAATGGAAATAATGAACGTTGATCTAGAGACGAGAAATAATATAATTAGAGAGATGGAAAAACAGCTAGCTGAAAGACAATTAACAGTTGCAGAAAAGACTAGTACTGCCAATCAACTAAAGGTAGAATTGGAAAGAAGGGACGAACTACTGATAGTAAGAACAAACGAAATTAATCGGATAAAAACAGAGCTAGAAGACGGGCAAAAAGAAATAGAATTAAAGGATAGTAAATTGAATAGACGTGGAGAGGAGATAAGACAGATACAAACGGAGTTGCAACAGAGACAACAAGAGATACAAGAAAAGAGCGAAGAATTTGGATTGGCTAAGTTAACAATAGATGAAAAAGACAGAGAGATAGCTCACATAAAAGGAGAATTTGAGGAGACATTAAAGGAGTTAGAGCTAAGAAACAATCAGTTGAACAGCATAGATGGAGAGATAAAGCAGATACAAACAGGGATGCAGGAAATACAGCAAGAACTGGAAGTAAAAGATGAAGAATTAAAACTTAGCAAATTGGAGATAGAGAAAAAGAATGATGAGATAAATAAAATTAGGACGGAACTGGGTGAAGAGTTGGAAGACAGACTAAAAGAAATAGAATTAAAGGATAGCGAATTGAATAGAAGCGAGGAAGAGATAAGACAGATACAGACGAAGCTGGATGAAAAAAACAACGACATCAGTATAATGCAAATAGAGTTAGATGATAAGGATAACTTTGTAAGACAGGCACAAATGGAACTACAGCAGATACAGGATGAACTAATATCGAAAAATGAAGAACTGGAAAAAACGATAGATGATTTAGAAATTAGCAGATCAAAAGTAGAGAGTAAAATTGGCGAGATAAAACATATAAACTTGGAATTGGAGAAAAAGGAAGAGAGCCTAGATCTTGCCAGAAGAGAATTGGAAGAAAAAATAACAGAATTGATGCGTAGTGAATCAGAGTTGCAGGAGAAATTACAGGAAATAAGCAAGATGCAGATTGAACTGGAAAACAAGAAGGGAGAAATTAAATCGACAAATGCAGATCTTGAGACCAGAAACAATATCCTCAAGGAAATGGAGAAACAGTTAATTGAAAGACAGATGATAGCAGCGGAAAAAACCAGGATTACTGACCAACTAAATACTGAGACCGCAAAATTACAAGCTGAACTGGAGATAAAGCAAGAGGATTTGGAAGGCATGAATAGTAAGTTCCAGGAAGCTTACAGAAAACTTAGTTTAGTCGATAGAGAAATCGAGGTTACAAATGATGAGCTAAGAGAAAGTAAGTTAGAATTGGAAAATAGGAACCGTCAGATTGATGAATTGCAGGCTGATCTCACTAGGAGGAGAGAGGAATTAAAGTTGGAGGGGGGAGAACTAAAAAAGGCAAAGCTCGAAATAGAAGAGAAAAATAAAGAGATAAACGAGCTACAAACAGGGTGGCAAATTAAACTTCGCGAATTGGAAGGAAAAAATGAAGATATAATTCAGATAAGAACAGAACTAGATCAGATAAAAAGTGAACTCAGAACAAAAGATGAAAATCTAACACATATGAAACAGGAGATGGAAAATAAGGCAAAGGACATCACAGAACTGAAGGAGGAGGGGGATCGACTAAGTTTTTGTTTACATGATGTAAATAATATGTTACCTTCCTCCGTAATAATGGTAAATAGAGATGGCATTGTAACAAGCTGGAATAAAAAGACAGAAGAAATGTTAGGTTTAGAAGCCGATAAAGCAGTAGGTAAGAATCTTTTTGAAATAGAGTTGATGGGAAAAGAGAGACTAAGAGAAGGGCTAAGGCAATGCCAGAAGGAGAAAAAATCGGTTACTGTCAGATCAATCTCCATTAAAAATCAACGTGGTGACGTATCTCTAACAGATATATCGCATATGCCGGTACTTGATAGTCATGGAGAACCCCAAGGAGTAGTGATGGTTATAAATGACGTATCGGAGATTGCAAAGATACAAGCCGAATTGGAACAAAAACAACAAGACCTGAAAAATCTAGACAACAGATTCCAGGAGGTATATACTAAGCTTAAGCTTGCTGATAGAGATAAAGCCGCAAATAGCGATGATCTGATGAAGATTAAGACCGATATCCAGATGGAAAACAGGGACAAGGAGCATATGGATAACATCCTGAACGAAAAGAAGAGAGAACTAGAATCATTAAGTAAATCTATAGAATTAAAAACAAGTGAATTTGATAGTATAAATACGAAGCTGCAAGAGGGTAGATCTGTTCTAAACTTGATTGGAACGGAACTGGAGAGAAAACAGAAGGAAATCGAGATTGGCAGAACACCAAGCGAGACTTGGAAGGAGAAGCTTAAGATATACGATGAGATTGGTAAATGTCTGGATGTATCTGAGGATAAACTTAAAACAAAAAAAATAAGTGATGAAGAACCAAAGTAAAGTCTAAAAGCTATTTTTATTCAAATGATACTACTGGTTTTATAGGTAATGGTGCCTCTAAAGTTATTGTTTTTGTTATTCCTGACGATGGGAAGAGCGTCATTGTTATTGATTCTCCAGTACTACTCCTTAAAGTGTAAAAATGTCAAATTGGTCTTTTTCGCAATCTGTCTTTCTAACAGGGAAGGTTCATATAGTGTTACTTGAGAACAGTATACATGTAAACAATTGCCATGCCTTTGAATGACATGGAAATGTCGAGAACGGAAAGAAAGGTGGTGAAGAAAGATGGAAAAGAAATATATGGAAAGGTTGGTGGGTAAATACTGTAAAATCGTTACTAAAGAACCTGGAGAAGAGAGAGCAAATGTTGTGGTAGGCATCCTTGAAGATGTTGATTACAAGGATGGTTTTATTTTAGTTGATTCTGAGCAAGGATTAGGATGCTTAAGAATAGACACCATAATTGCAATAAAACCAAAAACCAAAGAAAAAACAATATAAAAAGTATTTTTAAGAAAACGACAAAGGTATGGTTAGTATCGAAACACTTAATGTGTTCGTTGCCATGATACTTGCCGCAACAGTGACAGTCATATTTTGACCAAATTGCTTTATTTCCTTTATATGGATCGTGGCCATCAGTAATTTAGCTGCAGATGTAACACTAAAAGACATGTTAACAGAATAACAATTTAAAAGTTACATCGATTATTGTAGAAAATATTAAAAGAGAATTGTTGATAAAAGGTTTGGAGAGATTAACATAATAATTAATTTTTAATTTAAAAAAGGTCAAGATTTTCATGAAAAGAATAGGAATTCTTACGGGGGGGGGAGATTGTCCGGGATTAAACGCTGTGATAAGAGCAGTGGTAAAAAAATCAATACAGTATGGCTGGGAAATCATCGGCATAAAAAATGGTTGGGAAGGACTGATCAACGGTGAAATAGAACTGCTTACAGACTATTCTGTCTCTGGAATTCTGCCAAAAGGTGGTACAATTATTGGCACATCACGGACAAATCCGTTTAAAAATGAGGAGGATGCAAATAAGATTATTGAGAATATTAAGAAATTTGGAATTGATGCTCTTGTAGCTATCGGTGGGGATGATACCTTAAGTGTAGCCCTGAAACTTTATCAGATGGGTATGCCTGTTGTTGGTGTTCCAAAAACAATAGATAATGATTTATCATGTACGGATTATACTTTTGGGTTTGATACCGCTGTTTCTATTGTCACTGAAGCTATAGATCGGCTACATACAACTGCTGAGTCGCATCATAGAGTGATGATTTTAGAAGTTATGGGTAGACATACAGGATGGATTGCAACGGTAGCAGGTATCGCTGGCGGAGCTGACGAGATATTAATTCCTGAAGTACCCTTCGATATAGATGAAGTCTGTGGTTTTCTTAGAGAACGGTATGGGCGTGGTAAAAAATTTAGCATCATCGTAGTGGCGGAGGGAGCACGGCCCAAAGGCATGGAAACATTTATTACAAAAACTAATGTAAAAGACGATTTCGGTCATGTCAGACTGGGTGGAATCGGGCATTTTTTGGCAGAGGAAATAGAGAAGCGCATGAATGTGGAGACGAGGGTTACTGTTCTTGGGTATGTACAACGAGGGGGTACTCCTACCGCTCATGATCGTGTTTTAGCTACAAGATTTGGTGTTGCTGCTGTAGAGTTGATAAAAAATAGTGACTATGGAAAGATGGTAGCCTTGAAAGGGGATAAAATTGTACCTGTTGAACTTAAGGATGCCGTTTCTACATCAAAATTAGTTGATATGAATTTATATGATATCGCCAAAATCTTTTTTGGAAGATAAAAACTAGATTTTTGTATTAACAATGCCTTTTTTATGGATATAATTCAATTATGGTATCAACTGGTAACATTGGATCGTAAGCGGTTAGCAGTAGCTATGTAGACTATGAAAAAATTGCTATAAAACATTAAAAAATAATTGTGCTTCCATTAATTATAGACGATCTTTATTATTTTTTAGAGAGACCATTAGTTCCTTTCCAAAATCTGTAAGTCTGTATAGTTTTATGTCTCTGCCACCAATTATCTGCTCAACAATGTTCAAGCTAAGAAGTGATTCCTGATCCCTATACCTAGATCCCATTCCACGTATTGCACCTATCACGTTAGTGGGCGTTGTCTTAACATGGTATGCTATATCGTAAGTGTAACTACTGCTGGGACTTATCTCAAAAAGATATTCTGCAATCTTCATTCTAACAATACTTCTTCTCAAAGATCGCACAATAAGAGGTCTATTATCATTTGGGTAAATATCCCCATTCCTGCTTTTCTGCATCCCATCCCAACTTAATTTCTAAGATATAATATAATTTCCCATTAATAAAGTGATCGATTATTTCCACCTTTTATTTTTAAAAAATGGCGAATAGAAAATAATAATGGAAAAGCTTAATTTATGTATTTGCATTACATCGAAAAACGGGATGTTAAAAATATGTCTATAAAAAAAGAATTGCTAAATGAACTAACAGAAAAACAACTTATGGAATTGGCAGAACATAAAGGAGTTAAACTCGCTCTTAGCGATGTTCAGAAAGGATATTATATGGGTTGGAATGAAAAAGACAGACTAGTAGACATTATGAAAGACACGAGAAATATTACAGTCAAAGATATAGAAAATTATCTGAAACTAAACAAGGATTCTGGTACTAACCGCTTCTAAAACAATTAATAAATTTGAAAAGTATTCTTACGATCATATGATTATATTCAGGGAATATGCCAAGCTTATCAGACCATATGGAATATTATTTCTAGGTTTTACACCAGTCTTTGGAGCAATTTGCAATGGAGAATCAAATTTTACTCATTTATTCATTTTATTTATCATAGGTATTTTGGCTCACATATTTACTTTTGTTCAAAATGATATCTTTGACATAGACATCGATAAAAAATCATCCTATGTGTCAGAAAGACCACTTATAATAGGAACAGTGTCCAAAGGAGAAGCTATATTCTTAGTTATATTTTCTTTACTCTTATCGGTCGCAATGGCTGGTGTTTTTTTATTTACGAAGTTATCATTTCTCGTTTTGCTACTTTCATTTCTTTTAATGACGCTATATAACAAATATAGCAAACGTCTATTTGCTATGGAATATATACTCGGAATTGGGGTTTTTACATATTCGTTATTCGGAGCGTTAACAGTTTCTGAAAAAGTCTCTACTCTAGCAATAATAATTGGTCTTGTTGGAATGATGCAATGGCTTTTCAGCGTAGGTGTATTTGCAAATATGAAAGATGTAAAATATGACACAAGGCTGGGTGTAAAAACAACGCCGACAATTTTTGGTGTAAAAGAAGTAAACGATGAACTACAAATTCCTGTTATGTTCAAAGGCTATGCATTTGCAATAAAAATATTGCACATATTTATTGCTTCATTACCATTTTTACTACAGTTTACATCAATATATGTTTTTAGTCTACCACTTCCGTCTTTATTTTTCGTCTTTTTGTCAATAATAATTTTATATTTTGTATTAAAAATTTTCTCCACTCCTCTATCAAAAAGAGACAAAATGCTAGTTTACGAAGGATTACAAGAGGGACTATCATTATTACTAATACCGGTGGCACTCATGAGTTATCTATTTGAAAAAATAGGCATAACACAAACAATGTTAATAATAATCTTAATGGTTCTGTGGCCTCTGTCTTCTTTGAGATTAGTTTTTGGAAAAAAACTGATACCTTTGGAATAAAAAATATTTATCTGCTATTTGTAACAGAAACGCGTTTGCAGTAATGTTTTATTGGGCAGCGACTGCAGAACGGTGAAACTGGAACGCATATAGTCTGTCCGAATGTGACAAACAAGTGATTGAAATCATCCCAGTATTTAGTCGGAAGAATTTTCCTAAGAGCTTTCTCAGTTTCTTCAGGATTTTTTGTTTTAATCCAGCCCAAACGGTTTGGTATTCTGTTGCAGTGTGTATCAATAGGCAGATAACCTTTTTCCTTATGCCCGTAAACCATTACAATATTTGCAGTTTTTCTTCCAACACCTTTTAATTTGAGAAGTTCTTCAAAATCGTCAGGAACATTTCCATTGTAGTTATCAAGGAGTATTTTAGATATTTCTTTTATTCTCTTGGCCTTAGTTTTGTAGAAACCAACAGGATAAATCAAAGATTGTATCTGTTTTTCGGAAAGTTTTAAAAGTTTTTCAGGAGTGTTGTATTTTTTAAGTAATCTGATTGAAGCTTTTTCCGTTACCTCGTCCTTGGTTCTTAGGCTCAAAATACAGGAAATCAGAGTTGTAAATGGAGTGTAAACAACCTCATTCAATTTTGAACGTGAAACAACAGGATTGTCATATTTTTTAAGTTCTTTTTTGAGTAGTCTGAATATTTCATCAACATGCGTTATGCCTTTCTTCATTAAAAACATCCTGGTTCGAATAGGAACTCTAGAGCTCTATTTACAATTTAAAAGTTTGTAAAAAAAATCGGGAAGACGAATATTATTGCTTTTTCCTTTCAAGTAATAATATCGCAGCGATTATTAGGACGGTTGCAATTATTACAACTATAATTAGTAGTTCGCCTGGAAAACCGCTCTTTTCTTTTTTAGGACTGCCATTCAGTAGATTTATGCTGAGATAGACGGGTTCGCCTTGCAGATATTTATCTTCTACATCTGCATCTGAGGTTGATCTAGGTGTAAGTTTGAGAGTTATCGTCTCGTTTTCAAAGTTTTCATCAGGGTTAACGATTAGATTTATCTGTTCTGTTTTACCAACAGGTATCATTATGTTTTCTGGATCTGTTGATATATTCCAACTTTCAGGTAAATTTTCTACACTTACATTAATAATTGAATCTCCATTTCCATTGTTTGTAATGTTTATTGGTATAGTTGTTTTGTTAACAGGAGATATGGGAAGTTCTGTTTTATTTTTTAGCATTTCTATATTGGCAGATATTGATGATAAATAGGCTGGCATAAATGATATGGTAGTTTTATTGACAGAACCTTTTATACGCCAGTTGCTTTTAAATTCGGCTTTTACTGTGATATAGTTTAATTCAAGAGCATGCCCACTCGAATTAACAATGAAAAAAGTGACTTTGGCTTTTTCTTCTTTGAACGTATTGCTTATTCCGATATTAACGTTTGATGGCACTATAGTTGCTGTACACCAATCTGGACATTCAACAGTTAAATTGATTTCTGCAGATGGCGTTTGTTTAAGTTTGCTAATGTATCCAAATCCGAACAGAATAAATCTGCCTATCCTTCTTTTAAAAAGAAACCAATTGGCTAACGGGCCTACATTTAATTTGTATTTAACACTGGTATCAATTACTTTCGTTCCTGAAAGTGGAGCATTAAGTTCATTTATTTGTGAAGGAGTGGTATTGATGCTTATTTCTGATCCTACAATCGGTATAATTAGTCCTTTATTTTGACTTTCTTCTGAAGAATTTGTTTCTATTGCAGATGCAGATGAAAAGGTTGCTGTTAAAAGAATAGCCAACAACGCTATAATTATGATTTTTTTCTTTATCATATGTACACCTAGTGTTTAATTATTATTGATATAGGGGGTATATAAATCTATTGTTTAATATTATAAAAAATGAATTATTTTGATGTATATAGTATAATAGATGTGCTTGGGATGAGATATTGACACGCATTTGCTGGTAAGTTTAATGTGGTTGATACAGTTTTTGCAATCTGATTTTGGATCAAAATCTCATATATGATATGGAGGAAAAACATTTAAGAGTAGGAAGAGCTATCAAGTTTTAAAAAGATTATAATCTCGGGGGAGAAAAATGAAATCAGATAATGTTTTAACTATAGAAAAAACAAGTTTAGATGATGCAGTGAAGATAGCTGAGAAAGGCACTCACTGCGGGATGTGCAGGATCGATTTTCTTGGAACAGGTTTATGTCCATCAGGAAAAAAACATGGTTTTTTAGCATATTGGCCACAGGGGCGCATGGAGATTGTAAAAGCTTTAGCGTCTGGTCGAGTGAAACCAACAGAGACACTTTTTGATATTGTAAATTCCTGTACTCTTTGTGGTATTTGTGATAAGCAGTGTAATTTTGCTACACAATTGAGACCAGAGAAAGTTGCCCGGGCATTGAAGGAGTATGTCGATAATTTAGATAAGAAGGACTTTCAAAGTGTTCCTGAGGATGATATTCTCCGTGGACTCCGTGAAATTGTAGGGGAGACGTGGGCGACTAATGATCCAATTATTATTACCTCATATGTTAGATCAATAATTCCCCCAGATGCCGAATTGAATTTCTATATTGTAATGCCAGAAAACGCAGAGCAAGTATCAAAGATTATTAAATTTGCAAATAAAAACAACATCCCTTTTCTGCCACGAAGTGGTGGAACAGCTCTATCAGTAGCTACACCAACAGTACTATCAAATGCCACTAGCTTGGAAAACGGTATTGTTATCGATCTTTTAAGACTAAAAAAGCTTGAAATTCATCCAGAAAGTTGTACCGCAAAAGTAGGTGCTGGGATAACTTCCTTTGAATTGCAAAAAGCAGCCTATAAGCATAAATTAAGGGCAAATGTCGCAGAAGCAGGAGCTCATTATTGTGCAAATATTGCAACAACCGGAGTTATTACCACTTGGGGGAATAGATACGGTTGCCTTGCAGATAATTTTATTGACCTCGAACTAGTGGATAACGATGGAAACATCAAAAATCATAGTGATATGGAGATATCAAACCCTTATACTACAGAACACGGATTCACAAACATATCGCTTAGCCCGCCATATATCATCACTGAAGCCACGGCAAAACTCTTTCCTGTTTTTGATGATGAGGAGGCGGTTCTTGTTCCCTTTGATAACCTAGAAGACGCCCTTGATATGGTCATGAAACTTGGAAAACGTGACGTAGGGTTATCGCTTGCAGTTCTTTCCTATAAATATCTTGCTGAGTTTATCTGTCCGACACCTCAAATTGCTAAAGACTTTGAAGATATTTGTAAAAATTATTTGAAACTAAGATACGTGGTAGATGTTATCTGCAATAAAGATGATAAAAAAATCGTAGAAGAAATGGCAGAATACACTATTGATCAATCCATGATGAAGAGTTTAATATTGGGTTCACCGAAACTTGCCTCACTTAAAAATAGTGAATTCATGAAGATACTTTCAGAGGAAGAAGATCCTTTAAAGGCTATCTTCGCAGGTCCAATGAGAAAACATTTTGAGAAAGGTTTAGATGCCTCACCAGAGCAGTTAGCAAAAGTGTATGATAAAGATTTACAGGATTTTTTCACAAAAGTCTATTCTAAACCAGAAATGACTAATGTTGTTTGGCTTCACGCATTCCGAATATTACCTTCGCGATTAATGAGACAGCGCATGACTATGGGGCCAGGAGGAGCGATATGGGCTGGTGATAAAGATCACATTCTGAAATGGGTTGATATGTTTGCAGAAGTTGGAAATAAATATAAATTGGAGCATGCACTTGGCTTCATTAGCCCATTAGATAACGGAAAATTCATCTATATCGAATATGACTATTTTTATGACCACAACGATCCTGATGTAGCCAATAGAATAAGCAAAACATTACTTGAAACAACAGAGAAATCACTAGCAATGGGTGGCATATTTACACTTATTAACTATCTGTTTAAAGGCATATATCGGAAAGAACACGTTCTCTATCCATTACTTAAAGGATTAACAAAAGAAGAACAAATCGTGTTTAGAGAAGTGCTCCAATCCGTTTTAGGGGAGTATGAACAATGGTAAAATTTCTTTCAGAAAAATGGATTGAATATGGTAAAAATTATATGCTCGAAAAACTCGATCCAGAAAAAGATCTGAAAAATTTAACCACATCATTACTTGGCGTTATAGAGCATGTTCCTCCCAATGATACAACAATGAATTTCTACTTGGAACTCAAGGATGGAAAATTAAATGATTTTAAAGTCAACACTGGTGATACTTTTGAAGGAAAAGAAGCCATCTTTGTCATAAGAGGGAACTACGGCACTTATAAAGATATTCTTGAAGGAAAGATTAGCACGGCAATGGCTCTTCTAAAAAACAGGTTAAAACTAAAGGGGAGTAAAATGGAAGCACTAAAAATAATAAAACCACTTGATGGCGTCATCGAATCTTTACGAAAAATCACAGATGAATTTGAAGAATGATGGTTATGACAGTATCAGAATTAGTTGTTGAAAATAGATGTTTGGAGAAGTTTATTACTCCCAGGGAGTCTTGGAGTCCTGTCGATAAAGCATTGTTTGCGCCTAGGTCATTTTTTAGTGATTATGAAAAGGTGCAGGATTTGATGGTTCCAGCGGTTAAATATAGTTTCAAGCATCACTATGATAATAACGTTCTTTATCACAGGGTGTGTGAAGTAAACGGTGTTACACCTGATGCAATTAAATCCAAAGATGATTTGAAAAAGATACCGCTACTTCCTGATACTTTTTTTAAGGATTACCCGGAAGGAAAAGGATTTTTGAACTGGTTAAAAACAATTTTCACGGGTTCAATTCCAAAGCCTAATTTTAAAACTGATTCACCTTCGCACGATGAAGTTATTGAAGAGTTTAACAAAAAAGGTACCAGCATTATGTTTACTAGCGGCACCAGTGGTCGATTTAGTTTCATTCCTCGCGATACTCTTTCTTGGAACCGTCTGAAATATAGTGCGATGAAATCCGTCATAGAGTTAATTGATTACGACCCAGATGATTCAGCGATTTTATTGATTCCTGATCCACGTCAAACGAATCTTACTATAGCTAGTCTTTTTGGTATAGCCTATGATTTGTACGATCCAGCAAATATCCATGTTGCACTTGACATGAAGATTACCACGCAGTTTCTGCGTATGCAACGGGATGAAACTATCGGCATTAGGGAGAAAATAAAAGCTAAAGCCATGTCTAAGATAAGCCCAATTGTCCAGAAAAAATCTGATTTGAGAATGATTAATCTTTTAGAGCAAGCAGAAAAAAAAGAAAAAAAGTTGAATATTGGTGGTCCTCCGTTTTGGCTTAATCGTATTATAGAACGTATGAAGGAGGAAGGCAGAACTGCGAACTTAGAATCAAGTCAGGTTTTGACTGGTGGTGGTTGGAAGGCTGATGAAGATAAACGTCCTCCTGAGGAGATTTTCAGGAAGAAAGTGGAGGATGCCCTAGGCATTCCTCAAAACCATTATCATGATGTTTATGCAATGTCTGAGTGCAGTTCCGTGTTTTTAAGCTGTAATGGGCATTACAAGCATATTCCTCCAGTAATAGTTCCTTTTGTTTTGGATGAAGAACTTAATCCGATTGGGTATAATGAGTTTGGGCGTTTTGCCTTCATTGATCCGCTGCCTGATAGCTACCCTGGTTTTATCATTACAGGAGACTGGGTTAGAATTTTAGAACATTGTCCCAGATGCGATAGAGAGGGGCCTGTACTTGATGTTGAGGTTACTCGCCTTCCTGGCGTTGAGGGACGGGGATGCGCCGCCGTCATGGCAGAGTTAATGCAACAGGAGGAAAAATAATATGGTGCATTTTCCATCGGACGAATGGATTGGAATCTTCAAAGAAGAACTAAATAAAAATAAGACCTACGGGGAAGTTGCAAAAACATGGGAGGGTGATTTCCTTTTTGTTGTAACCCCAGATGATGAACTCAAAAAAGAAGTTGTGTTTTATGTGGATCTCTGGCATGGAAAATGCAGGGAAGCATATCTTATTAAAGGTAAAAGAAAGGCTGCTTTTGTTTTCAAGGGGCCTTATTCCAATTGGAAGAAAGTAATCAATAAAGAGCTGGATCCTATTCGCGGGTTGATTAGGGGCATGTTTACTGTTGATGGTGATTCTAAGATTATCATTGATCAGGCAAAAGCAGCTCAGGAGCTTGTGAATACTGTAAGTAAAATCCCGGTTGATTTTGAGGGTTAGATGTATGGGAAAAACCATCGATTGTTATTTCTGGAATCCAAACCTTGGCGTTGAAGATGGTTTGGAGTTTACTTACGAGGATGTTGGTAGCGGCATAGAACTTAAAAAACCGGTTTTCACAGTTGAGGTTCTTGATAAAATTATTGAAGGAATTAAACAGGAACGAAAGGAGTATCTTCTCAATATTGGCATTCCTACCGTTCTTGATGCCATTGGGCGGGCTAATGATCTTTGGATGGATCCAAAATATAAGGGGAGGAAAATTGCGAGAGAAGTTCTTCCAAAGGTTACAGGTTTTTCAGTGGAGATGGTTGAATCCTGGGGTTTTGATCATTTTTTAGGTATTATTAAAAAAGAAAATCTTCCCCTTTTTGGGAAGCTTAAACCTGATAATTTCAAGGAATTTACCAAGCTGGGTGATGGTTTAGTTAAAGCCTATGGCAAGGTAAACATTAGTCATTCGAATTATAATCCGGAAGTGATCGGGCATATATGCGCCGGTAACATCCTTGGCATCGCCGCTTTCGAAATGGTTATGGATAAACTTATTGATGCCGCAACATGGATTAAAGTTCCCTCCGAGGAGCCTGTCTTTGGCGCACTCTATGCAAAATCTATTGAAGAGGTTGATCCCCGGCTTGCGTATACCATAGCAGTACTACCGTTTGAAAGTGGAAATAATGTTGTTAAGGAGTTTCTTTTTTCGAAATCTGATATTGTTCGAGCAACCGGTGGAGAACAGGCGCGCAGGGGTCTATCTGAGGTAGCAGACAAATACAAAATTCCCATCGCTGGTCATTGGCATAAGTTTAGTTTTATCACCATTGCAAGAGAATATTTGGATGAACGGGCTAGCGAGATTGCTGAGTTGGTATCACTTGACGTGAGCGCATGGGATCAGCAGGGGTGTTTCTCGCCCCAGGAAATATTTGCTGAAACTGGAGGAAGCGTTTCACCGATAGAATTTGCACAGTTGCTTGCCGAGGAGATGGAGACCACCTCTCGTGCTCTTCCCAAAGGGTCTAATTCAGGTAAGATGCAAGTGTTGGATGGGTATTATCAGTATTTCAAAAAGGAAATGATGGGCGAACCAGTTAAAATTTTTCCATCGGCAACCCATCAATGGCTTGTGATTTATGATGGCGCTACTACTAATTTTGAACCTTCGCCGTTGTTTAGGGTTATTCGTGTGAAACCTGTCAACGATATTATGGAAATTCCTAAACTCGTTAAACCAATTGGCAAATTTTTACAAACGGTTGGTGTTGCTATTCCGAAAGATCGTTTGATTCCTTTTGCTGACGCCATTGGCGAGGCTGGTGCTACTAATATTCGGACGATTAGTAGTATGACTTTGCAGAAAGCCTGGGAACCTTGGGATGGAAGATTTCCATTGCATGAGCTTTTTGAACAGGATGGTATTCGTTGGGTTAGCATTGACACGATTGATATTGATAAGGAAATTAAAACTGCTCTTGAGCGGAAACGGTCCATTGTTGATCAGCGGTTACAGCTTGATAAATTACAGGAAAAAGAGCATTCTGCAATGAATTTAAACCACTAAGTGTGCCAGTGCGCACGGGGATATTTGGACTTGTATTTGTTAACAAATTTAATGATTTGTCAGATATGCAAAAGATGAGATTTGAACCCACTTTTACTAGTAAACAGGCGTTCAAACGTGTTTTTATAAAAATTTTACGTTTCCTCCCGTAAAAATAGGTAAAAAAACGCTGGGGAGGAGATTTGAACTCCTGCGGCGACAAGCGCCAATAGCTCTCGAGGCTATCGCTTTAAACCGAGCTTAGCTACCCCAGCAATAAGTCAGTTTCTCAAAAGTTTAATCAAAGGCTTTTTTATATGGGTATCGATTCAAATGAAGATAAATGTTAAGATGGCGAGAACCAACAAAGCAAAAAAATTAATCTTGGAAAGAGGATCAACTGTTGGAGACCTTCTAGAGAAAATCAAAGTTAAACCTGATACAATCATTGTAATGAGTGACAATAAGCCCATACCAGTTGACGATATTCTTACCGAAAATCAAGAAATCCTAATACTACAGGTTGCTTCAGGTGGATAAATGCAAACAATTTTGCTCCCGTAGTGTAGTGGCCAATCATCGAGCCCTCTCGAGGCTCAGACTCGGGTTCAAATCCCGACGGGAGCATTTACTTATCAATAGCGGTTTTTAAAAGAAATACGAATAATGCGTCTATAATACCATTTAAAAAATAGAAGGAGCATCGATTTGTTTCGATGCTACCGCACCTATCCATAATTTTTTGTGTTGAAATATGTTGCTTAGGTATTGGTGGCTCCTTGGTTATAGCCATGAGCTTGGCTGTTCATGCCTCCCATGACGTTGTTTGTTGCAATTACGCCTGCGCTTTCGCCTAAGCTTGGAACATCATTGCCACTACCATCGTATAATATTCCGATTATCTTTGAGTCAAATACCTGCCCTGCGCTGATAGCCTTTATTTCGATAATTGCAGCATATTGTCCTTCTTCAACTTGACAATTAGGGTTTATTTCTACATGTATGTTTCTTAAAGCTGTTGCGTTTCGCCCATATGTTATAAATGTATCAAATTTGCCAAAGATACCGTCGCGTATGCTTACAAATATGCTATCATAGGAATTAAGTAAAGATACGAGAATTTGGGCAGCCGATGGGTTTACAAATTGTTCAAGCCATGTTTTTATTTGTGTAGTATCCTTATTTTGTAGTACTTGTAATATTGCATAAACTGCTAACGATGACCTGCTATATAGTTGTTGAATTAATTCTCTGAAAGTGTCTTTTTCAAATAGAGTTTTTAAGTTTTGGAAATAATCAATAATATCTAATGCAGAATCTTTTGCGATTGGAACAAGGAAGTTAACAATTTTGTCTAAAATAGGGATAATTAAATTTTTAAGCGCGGTTCTTATTGGGCCAGTTAATGTATATGTATGTCCACCTATGGTGATGCTGATACCCAAAGTAATATTGATCAAATTTAAACCAAGTTCAATCGTAGACATGGCTTTTTCTAACATCCAGGCGCAGATTGTTGTAGCGATCAGTATTGAGTCAGCTAGCGGAAAAGCGACATCTAGAAGTTGTATAGCTCGAACAAGAAACATCATTAATGTTGAAGCAGCAGCAAGACTGAGTTGATCAAAAATGTCCAGTCCCTCAAAATATGGCCCATCGTTAAGATTCTCATTGCCACTGAGTACATCTATCTTTGCATATCCAAGAATATTTAATGGCAGAGTCGTATCGACAGATACAACTTTATCAACTAGACCATTGCTAGATGCAACAAAAACTTCATCAACTTCTATTGAGGATGAACCAGGTGATCCAGATATAGTTGTTCCTATATCATTAGCCAGTCCCAATCCAGATCCATTAGGATCAACATCTGGTGTTTCTGAATCGCCATCCGAAACTTCATCACCCTCAACTACTAGCCATATGAGGCCATTATCAGGGTTGGAAGATCCATTTCCAGTTGGAACATCATCTGTCTCAATAGATACATCAGCGCCACTATCAACATCTGTTGGATCATTTGTTGGGGCAACAGATTCACCAGGTTTTATCTTGGAGTTGGTGTTTATTTCCGCTGTGCCATCTACTGAGGGAACAGGTTCCGCAGGTTTTATTTCAGATTTAGTGTCTATTTCTGTCGTGCCAACTATTGAGACAACAGACTCTGTAGATTTTACCTCAGATTCGGTGTCTATTTTCGCTGCTTGGTTTAATCCAATTCTTCCTGAGTCCGCATAGACGACTGGGGTGGACTCTATTTTTACTTCCCTTTTTGCGTCACCTATATATGAACTAGCTCCAATGGCGGCTTCTACAGATGTTGCAACCATAAGAGTGACAGATATTATGCTTACAAGCGTTATCCATATCTTTTTACTCATCATTTTCTCCTCACCTTCCATTTAGTGCCACATCGTGGCATGTTATACTTTGTAAGCCATACTATTTAAACATGCCGTGTAAAAATCACAAAAAAGACAAAATGGCTATATGGAGGTTATAAGAGTAAATCTAAACTAAAATCGGTTACCTTAACGGCAATTTGCCCAGAGATATTATCTTTCAACTTTGAAGAAACAGAGTATAATCCAGCGGGCCATGACTCATTAGTATTAAAATAATAGAAACAGGCCTTTTCGCTTTCGGTAATGCGCTCCTCAACAGAACCTAATATTTCTCCATTCTTCATAAAAGAAACATTTAGAGTAATGGTAAAATCACTAACACCGTTATGAGAGATATTTGTGTACTCCATATATATCCATATTTTTTCCCCTGTACTGAAAAATATTTCTGGAACATAAGTATTAGGATTAGTTGACACGCTACTTGCAGTTTCCAATAAAGTTATCTCAGGCGGTCCTGATTTTGTTTCGTTGTTTTTTGGTAAATAAAATAAAGATACTATAACAGCACAAACTATTACCACAAATATAGATACGATTATAATTTTTTTATGGTATATTTTCATCTAATCTATACTCCAACCATAGATATTTTTGAAGCAATACAAAATCATCGTAATGTTCCTCAAATACACTAGTACTATATGAGATTTTAATTTAAAAACTCTATTTTTTGATAATATCATGATAGCAGAGTTTTACCAATTCTTCTATTTTCTTGGTCGCATCAAGTTTCTTAAAGCGCTTTCCGACTGCAAGTTTAAGATAATTTTTATGTACTTTTTCCAGGAAAGACAACCGTTCAAAAGGAATCAATTTGCTCCTTTTTTGAATGCGAACAAGAGAGTCCTTAGGATCTATTACAAAAACAAACGTTCTATCTGGAGTAGGAACACGACCATCTGAAAGCTCTTTTAACCATTTTATCGGATTCTTCATCGTGTCTTGCAACTGTGCACCCTGGTAGGCGTAGGTTGATTCTGCATAGCGATCACAGAGAACAATTTTGCCACCATCTAGCCATTTTCGGATCTGTTTTCCATGTTCTATGCGATCTGCAATAAATGTGAACGCGGTAATAAACGGATCAGAGTTAGTCTCTATGCATTGTTGAACGCGTTTTCCAATCCATGTATCTGTGGGTTCATAGGTTAAAACAACATTATATCCTTTGGATTTTAATTGTTTGTAAACAAGTTTTGATATGGTAGATTTACCTGAACCGTCGATTCCTTCGAATGTAACAAATTGTTTCATTTTTCATTTCCTTCTTTTTCTCTCCATTTGACTTTATAGTAACTCATAGGATGACGAGTCTTTTTGCACAGATCATCTATTTTATCTACCGGACATATTCCATAGGTACGCATCTTGTCACATCCAGGTGGCGTATAAGATGTTGACGAAGTGCTACCAGTAATGTGTTCTACCTGATAACGAGTCTTATCCTCCTCATAATCAGGAGCACTACTAAATAATCTTAGTATGTCATTTGTACTAAGTTTGAGTGAATTTAAAAATGCTACAACAGCAAATCTACCCATATGTGGAACGTTTTCTCCAGACTGTATAGCTGCCAATATACCTTTCATGCAAGGTGGCAATTTTTCAATACTCAACTTACCAACTGGAGCTGCTTCTATATTTTTTCGGTGAATCGAAACTGCATTCTGGATTCTCTTAATATCAGATGAAAACGTTTTGTATACGGATTCGTCGCATTTTCTACTGTCAAGTTCATAATTTATACGTGCCCTTAGCGCTTCTTGAATAAGTCTTGCAAGGTCTTTGTGGGATATTTTTATGTATCCTCCTCTCATCTCTCGATTTATCATCTTCCACTCTTTGTATCGAGTTGGCGCATTATGTAGATAACCTGTAAAACTCATACTGAGTTCATTTGTCTCTTCCAGATGTTTTACATCCAAGTCGAATTCTTTTGATACGCTAAGAAGAAAAGAGGTTGGCTCATTTATAAGATTCTTGTGTGCATGAAATGCTTCGCCCAAGGCATATCGTCTTTTGAAATATGTATCATCGATGCATACTGCTAGCATTCTTGCGATTGGATAGGAAAGAAGTTCCATGATACAATCGGATTCAGTTGCTAAACTTCGATTTCCCACATCCCTGTTTTTAAATGCTTCATCAAGTCTTTCTACGCCAATTGCACGGGCGCGTTCATATAATGGATCTTCTAACAATTCTTCGATGGAGGGCGCGTTATCTTTGATATAACTCTTAGAATCGTTTAAGAATGGATATTTTGCCAATATTGATAACTCCCTCATGTCAGTACAATTAAACATCTTATTATTAATGAATCTTGCTCAAACACATCATCTCTAAATTTTAAGTATTAGAAATGCATTATATCCCAAAAAATATAGCTGGGCTCGTAGCTTAGACCGGTGGAGCGACTGGCTCATAACCAGTTGGTCGGCGGTTCAAATCCGCCCGGGCCCATTACTTATAATAGGAGAGATTTTGCTAATAGTGGCAGAGATTTGAAAGATCTTTTTATAAATCTGGAAAAACTAGCGCCACAATCGTACTCTCATCCTAACAATAGGATCATCCGACAGTTCGCATATTTTTTGAGAAAGTTTCTCAATTCCTTCGGCAGTATTAATATCAAATCTGCCAAGCGAAGCTCCCCTGTTGTCAACTAAGTTAACTTCACCAGATGATTCTCCACGTGCATCCATTCTGGTCACAAATTCGGTAGAATGATCAGTTTTACTGATTTCGTGTTGTAATTGTTTTTCAAGTAACTCTGTTACGAAAAGAGATCTATCGCCCTTAGAATTCCATGTATCAATCTTCTCTATCATCTCACAAGGCAATTCCAAAAATATTGTACGTTTTTCCACCATATGGTTTTATAAATAATCCAATACCTATATTAACGTTTAGTTTCGGTTGTTTTTTCTTCTTACGCTAATTTAATATATTGAAAAAATGTGGTGATGATAACTTTTTCATGCTACCATTGGATCAAAATCTTCTTTTTGGTGTTTGATATCAAAACTATTTAATTTATTTACAACAAAACTTAAAAAACTGTCTTCTACTAATTCAACTTGCTTCTTGCTAAGGTTGGTTTTTTTCATTAATAATTTTCCTTTTTCATCATATACTTTTATTGTACCCTTAGCCGGGTTAGAAACTACTTTAAAGATTTTACCTTTTGTTTTAAGCCAGGTCCAGATATTGCTGTTTTTCTTGGTCACTTGAACACCTAATCTATAATAATATGATATTATAACCAAATTTATCTTTGATAGTATATAAATGTTATGACAAAAATTAAGAATTTACAGAAAAAAAGTTATGCAACCTTCTTATTGCATGAATTTTATCCATTTCACCTATTTTTGCATGCTCTATTCCAGATCGAATAATCTCCGTTGATTCATCCATCGCCTTACGATCAACAGGAAATGGCACACCGTCTTTACCTCCGACAGTAAAACTGAATTTCACAGGATCAGACCACGAAGGTTTTTCGCCGTAAATAAGATCAGAGATGAGAGCCAACGCCCGTACGGTATTTGGTCCCACACCTTTTATCGCCAGTAATTCTTCATAATTTTTTGGCTGGAAATCGTATAGTTCTTTCATCTTATCCCAGTTTATCGTCTTTGGCATATCGAGAGGAGGTAGATATCTTCTTTTCTGTTCGGGATGCATCCAAGAATCCAGTGTCCGCTGATTTTCTGGTCTGGTGAGCTCTGCCCAATCACGTCTTAGATGTTGAGGGCCATCATCTACTAGATCAACAGATATTTTTTGAGTAGAGATGCTTTGTTTTGCGGTCATATCAAGCACCTTTTCTCGACGGTCGACTCCGACGATTGCATTATGAGGTTCACAGACGAAATTTTCCACCTGATCTGAAAGCCAATGATATCGTCTTGCATAAGAAGTTTCATCATTCATGCCCTGTTGAATTACTGCCCATTTCCCACCTTCAGAAAAAATGAGGATATGATGGTAGAGATTGTATCCATCTTGTATTGCTGTGTTATCAACTTTTGCAGCCATACGACTTGAGTATTGTAATTCTTTTATTGCGGCCGTTGAAAAATTGTAGAGTTCACCAAACTGTTCGATTTCGACAAGCGTTTTTCTCGATGCTTTGCCTTTGCCACCTGCAATGGCAAAACCAAATTCTTGTGGATTAACTGCTTCTTTTAATGCTCCGCAGGTCACAGTAGTGCATCCCGAACTGTGCCAATCGAACCCAAGAACACAAGATAAAGCCTGAAACCAAAAAGGATCAGAAATTCTGCGTAAAAGTTCATCTTTTCCATATTCATATATTATAACTTCAGTAATTCCTCTAGATAACGCAACCATTCTTTTGAATAACCATCGTGGTGCTTTACCTGGATGCAAAGGAAGGTTTGCGATACCTGTTTTTGACATGTTTAATGGATTTTGATTAATATGATATAATATAACCTTTTTCCAGAGGTCGGTAAAAGTATTTGAATTTTGAGACAAAGCCCACGAATAGGGCTTTGTCTCAAATTATAAATAATGTTTTTGTATTTCTATTTGCATGGATGGGATGCAAAATGGTGAGAATTTATAATTGGAAAAAACACAACAAAGTAAAAGAGAAAGAATTTGAAAT
>Ga0315279_10003609_pt1 | contig 21408 bp, 18 predicted proteins | sample YL17G06_20_MG_FD_203694 | JGI IMG/M metagenome (GOLD analysis project Ga0315279, IMG submission 203694) | Sediment microbial communities from Yellowstone Lake, YNP, Wyoming, USA - YL17G06_20 | ecosystem: Environmental > Aquatic > Freshwater > Lake > Sediment | place: USA: Wyoming | collected... | reverse complement strand
CCACCGGCGATGACTACGTCGGCCACGCCCGTCTGCACCTGCATGGCCGCTACGCAGATAGCCAGGAGCCCGGAGCCGCAGCGGCGGTCAACCTGGGAACCCGGCACCTCAACAGGCAAGCCTGCCGCTAGGGCAGCGACTCGGCCTATGGCCGGGCTCTCCATCGTGGGGTAGCACTGGCCGAATACGCACTCATCGACAACGTTGGGGTCTAGCTTTGTGTTCTCGAGCAGGCCCTGAACGATGACCTCCGCCAGGGTCTGGGCATCCACCTCACGCAGCTTGCCGCCATAGCGACCTATCGGGGTTCGTAGGGGGCTGCAAATTACCGCCTCGCGCATGTGGTGACCTCCTTCGCGCAGCTGAAATCCTGGGGGTGTTCGTCCCGCTCCCCATTGTAGCAGCCCTATCGGGTGAGCCAAGAGGGAAGCTTATGTCGACTTCCAGGCCGCCGTGCGCGACGTCTCGCTCCCCCTATCTCACTACCAGCTCTCCTCCTCAACGCAGCAGGTTCTCTTGCAATGCAGCGAGTATTATGTCACATTGAAACATCAACCTGCGCATTCTAGGTTCCTGAAGCAAAGCAGAAAAGGATCTCGTTGACATGCCGTGGCCTCGATCCGGCAGGCGTATTCCGGTAGGCCGTAGGAGCGGGCTGGAACGGGCCTGGAGCTGGTCCTGGGAACCGCCGGGGCCCGAGAGGACCCGCTGGCAGCGGTGGCCGTGGGTCGTTGGGGACATCGCTGTGGCGGTCGGCCTGGCACTGGCGACTGCCCTTGTTGCCCTGCTTGCCCCCTCTGTTGGACCGGCTCGCATCGGCCTGAGCCTCGCCTTTGTCCTTTTCCTGCCGGGGTATGTGCTTGTGGCCGCCCTCTATCCTCGGAAGGGTGACCTAGAGCTTGTTGAGCGGCTGGCGCTGAGCCTCGGCCTGAGCATTGCGGTGGTTCCCCTGATAAGCCTAGGACTCAACTACTCTCCTTGGGGCATTCGGCTCAATCCGACATTGGCCTTCGTAACCCTGTTCATCGTCCTCGCCGCCGGTGTGGCCATGTGCAGAAGACTGACGTTGCCCTCCGACGAAGCCATGGGTATTCCCCCGAATCTCGCCCTCCCGAAATGGTCGCGAGTCCGCCTGGCGGACCGATTACTGTGGCCCCTTCTTGTCCTCGCACTGGTGGGCTTGGGGGTCGGCACCTACTTTCTGGCCAGCTCCTCGACCGGTTCGGAAGAGCTCACGCAGTTCTATGTCTTAGGGCCGAGCGGCAAAGCTGAGGAGTACCCCAGGACAGTCGATGTCGGAGACAAGTTCACGCTTATCCTCGGTGTTGTGAATCATGAAGGCGAAGAAGCCAGCTACCAGGTGCAGGCAACGATGGCCGGTCGGCTCGTTGTGAGCCTTGACAGCCTCCAACTCGCCAACAACGAGAAGTGGGAGAGCCCCGTGGTATTGACGGCCACGCAGCCGGGCAGCAATCTGAAAGTGGAGTTTGTCCTGTACAAGGGAGACAGCGGCGTGCCCTACAGGACTCTCCACCTGTGGCTGGACGTTGAGGGCCAGCCTCCGAAGGCATAGGGTTGATCTTGGGTTGACAAGTTGCTTGTTCTGGCACACCTAGGCTGCACCACAGGGGCGGTTAGGATATCGCAGAAGCTCGTCCTCAAGCGACCCCTCGACTATCGCCTGGTCCTCCTGATGGCCATCCTGCCCGACGTCATCGATCGCCTCCTGTACGTGTTCGTGATACCTGAGGCCGAATCCGGGAGGCTCTTCGCTCACACTCTTCTCTTCAACCTTGTGCTGCTGGCCATCTTGGTGGCCATTCGCCGCAATCTGTGGATATATGGTGTGCTCCCTCTAGTCCATCTCTTGCTTGACCTGGAATGTCCGTCCGCTCACCAGCTCTTCTGGCCGTTTTTGGGAGCCGACCTGCACAACATCCATATCTCGACTTGCCTCGCGCACACAGCAGGCCAGTCGTATATGGACCGGATGGGAGATCGGATCGGGGACATTCTGGGGACCTACAGCGGAGCAGGCCTTCGGTCAGTTCTGATCGATGTCGCAGGTCTGGCCATCCTGGTCATCCTGGCCGCGAGGTCCAGGCTCCACGAGCCGAGGCGCCTTGCACGGCTAATGACGACCGGGCGCACCTAGACCGAGGTTCGCGGCACACGCTGGTCGTCGGCCCTTCGTTCCATAGCAATTGAGGAGCCGCAGTACTTGACAAGTTGGTTATTTGGTGCTACAAGCAAAGATACGGCGATGATTTCCAGCATCACGACAACGACGGTTTCGACGATCAGCAGCACGGAGGGGTTCGCTGCTTCCTTGGCATTGATCGCTCTGCTGGCGCTCACTAGCGTCTTGGTGGCCAAGGAGCTCTCCAGCGCCGCTCAGTCACCGCGGGTGCAGCGGCTCGGGCGCGGCCTCAACGTCGCCATCGTTCCTCTTCTCATGGTCTTCACCGCTATCGTGGCGGCCAAGCTGGTGGAAATCCTGTAGGGCAAGACCCTATCTAGGCATGGCTTTGGCTCCCTCGCTGAGGGGGCCATTGTTGTGCCAGTCGGTGTAAGGCTGCTAGCCAACCGACATGACGCCGGCAGCCCCGATCAGTTGGCGGCGATGGCCGTGAACGGCACTATGACATAGAGGACCACATTGGCTATTCCGTGGCACAAGCTCACACCCAACAGCGAGCCGGTTTTCGCTACCACCCAGCCAAAGAACAGCGCCACAAGGAACACGAAAGCCACATCCGGCGCTGACTTGTAGCCCACGTGGAGCGCGGCAAACACGATGGCAACGTAGGGGATGGCCGCCTTGCCCAGGGCCTCTGCCGACGCGGACTGCATCACGCCTCGGAAGACGATCTCCTCGCCGAACCCCGTGGCGACCAGCAGGATCAGTGCGGGCCACCAAGCCTGCTGCCAGGTGAGCTCGTCAACGAGGGCGTCAGGCTTCAGGATGAGGTACTCAGCGATGCCCAACCCCACACCCAAGACGCCGACTAGCAACTGCAGAGGCAAGTTGCGGTCGGTCAGCCCGAGGTCGTACCGAGTTAGCCCAAGGGTGCGCGCAACGAGGAGGGCGGCCACAATCATGGGCACACCCACGATCAGGAACCAGTAGACAAGAGCCACATCCTCCAGGGGCATGCCGAGGCTAAGGATGCGGATGAGAGGCGCCAGGCACAGCGCCAGGAGGAGCTTGGCCTCTGAACGTTCTTCAGCCCAGGAGAAGTGGACAAGCAGGGCCCAGAGAATGGCTACGTGAAGGCCCACGCCCCAGCGGGCGTCGACCAGCGCTGTCACCATCTCGGCCGCGACGATAGCGGCAACGTATGCCGGCAGGACAACGACTGAGAAACGCGACAGCCCCGGCCACGCCGCCGCTTCGAGAAGCAAGCCTCTTGCGGCCCTGCTGGGCGACCTCACGAGCGGCGGCCGCTGGTCTTCATCCGGCAGCAGCCACCGCCATTTGTACTGGCCGGAGCCGCGCATCCCTACGAGGCGAGCCATGGGCGACCTCACTGACGGGAATACGTGCCTAGAAGCTCCGCGCCGCTGAGGAGACCCGGAGGCGCTGTCGCAAGGGCGGGCAAGGCGTGAACCATAAGAGCGGCGGTGGCCAGGTGGCTGGGGAGGCCGCTCTCGATGCGAGCGCTGATCGGGGGCCGTCCGCGAATCACGATGACGTCGTGGGGGTCAGGCGCTCCCAGAAAGGCGCGCAGGTCCAGGCTCAGCATCTCGGCGCCGCTCCTATAGCCGCGGGCGAGCTGTCGCAGGCCCGCTATCCTGCCCCTCGCCACAATCGCAGCTTCGGTTTCCCAACATCTCGTGGCCTGGATCGGCTCGATCGTCTCCGCCACCTTGTCGAGTCGCCAGCCCAGGCTTGCGGCCATCAGGGCGACGGAGTCCAGAAGCGCGGGCAAGCCTACTAGCCCCTCGCTGGCAGCCTGGCGAAAAGCATCCACGGTCATGCCGACGCCGGCGGCGGCCCACAGAGCCGAAGGCGCCTTGGCCAAGTCGATCACTCTGGTCACCGATAGGGCCTCCACCTCCACACAGGCAGAGGCAAGGAACAACGGCAGCGAATCGGTGACGAACCCGAGGCTCGTCCCAACGGCAAGTAGGGCTACACCAGCCTCTTTGGCTGTCGCATCCAGCCTTGACGCCATCTCGGGATGACTCGTCCAAGGGCAGACCAGCTCATCGCAAGCTGAAATGACGCTCTTGCCGCTGGCCAGAAGGGGCAGTAGCTGGGGCGAGGCCACGCTCAGGTAGGGGCTGGTGGCGTGAATCACCACATCAGCGTCAACGCCGCTAACTAGGATCTCCGGCTCGCAGGAGACGGTGACCCCGAGGCCATAGCCGAGGCCAACAACCTCACCAAGGTCCCTGCCAACGTTCAGCGGATCCGTGTCCAGAGCGCCCACAATCTGAACGTCCGCGCGCCGGATCAGGAGGGCCACCACCCGCCTACCAACCTCGCCCAGGCCGTAGTGGACTGTCCGGAGGCGCTGCCTCTCCCTGCTGCGCGCCTCCTGCCTCCCGGTCACGGGTGCGGCTTCCGGTTCGCGATGCCGACGGGCCAACCAGACCATTCGTTATCTCCCCCCAGCAACGGCAGCTCTCCCACCGCTTAACCTCACAAGCTGATGGTCGCCAGGAGAGCGCTGTTATGTTAACATACCTGCCGCAGATCGCAAAAGGCGACGAATTTGTCAAGTAACCTCAAAGAACTGGGAGTCGTCGGTTGGAAGTCGAGACAGAGACTGGGGTAGAGGCTGCTGGCGCCACGCAGCGGCTAGGGGGCATTCTGCGAAGGCTTCTCGGCACACGGCTCTACGCCAACGCCTTCTATCTGTGGGCCAATGCTGTCGTCACCTCCGCTTCCGGGCTCATCTTCTGGGTAGTGGTGGCGAGGCTCTACGACGCCGAAGACGTGGGGCTGGCCGCCGCTGCCGTCTCCGCCTTGATGCTGCTGGGCGTGGTGTCCAATCTCGGGCTTGGCCTTGGCCTGATCCGCTTTCTGCCTGAGGCGGGCGATAGAGCTGGCTCCCTTCTCAATGGCTCCTTCACGCTGGGGGCCTTCGCGGCTACGGCAATCGCCACCATATTCCTCTTGGGGCTGCCATTATGGTCGCCATCCCTTGCTTTCCTGCGGGAGCAACCGCTCCAGTTCGTTCTGTACGCGCTGTTCGCGATCTTTGTCACCGTATGGTCCATTCAGATGCAAGCCTTCGTGGCTCTACGCAGAGCCGAGTTCGTTCTCCTGGCATCCGCAGCGGGAAGTGTCCTGAAGCTCGGCCTGCCGCTGGCGCTGGCCGCATTCCTGGCTCCTTTCACTATCGTAGGCGCTTGGGCAAGCGCTGCCGTACTGGGCGTGGCAATAAGCTCTTTCTGGCTGCTGCGCCGCGCTCACGCCGCCTACCAGCCAGCGATCAACCTCAAGAGATGGCCTGCCTTGAACATGCTGTCGTACTCTTTCGGGAACCACATTTCGACGCTTCTTCTGTCGGCACCCGACTTCGTTTTGCCTCTCATCGTTGTCAGCCGACTGGGAGGGGAGTCAGGCGCCTACTTCTACGTGGCATGGGCGGTAAGCATGATAATAGTCACTGTGCCCGTGTCGTTGTCCCTATCTCTGTTTTCGGAGGGATCCCATTACCGGCAGCGCCTGCATGGGGATCTTTGGAGAGCGCTTGGACCGGCTCTTGTCGTCTCTGCGCTCGGGGCAAGCGTCCTGCTCGTCGCTGGCGATAAGCTGCTCTTGGCTTTTGGAGGCGACTACGCCAGAGAGGGAAAGGATGTCATGAGACTGCTGGCTCTGGCGGCCTTGCCAGCCTGCGTTACAAGCGTCTACGTGGGCGTAGAGCGGGTAAGAAAGGCCGTCCGCAGGCTTATCCTGATGTCACTGCTGATCGCAGGGATAACTCTTGGGGGCGGCTACACCTTGTTGCCGTCGATGGGCGTTAAAGGGGTCGCCATCGCCTGGCTTGCGGCCCAATGCATGGCGGCAACCATAGCGACAGGGCAGTACTTCTTCGAGCGCAGCCGCCTGGCCAGAGCCTCCGCGCTGTAGGGCGTCGACCGATCATGCTAGGCGTAGCCTGCCTAGCGACGCCATATCTGAAAGCTTCCGTCGTCATAGATGCAGCTCGATGTCTCAGACACGCTCGCCTGGAACTTCTCCGGCTCAAACGCCGGGTCGAACTTCGACGGGTCAACCTCCTCTATGTATGAATTGGGGTCCAACCCTCTGAAGGCGACCACCAAAGATCCTAGGGAAAGGTCTACCCCCTGCGTTCCCACGACCTTGATCTTGTCCCACTGATCCATGGGAAGAATCAGACCCATGGCATACCGTTCGTCAGTCAGGAACGCATCGACTTCTTCATACGCTACCCTGCCGTCGAGATAACTCTCGAGTCTCCTCCATTCGGTCGGGTGCTCGCCGCCTTGCACCCAGCTCACTGAGGGGTTGTACAGGTGCTGAGGTATGTATCGGTTCCCCCACAGCCCGATCATGGAGGAGAACACGAAAAGGGCTGCCACCCCCACCAGGATGGCGGTCGGAACATACCTCATGGAGACCAACCGACCTGCTAGCTGCGTATAGAAAAGCCCCGCGCAAAACGCTACGAAAGGCATGAAGATCCCCACTGCCCTGTAGGGCGGCCCTGTGTATTTGAAGGCAGCGTCTGCCAAAACGGGTATTGCCAAGAGGAGGATGGCAGAAATGAAGAAAAGCCTTGTCGGGGTGTATCTTCGCCGCACGACGATGAGGACGAAGCCCAGGATCGCTCCGCCGAACATGAGAACATTTCGCAGAAGCAAGACGGCCACAGCCCACCAAGGCGAGGGGTAGGTATACCCGGTTTGCCAAATGGCGGGCTCGGCCGCCCCCGAATGCAGGATCTTGCTGAACCTGTCGAGAACATTGCCCACGTACGGCCAGATAACGGTGGCAGCCTCATTCCACCAGAGGAACAGGAAGACCACGGCTATCGCTCCGAGCATCAAGAAGGGAGCGAACTGATACGCTCCTGCCAAGAACTCACGCCGCCCAAGCGCTTCCGAGTATCTGGAGGCAACGGTCAATACCAAAGCCAGAACGAACAGGTACAGGACTGCCAGAAACGAGGTGTAGTGATGGGTGATAATCAGAGCGGCCGTGACGACGATGAGGAGAAGACTGAGAACCGGCGACGGTCTGTGAAGATGTCTGTAGGCTAGATAGAAGAACCCCAACAGTAGGACCACTGCCATGTATTGGTACTTGTAGAGCGGCGGGACGCCCTCGTTCAGAAATGGGGATGTCACCAAGATCAGCAGTGAGAAGGGCAGGAGGCCGTTCGCGAACGAAAAGTCGGAAGCGAACTCTCTGAGCAGTAGGTATGCCAACAGCAGGAAGGCTGCGAATAGCGCCCAGGGTAGAAACATGGCCACATCTAGGGGCGCCACGTTGCCCACCTCGGAGAGCGCCGCACCCACGAAATGGATCCCTGGCCATCCGTTGTACAGCGAGGTCACCGCGCGCTCAGGCGCATACTCTGGTGACAGGGATACCTTGCCGTCTTGGATAGAAGTTGACAGCACCCAATACTGACCATAGGGGTCGCCCCACGGCAGCACGGCGTAATGAGTGGCCAGGCCGTAAACGTGCATTATGAGGAAAGAAATGAAAAACACCTGAATGATCACAAGGATTCGATGCTCTCGGTAGGCTAGCAGCGAGAAGCCTACGATGATCGCAAGTGCGGCCGAGCCTGCCAGGTAGACCCACAGCGGGAAAGCCTTTGTCCAAAGCTGGTAGGCGATCAGCGCGGCGAGAAGAGCCTCGGCCAGGACTATGGACGGAAGCCTATACCTGACCATCGCCATCTTTTCCGAACAGCGGCTCACCACCGGTCTGCCGGTACAGAATTCGCAGCGTCTGGTCGAACGCTTGCTGGTACAGCGTCTCGCAGTCGTACTTCCGGGCCAGGGAGGCCATGTTCACCCTGTAGCTTTGCAGGACTTCCTCGCTCGCAAGCAGACGCGCGTAGGCGTCAGCGAAGGCCTCGGCAGTGCACTCGACCACAAGGCCGGCACCGGCTGTCTCGATTTCTTGAGCCAGAGCTGGCGCGCGCGTGACGATGACAGGCAAGCCTGCTGCCATGTAGAGCTTGACCTTGGCGGGATCCGCATAGCGAGCTGGTTGCCACGGAGCTGTCACGTACGGCGCGATCCCTGCCGCGCACTGCGCCAAGACCGCGCGGACGCCGTCCTGACCTTCAACGAACCCAAGGAACTCGACGTTGCGCATCAAGTCCAGGCTCTGCACTTTGTTCCTTAGCGCGGCTTCGGCGGGGCCTCTCCCGATGATGCGCAGCCTGATGTCCGGGATCGACCGTCTCACCTGGTCAACCGCATCGATGCAGGCGTCGAGCGCCATCCTCTCCGTCAGTTCACCGACGTATGCGATGGCTGGTGCGGCCCTTGTGCCTGACGGAGCGGCAGGGGGAGGCGCCGCATCGATGCCTATTGGGACAACGATTGCCGGAGTTCCCCGTCTAGCCACCTGCGCTTTCTTGAGACGCCTGAGCGCGGGTGTCTGGTGCCAAACCGCATCGGCAGACCCCATAAAGAATCGATCCATGAAGCGTATCAACGCGCTTCCAGCGGCGCGCTTGCTCAGGCCTCCACCGGGTGGGAAGTAGTCTAGGTCATAGTAGATGACCTTCTTCACGATTCCGAGCCGCCGCAAGAGCAGACCGACCAAGGGAAAGGGGTGTTGGACGCCGATGTACAGATCGAACCGACGCCTCCTGCATAACACGTCTAGTAGCGTGTATGCACACTGAACGATGAGAAGCGAATGGGCAATGCAGGCGGCCATGCCATGGTATGCTGACGCCCACCGTTTGCCATAGGTGTTCTCCTGCCGCAGCGAACCGCCTTGATACAGCCGGGCGGTAGTCACTGGCCCCGTTCGATAGTAGTGAGGGACAATGTGGGTGATGGCAACCAGTACTCTTGCGCGGGGCGCCAGAAAGTCAATGAGCGTGTCAACGAAATTGGCGTAAGTAACGACCAACACCGTGCAGGACTGAATCTGCTTCTGCCGTTCAGGACTCACCATATCTTCCTCAAGGCTCGAATCGATATGCTTCACGTGCTTTGCACACTTCTTCCGCCTGTGAAGACGAGGCTCCCATACAGGCAGAGGGTTTGCTCTGCTACCGCCCGCCATGTGAATTGTCGCGCCAAGCGCGCGTTTCGCTCCCGAAACTGCGCCCGCGTAGCATCGTCCCTAAGGAGGGAGACTAGCTTCTCTGCCAGCCGCTCAGGTCTGCCCGGCTCGACCAAATAGCCGTGGACGCCGTCCGGTACCAACTCCGGGATGCCCCCGACCTTGGTTGCTATGATGGGAAGCCCTGCGTACATGGCCTCCAAGATGACCAACGGCGACGTCTCCTGTCTGGATGGCAGGACGAAGACATCGCTAGCCAAGTAGCAGTCAGCTAGCTGCGCATCAGTTATTGATGGGCGGATGTAGACGTGCTCCAGCAGGTGCGTCTGTCTGACCAGTTGGGTGATGTTCTGCAGATACGCTTCGTCCGTCACGCTGCCAACGAGGTACGCTCGGAAATCTATGCCCGCATCCCTGACCGTCGCCAGTGCCCGAATCAGGTCCTCGTGTCCCTTGTTGGCATCAAACCGCGCAACACAGAGGATGGACTTCTTTGCATCCCTAACGATGAAGTCCTCGCACTTCGCGAACCTGCCAGCGTCAACCCCGTTTGGGATCACAACCGCTCCATCCGGCGGGTAGCCCAGAGCCCTCAATGACCTCCTGTCCATCTCGGAAAGGACAACGACGGAATCGAAGCCGCCCAGGTAGCGAGCCATCAGCGGCGACACGATGGGCCACAGGCGTAGGCTTCTCAGTTTCTCCATGCCTTCGTAGAGGCCATGGAGTGTCAGCACAAAGCTGCTCCTAGTGACGAGCCGCAGCAGCACATTGATGACTATCATAGAGAATCCCTGAACATGGACAATGTCTGGGCGGCTGCGGTTCACGGCTGCTATCAGAGAGGGCGAAAAGAACCCAAGCATGGGCATGCGGAGAAAGCGGTGCCTCTGCACCTTGATTCCCCGCACTGTCTCTCGCTCAGGGAGTCCGGCTGTCCAATAGCGCCAGGCCGGCACTCTGTCGCTACTTGTAGCGTTGAGCGTTTGAATGCTGATGTCGCAGGATTTGTTCAGCTCCTGCGCAAGTGAGAGAGTGGCATGCTCCACGCCACCCTGCGAAGGCCAGAAGAAGGGGGTGACAATGACTACCTTCATTGCTGTGTTGCTCGTGTCGGGCTAGCAACATCTCGCACCCAGTCGTTGAGTCGGCGCAGACCTTCTTCCAGGCCGACTTGAGGACTGAAGCCCAGTCGCCGCAAGTTCGCCGAGTCTCCCAAGAGCGTTGGTATGTCGCCTCGCCAGGTGTGGCCGGTGTAGCAAACCTCGGTCGCACCATCGAGGCCCGTGGTCTTCAGCATCCGGCCTACGAGCTCGCGGATAACGACCGGCTCGCCGCTGGCCACGTTGAGAACGGAGCCAGCCACGCCCTTTTGCGCCGCAATTAGCAGGCCATCTACGGTATCGGCTACATAGCAGTAGTCCCTAACCTGCTGTCCGTCTCCCAGCACCTCCAATCTCTCAGGCCACCTGCGAAGTTTGGCCAACAGGTCGAACATGACGTATCTGGTCTGCCTGGGGCCGTAGGTGTTGAATATCCTCACAGTCACCACGTCCAGAGCGTGCTCGTGCCAGTAGGCATAGCAGTACTTTTCTCCCGCGAGCTTGCTGACGCCATAGGGAGAGATGGGCCGGGTCGCGTGGGACTCGTCTATCGGCAGACGTTCGGGAATGCCGTACACAGCCGCGCTGGAGGCGTACACAATCCTCGGACGGTCGGCCAGCTCTGCCGCGGCTCGGAGCAGGTGGAGCGTCCCCAAGGCATTGACTCGGTAGTCGAAGAGTGGATCCTTCCAGCCCATAGAGCTTTCTTTAGTCGTTGCAGTGGCTGCCAGATGGAAGATCAGCTCCTTGCCCCTAACATCCGCCTCGACCTGCGAGTAGTTGGTGACATCGTGCTCGAGCAGATTGGCCGCCGGGTTGACGTTCTCTCTGCAGCCGAAGGACAGATCGTCCAGCACGGTGACCCTCGCACCGAGCTCAACCAGGCGGTTCACCAAGTGGGAGCCGATGAAACCAGCGCCGCCGGTTACCAGCACGTCTTTGCCACGCAGCGTACTTCCTAGCACGTGTGCTCCCCGCCCCTATGGCACTGCCGCGCCATCCCGAGCATGGCTGGTGCATTCATCGAGAACACGCTTCAGCCTCTCGTTGCGCCTTTCGATGGAGAACTTGCCATGCTCTATCTCCCCACGGGCGGCTGCGCCCATGTTCCGTCTCAGTTCTGGGTTCTCTATCAGGACGCTGACTTTCTCCACGAGCCGCTGCGCTAGCCGGTGGTCGACGGTGCGGATGGCCCGCTGAAACGACGGGTGCAGCGGGTCGTTAGGTATGGAGCCGTTGACATACCAGGGGACTCGCCCCGATTTCTCTACCAGCAGACCTGTCCTGCCATCTTCAACCACTTCAGGCTGGTGGTACACGTTGGTCGTCACGACGGGCAGTTCGTAGCTCATCGCTTCCAAGATCGACGACGCGACGCCGGTGTAGGAGGGCATCACGAAGATGTCCGCCGACATGAACTCTTGCTCCAGTTCCGGCCAAGGCACCACCTCGTCTATGATGCGCAGGCCTCGTACGCCTCGATAGCGCCTTTCCAAGGCGACGGGCAGATCGGACCGCAATGTGAGCGCGAGGTTGTCGTACCTGCGAGTCAACAGGGCGAAGGCTTCTAGGAGCTCCTTGCCGCCCTTGGCGTCGAACTGACCGAGGATGTTAGCGGAGTTGACGAACAGCAGCTTGACTTTGCCCTCATCGTGGTGCTTGGCGAAGTCGCGCCTCCGCTTTGCCAGCGGGATCACTTCCATCTTGTGCTCGAACCCCCTGCCATCCACGTTCGCCAGCAGCGATCCCTTGGCGAACTCGCTCCAGCACAGGATCCTCTTGCACCAGGGTGAGCCCAGCGCCCTTTCGATGATCCTCCTGTACCTCTGGAAGCGCTGATAGTCTCCGGCCAGGAAGTTGGTGAAGCAGCCTACATCCACCACCCAAGGCTCTCTTCTGAGAACCAGGTGCTCGCAGGCAAACGTCAGGTCCACTCCTGGAGGCGTGGCCCTCAGGGAGCCCAGGTATGACTTAATGAGAGCTAGCGGCAGTACCCGGCTCAGTTGCCGCTGGAGCGAGTACGAGGCGGTAGCCTTGCTCAGGGCCCGCGCGAGCCCAGCGGTCATTGGCTGCGGGCTCAGGAACTCGTAGCCCTGGGGAGGGAAGTCAATATACTCCCCGTACAGGGAGTGAAGCTTCCACACCGGCTCTATGTAGACTCGTTTCGGCAACTTGCTCGTCCTTTGGCCCTCTCTCGTCTCCTTGTCGCATCCAGAGAACCCACGCCCCCCAGCGAATAGCTGGGAACGACGGAGCTTCAGAACCCTACGGGTTCTGCTTAGGAGCCTGCCCTCTCCTGAACAAATTCCCGAACATAGGACACTATGGCTTTCCTCTGCTCGCTGCCGATGCCGTGGTGGTTGCCGAACAAGAAGGCATTACGATGAACGAGCCGGGCGTTGGGCAGGTCGCCCACCTTGCGGTAGGGGAAGAGGCGCATGGCTGGCTGCTCATCCATGTTGCCAGCCATGATGGGCCTGGTCTCCACTCCTTTGGCTTCCAGGTGATCCACCAGCTCCTCGCGGCTGAAAGGGGCACCAGGGAGCACCATGATCGGGTAGCCGAACCAGGCATGCCTTGTGCCCTCGGCCTCTTGGTACACACGGAGGTGTGGCAGCGCCCCTAGCTCCCTGCTCCAGTAGCGGGCGTTCTCCCGCCTCACCTCAACATAGCGCTCCAACTTCCCTATCTGGTGAATACCGAATGCCCCTTGTATCTCCATGGGCCGGAAGTTGTAGCCAGTGCTGACAAAGAGGAAGCGCGGGTCCACTTCCGGATGCTGCTGCGCGATCACATCCTTCGCCTTGAGATCGCGGGCCCAGCCGAAAACTCGGAGCGCTCGGGCCAGCTCAGCGTATTCGTCGTTGTTGGTCAACAACATCCCGCCCTCGATCGTGGCGATGTGGTGACTGAAGAAGAAGCTGAAGGTAGCGAAGTCGCCGAAGCTGCCCACCTTCCGGCCGTGGTACTCAGCGCCGTGGGCCTCGCAGGCGTCCTCGATGACCAGGAGGTTGTGGCGGCGGGCAATGGCCATGATCCTGTCCATATCGCACGGGTTGCCCATGAGATGGACCAGTAGAATAGCGCGAGTCCGCGGAGTTATGGCCTTCTCGACCTCCTCCGGGATCAAATCGAAGGTGTCCAGGTCCACATCCACCAGGACGGGCACCAGCCCTACGTTCGCGATGGGGAAGACGGCAGTGGCCCAGGTAACCGCCGGGGTTATCACTTCGTCGCCCGGCCGGAGGTATCCTGCGAGGAGGGGGCTAGTGAGAACCGACAAAGCCAGGAGGTTGGCGCTGGAGCCGGAGTTCACCATCACCGCGTGTTTGACGCCGACATATTCGGCGAACATGCTCTCGAACCGTTGCACCTTCTTCCCCATGGTCACCTGGGTGGAAAGTAGGCTTTCGAGCGCCTCCCAGACCTCTTCCCATCCGAAAGTCGGTACGCTGAGCGGGATTCGGGTTTGGCCTGGCACGAAGGGCGACCCGTCTTGCTGGGCCCAGTGCTGCTGAATAAGCTTCTTCAACGACCCGTTTATCGCTTCCGTCATAGTGCTCGCTCCTGAACGCTTTCTTGAAGCTTGGCCCGGTGCCTTTGGTCCAGATACCATTCGATGGTCCAGCGGAGGCCTTCGCGCAGTTCCGTCTTGGCTTTGAAGGCGAACTCCTTTTGTGCCCGGCTGGTGTCCAGACAGCGACGCGGCTGGCCGTCAGGCTTGGTGGCGTCCCACACAATTCTTCCGTCGAACCCGGTAAGCTCGGCGATGAGGGCTACCAAGTCCCTGATGGCTATTTCCACGCCCGAGCCGATGTTGACTGGCTCCGGCCTGTCGTACTTCTCCGTTGCCAGCACGATGCCCTCGGCGGCGTCTTCCACGTAGAGAAACTCGCGCGAAGCGTTGCCGCTGCCCCAGACCTCGATCTCGTCTCTCCCTTCCTCAATGGCATCGATGCACTTCTTGATGAGGGCAGGAATTACGTGGGAGCTCGCCGGGGCGAAGTTGTCACGAGGGCCGTACAGATTGATCGAGAGGAGGTAGATGGCGTTGAAACCGTACTGCTGGCGATAGGCCTGCGCCTGAACGAGGAGCATCTTCTTGGCAAGCCCGTAGGGAGCGTTGGTCTCCTCTGGATAGCCCGCCCAGAGATGTTCTTCCTTGAATGGAACCGGCGCTAGCTTGGGATAGGCGCAGACGCTGCCCATGACGACCAACTTCTCCACTCCGTGGAGCCGCGCCTGTTCTATGACCTGCAGGCCCATGAGGAGGTTGTCATAGAGTAGCTCTCCAGGCTTCTCCCTGTTCAGGCCAATCCCTCCGGCCTTGCCGGCCAAGTGAATTACGATCTGCGGGCGAGCATCGTCGTACATCCTGACGACGTCTGCCATCCTGGTCAGGTTGTAGTCAGCGCTGCGGGGGACGAAGACATCGCGACAACCCATATCCTGCAGCTTCTCCACCACGTGGCTTCCCAGGAAGCCCGCGCCTCCCGTCACGGTGATCCTCTTGCTCGCCAGCCAGCTCATGGCCCTCACCTCGCCTGCGTTGTCGCCGCAAGCGGGGAAAGGAAAGCATAGCCGCATTTGGCAAGGATGGCTTTGCCCTCCCCGGGAGGCTGCAGACCCTCAGCCTCCATGTCGGCATCCACCATGATGCGCACTAGGTCCTTGAATGTGATCCTGGGGCTCCAGCCCAACTCATCGCGAGCCTTTGTCGCGTCCGCCACCAGCAGGTCCGTCTCGGTAGGGCGGAAATAGCGCGGGTCGATCTGCAGATGCTCTCGCGGGTCCAATCCTACGTAGGCAAAGGCTTCCGCGAGGAAGTCCTGGACCGAATGGCACTCGCCGGTGCCGATAACGTAGTCTTGCGGCTGATCCTGCTGGAGCATGAGCCACATAGCCTCTATGTACTCGGGCGTGTAGCCCCAATCCCTTTTCGCGTTCAGGTTGCCCAAGTAGAGGTAGCGCTGGCGCCCCGCCAATATCTGAGCGATGGCGCGAGTGATCTTGCGGGTCACGAAGGTCTCGCCCCGACGTGGCGACTCGTGGTTGAACAGGATGCCGTTGCAGGCAAAGAGGCCATATGCTTCGCGGTAGTTGACGGTTGCCCAGAAGGCGTATACCTTGGCTGCCGCGTAAGGGCTGCGTGGCTGGAAAGGGCTCCGCTCATTCTGAGGGCCAGGCGCCTGGCCGAACATCTCGCTGCTGGAGGCCTGATAGAACCGCGACTTCACTCCGCTTCTTCTCAGCGCCTCCAGAATTCGGATCGTTCCGAGGCCCGTTATGTCGCCGGTATACTCGGGGATGTCGAAGCTGACCCTAACGTGGCTCTGGGCCCCGAGGTGGTATATTTCGTCCGGCTGGGTTTCGTAGATCAGATGGGTCAACTGGTTGCTGTCGGACAGGTCGCCGTAGTGGAGGAGGAGCCTGGCCGTTGTCTCATGCGGATCCACGAAGAGATGGTCGATGCGATAGGTGTTGAAGGTACTGGCTTTCCTGATAAGGCCGTGAACTTCGTAGCCCTTGGCCAGGAGAAGCTCGGCCAGATAAGAGCCATCTTGCCCTGTGATGCCCGTGATAAATGCTTTCCTGGCCATTCGTCCTCCCTCCCTATCCTGCCGATCCACTGTCTGCAGGTCGGGCGTCCTGTAGACCGGCCGCCTCGATTTGCCTGAAGCGCCATCTTCCCACTGCGTGGCCGAGCCCCACCGCTGCAATGCAGGCCAGAATGGCCGCCGCCTGGGCCAGCGCTGGCGGACGCCAAAACCGCACCAACCGCGAGGGAAGCGCCCGAAATAGGAGGTGCCGCAGGTAGGCGCTCTCGGTGGAAAGCGGCCTTACGCCGTGGGCGCGGGCTAGCTGCTCGATGCGCGCCTTGCAGAGCCCCTCCTCGTATGAGCGCTTGAGAAAGTATCTCCACGTTCCGCGGGCTGCCGGCACCTTGTGGCGGATGACACATGCTGGCTCATAAACGATCGTTGCCTGGGGCACTCCTCGCTTGAGGCGCAAGCAGAGCTCTGCTTCCTCGCCCGCCTGCCCGTCGTTGGCGACGCGCCCCAGCGAGCCATCGAACTGGCCGACGGAGGTGAACACCTCCCGCCGGAAGCACATATTGTGTCCATGCGGGTTGCGCACGTCAGTACGCTTCGAGGGGAGCCAGGTGAAACCGCCGCCCACTGTCCAGTCCAGATCCTCGGGAAGCCAAGACGGACGGCCCTCGACCCAATCGAGAACGGCCCGCCCGCCGGCCGCATGAACCCTTGGGTCTTCGAACGCAGCTATCAGGTTGGCAAGCCAGCCGGCCTCTGCCACGGCATCGTCATCCAGAAAGGCCACCAAGTCTCCTTTGGCGGCGGCAATGCCAACGTTGCGTGTCGCCGACAACCCTTTCGTCCCGGCGTTCAGGACGACCTTGATGGACTCGCCGAAATCACGTCGTGAGCGTTCATAGAGGTCACGGTTGTTATCCACTGCCACGATGATCTCCTCTGGTGGGCGGGTCTGCCGCTGCACCGACGCCACAGCGGCTCGCATGTCCTGAAGCCGCTCCTGGGTGTAGCAGCAAATGATGACCGAGACGGTGGGGCTCATGGCTGGCTCCCGTCCTGGTTGTTCTGGGCGCGCAGCTCAGCGGCGAAGATAGACAGAAACACGGCGGAAAAAGCCACCTGAAACCCCAAGACAGCCAAGAATGCCCCAAGTACGAGCGCTTTGGTCTCAGAGAATGGGCCAGAGCCGTGGGCGAACCAGTCTCCCGCTAGGAACGTCTCCAAGACGACACCGACGGCCAACAGGGTTATTCCGAGCAAGGCCATGTTACGGGCCATGTTCGGCCGAAGAAACACCCGGGCGGGGAAGTCATTCTTCGTAAACCTGTGCGCTAAGGCGTAAAGGCTAAGACCGAAGCCGAACACTGCCAGGTGAAAGCCCGCTAGAGAGAGCATGGCCGCCAGAACGAAGGTATGGGGGCCCAGACCGACCTCGCCGGCGGAGGCCGGGGCGGCCATCAGAGCGGCCATCAGCCCTACGCCAGCCGCGAACAGAAGAACGCCGGGCAGGATGAGAGCGACAGCCGGGTTATACAGAGCGAGCATTCTGAGTATGGTTTGGAAGATCTGATAGCCGTCCTGAAGGCCCCGGAGCTTGGCCTCGCCGACCCGGGGACGGTACTCGATGGGGATATCCGCGATGCGCAGCCCCATGCGAGCCGCCTTGATGGCTATCTCAGCCTCGATGCAGAAGCCGTCCGAGTCGAGGCGCATCTTGTCTAGATGCGCTTTCTTGATCCCATAGAAACCCGTGAGGGGGTCGTGGGCCTTGAAGCCGTACAGATTCCTGATCGCGCCGCGGAATATCGCATTGCCCAAACGGTTGAAAGCCGGTATCTGCTCCTTGCCCCTTCTCCGCGAGCCGACAACCATGTCAGCCTTGTCCAGACTGCTGGCCATGCGAGGGATCAGCTCGATCGGGTAGGTGTCGTCGGCGTCGATGAAGATGAGGTGCTCGCCGCGAGCTACCCTCATGCCTGTCTTGATCGCCTGGGCCTTCCCAAGGTTGGAAGCGTGGGGCACGACCCTGCAGGGGAAGGCAGCGGCAACGTCCCGGGTGCCGTCGGTCGAGCCGTCATCAATGACGATCACTTCGTATGTTTCGTCGATGAGAGGGAGCAGCTTCCCGAGGATGATTGGCAGCCCTTCCTCTTCGTTGTAGGCGGGGATAATGACGCTGGTGCGAGGCCCAGGCCTGTCTACACCTCCGCGCTCTCCGCGCGGTTCGCGCTTCTCCAGGGCGGTTCTTGTTTCAGTGCGCATCCGATCTCCCGGCCGGGTGCCTTCTCTCCTGTCTTAGCGACGCGGCCCGTATTTGACCACTACCTCGCGGTCCTCACGCAGGTCCGTCACGATTCGGTTTGGTTTGCCTTCCAGTTCCTCCCCATCGACCTCGGTGGAGACAATCCTGAGCCCGGGCGGCGGGTGGATGGTGATGGTGAGAGGGATCGCTCGCGTCCCGGGTTGCTTCTGGACGAATAGGCGGTACTCCTGAAAGTCCTCGCCCATGTAGGCGACCAAAGGGACGTCGTACGTAAAGGCGAGCTCTTTGCTCGCGTCCAGAGGCAACAGGAAGAAGCGGGCGAGGACGGCCTTTCCCTCTTCAGACCAGGCATCCTCTGCCCCCACCAGGGTTTCCCCCTCCGCTACTTCCCTGAGGCTGGTGTCCTCAGGCACCAGCAGGCGGAGGTAGTCGCCATACAGCGGCAGGGAACCGTCACCGACGACAAGCCCTGCTAGATGGGGGTCTTTTCCCTCAGACCATGCTGTGTAGTCGTTTGCATAGGCTACGGTGACCACGTTGGTTGCGTTTCCTTCCGCATCGATGCTGACATCGACGTCGATGCGCGGCTCCACCACGAGATTGAGCTTTGTGCTCCGCAGACTGGAGTCGACCACCATGAGATAGTCGCCGGCGGTCCCTTTCAGGCCGCCATCCCAGCCGAAGTCGGCGATCATCCGCTGCACCTCTGGATCGGTGTGGTAGAGGAGCAGGTTCTTCTCTCGCCCTACGCTGCGGAGGGCGCTCAACATCGATGCCCACTTGGAGGGGCCGCTCGTGAGCGTGCTGGCGATAACGTCCTGAGCCAGATAGCCCACGAAGTCATAGCGGTCCGTCTCCCACGGCCTGGCACCTTGGGGATGCGTTATGATGAGGGTCTTCTCGATGACGTCCTGGCTTGTGACGGTCGTGTCATACTCCTCGACCGTCATCGGTCCTAGCACCTCCAGCAGCCTCTCGAGGGTCAGGAAGTTGACACCAATGACTCCGTCGATGGGCTCCTGAGTGCCGCTATTGGTGTGGTAGATCTCGATCGCGTTCTGAGCAGCCGTCGGGAAGTCTGGCCACCAACTCGCCTCGGCCAGCCCCATCGGCCAGTCGCGCAGGAGATAGGTTTGCAGAGGCCGCGGAGGGTCGATGTAGCCGTCCGTCGCTGGGGGCCAGTTCGGGTTGATGCTCCCAACCTCGTCGAAGGAGAGCCGCTCCAGTCTTCCGTTATCGAAGGTGAGGAATCCATAGACAAGTATGAAACCGCCCGTACCCAGGATCTCGGTGTTGTCATGGGCCAGAACCAGGTATGTCTGAGGGCCGTCATAGCCCAGCACCTTGGGCGCCATGGCTGTCGCCCGTCTATAGTCCACGAGGCGGGCCTCCAGCTCTTCGATATGGTCATCCAGTTGGCTCACTGCTGAGCTGAGGGGAGCGAGCAGGCCATCGTCAGCTATGTGCCGGCGATTCTCCCGAACCGCGGCGAGCCTCTGCTCAATGACGGCCACGTTGGGCTCGACAGCTTCCAGGACTGGCACGACCCTCCCTGATAGCGATCCCCCCTGCGCATCTCTCATCGCTTGGTATGTACGCATCGCCGCTGTGGCTTCCATACCCATGTCCGAAGCGTCGACGCCTATCGCTGCGATGTCTCTTGCCGCATCGGCCTGGCCGCCTATCCAGGGCAGGCGGCTAGCGGCGAAGACCAAAGGATCTGAGCCGAGAGCATCAGAAGCACTGGCAAGCTTCCCTCGGGCCGCCCCAAAGCGTTGCGTTGCCTCGCTCAAGTCGTCTGTTGGCAGGTCAAGGCCCTCCTGTTCCATTAGCTCGCCGGCGCTGACCAAGAGGTCTTTGCCCTCAGCCAGGTCGTTGTAGATCCGCACATATCGATACGCCTCCACAACCGCGCTCACCAGCAGCGCAACCAGGATCGCGATGCTGATGATGTCGCGACCCCTCACCCATCGAAACCTCGAATGTCTCACCGATCTCAAGCGCCGCGAGACGGATGTCCCACCCACAGCTCATCCCGCGCTGCCTCTATTGCCGCCACCATTGCCCTACGCCAGCCGAGCCCGTCCGAGAGTCAGCGGGAACCTAGGGACTCCGATGCCGCCGGCTGCCTATTCCCCAGACCAAGGCGGCCCCGGCCGCGAGCGCTACAGCGCTCCCAATAGCGATGAGCGAGGCGGACCAGGAGTTGCCGTCGCCTGTCCCGACTCCGGTCGGGGGCACTGCCGCCGGGGGGGTAGACTCCGGCAGCACGGCCGTCGGCGTCGGCGGCTGGACCAGCACCTGGACCTGCCCCTGACAGCACTCTGCCTCGGCCACCACGACTATCAGGCCTGGGGCCCTTCCGACGCACAGCTCCGCCGCAGTCTCCCCCTTCTCGTCGGTCATCGCTGATGCCGGGGTCAGGGCGGCGTCAGTCCCCGGCTGGGAAAGGATCGACATCGTGCAGCCGATTTCAACTGCGGGGGCACCCGCGGCGTCCGTCACGCGACAGATGATCGGGATGCACTCGCCGGTAGACGGGGCAGTTTCACCTGTGGAGACGACGACGGCGCACGGACACGGCGACGGATACGGCGGCGGATAAGGTTCCTGCCCGGGCGGCGTAGCCCCCACCGGCATCAAGAACAGCCCGAGCGCTGCCGCCACCACGATTAGCCCAGCGACGATCATCCCCAGCGTGGATGCTATGCGAACCATCTCCTGGCTCCTTCCTGACGGGTAGGGATGCTACAAATAAGGCTGTGACGACGCGCCTGAAGTTGGCGGCAAATCGGCCAACGCTTTCCTTGCGGCCCCACGCTGGCCCGCCCTAGAATAGAATATGGCAACGGGTGTGGTCCCACGCTCCGATTGCCAGGCTCCGGCGGTGCTCGCCGTCGGGGCCCTTTTCCTTTCCCGGCCTGCTATCTATGCCCTAGCCCAAACTCCTCTATATGGCAGCAACCAGCAACAGGCCGTTGCCCATTTCCGCCACCCCTTCGACATCGGGAGCCCTGCTCCCAGCAGTCACCACCACACGCCTGTCTAACGGCTCAATCCCGGTTATTAGGAAACCGTAGGCCCCTTATACACCCATATCTATAACTTGTCAAGTATTGTAGTGTTTCAGGGCATGTGAGACAAGGGGAAGATCGTGTCGGGGCGTAGAGTGTTGCGCAGGAGAGAGCAGGGCAGAAGGAGATGGGTAATCAAGGCCGGCCCAGGTAAGTACGAAAGGTCGCCAGCGGGTGT
>Ga0315279_10003607_pt1 | contig 21421 bp, 19 predicted proteins | sample YL17G06_20_MG_FD_203694 | JGI IMG/M metagenome (GOLD analysis project Ga0315279, IMG submission 203694) | Sediment microbial communities from Yellowstone Lake, YNP, Wyoming, USA - YL17G06_20 | ecosystem: Environmental > Aquatic > Freshwater > Lake > Sediment | place: USA: Wyoming | collected... | reverse complement strand
GCGGCTGGCCCGGCATCCCGACTACCGCGCGGGCAAGATCGCCTTCAGCTATCTGGGAGATGTCTGGGTAGCCAACGAAGACGGGACGAATACCGTGCGCATGACCGACCACACCGCGCGCGAGGTGTATCCGCGGTTCTCACCCGACGGCCGCTGGATTGCGTTCTCGTCGAACCGGTACGGCAACTACGACGTCTTCGTCATCCCGGTGGCGGGCGGCACGCCGCGACGGCTGACCTATCACACGGGGAACGACGAGGTGGTCGGCTGGACGCGCGATTCGCAAGGCATCGTCTTCCGGGCGGCGCGCGGCGACGGCGCGTTTCCGAGCGTCGCGACGCTCTACGAGGTGCCGGTGCAGGGCGGGCCGGAGAAAGCGCTGCCCATGGACTGGGGCTACTGGGGCTCCTACTCGCCAGACGGCAAGCGGTTCGTCTTCAACCGCCATCCGGCCACGTGGTCCCGCAAGCACTACCGCGGCAGCTACGCGGCCGACCTGTGGGTGGCGGACCTCTCGGCCAAGACCTACACGAAGCTGCTCGGCGATGAGAAGTTCAACCGCTACTGGCCGATGTGGGGACCGAAGGACGAGATCTACTTCGTCGCCGACCCGCTGCCCAACGAGAAGACCCTCAAGCCCGGCAGCGCCGAGGTGCGCAAGAGCGTGAACAACATCTACAGGATGCCGGTGGCCGGCGGCCAGCCCACCCAGGTGACGAAGCACACCGACGGGAGCCTCTTCTGGCCGTCGATGTCGAGCGACGGCAAGGTGATCGTCTACGAGGACAACTTCGGCATCTGGAAACTCGACGTGGCGACGGGCAGGACCTCGGAGATCAAGCTGGACATCGTCAGTGACGACAAGGAGAACGAGAGCGACGTCGAGACGGTCAACAGCGAGCTGGACGCCTTCGACCTGTCGCCCTCGGGCCGGCGCGCGGTGATCTCCACGCGCGGCCAGATCCTGACAATCGCGACCGACCGCGGCGACGTCACGCGCGTGGCGCCCGACAGCCTGGCGTCGCGCAGCCAGTCGCCGAAGTGGTCGTTCGACGGCAAGTACGTCGCGTTCATCTCCGACCGCTCGGGCCGCGACGAGATCTGGATCTGCGATCCCGACGGCAAGGGCCTGAAGAAGATCACCGATCTCGACAACGAGAAGTCATCGCTGCTGTGGACGCCCGACTCCAGGCTGTTGCTCTACACCGCGGCGGACAGGAAGCTCTACGCGTACTCGGTCGCGGATGGCAAGACGGCGGTCGTCACGTCGAGCGACGTGGGCCGCATCGGCTCGGTGGCGGTTTCACCCGACAGCAAGTGGGTCACCTTCTCGAAGCCGGATCGGACGATGAGGTCGCACGTCTACATCGCGCCGATCACGGGCGGCGAAGAGCGTCACATCTCCGACGACAGCCTGCTCTTTGCCGAGAACAACGCCGTCTGGACGGCCGACAGCCGCTACATCGTCTTCACGTCCTCATCCGGAGTGGGCGGCGGGGTGGCATCCACGGGCGGGCGCGGCGGCAACACGATGCAGATGTGGGCGCTGTCGCTGCGCGACCAGGAAAAGGACCCGGTGAGCCGCGACATCGACAACGAGGCGCAGGGATTGGCCGCTGAAGCGGCGGCGCGCCAGACCGGAGGCGGCGGGCGCGGTGCGGGCGGTGGCGGCCCGCAGCCGCCGGTCGACGTGAAGATCGACTGGGATGGCCTGGCTCGGCGCGCGCGGCAGTTGAACGCGCCCGGCGACACGATCGGCGGCCTCACGCCGTCGCCCGATGGCCGGTCGGTCGCGTTCACCTCGTCGGTGGCCGGCGCCGCAGGGGCGCCTGCGGCCGACGGTGCTCAGTCCTCGTCCGGCATCTACGTCATCAACATCGAGAGCGGTCAGCTGACGCGCGTGCCGCAACCCGCGCCGGAAGCGACGGCGGGCCGCGGAGGCGGCCGCGGTGCGGCGGGCGGCGGCTTCGGCGGCGGCGGCGCGATGGCCTTCACGCGCGACGGCCGCACGCTGTACTTCCGCTCGGGGCGCGGCCTGTACGCCGCGTCGATTGGAGGGGGCGGCGGCGCGGCGGCAGCAGCGACCGCAGCGGCCCCTTCCGGAGGCGGACGCGGTGGCGGCCGCGGCAGCGCGGCCGCGCCGGCGGAAACCGGCGGGGGCACGGCGCGCCACGTCACCTTCACCGCCAACCTCGAAGTCGATCACAAGGCGCTGCGGCGCCAGGTGTTCAACGAGGGCTGGCGCATCATGAAGAACCGCTTCTACGACGCGAAGATGCACGGCGCCGACTGGACCGCCGCCAAGGCCACCTACGAGCCGCTGCTCGACTACCTGGTGGACGAGGAGGAGCTGCACGCGGTGATGATGATGATGATCGGCGAGCTGAACGCCTCGCACACGGGCGTGAGCGGCGGTCCCGCCGGTGCCGAGCGATCGCCCGCGCAGACGCGGCATCCGGGCTTCGACCTGGTCGCCGACGCGTCCGGCTACTACCGCGTCGGCCACATCTACAAGACCGGGCCCGCCGATCACGACTACATGAAGATCCACCAGGGCGACTTCGTCATCATGCTGGACGACCGCGAGCTGAAGACCTCCGACAACTACTGGCAGGCCTTCACGCTCGCGTCCGGCAACAAGTTCCACTTCATGCTGAACAACAAGCCGGTAAAAGAGGGCATGTGGGAGCTCACGGTGACGCCGCTCGCGAGCAGCGCGTTCGGCGACCTGCAATACGCGAAGTGGGTCAGCGACCGCCGCGAGATGGTGGACAAACTGAGCAACGGCGAGATCGGCTACCTGCACATCCGCGCGATGAACGCGCCGTCGCTGCAGAAGTTCGAGCTCGATCTCGCGGCCAGTCGCACGAAGAAGGCGCTCATCATCGACCAGCGCTTCAACGGCGGCGGCGGCATCGACCAGGAGCTGCTGGCGATCCTGAGCGGCCGGCGGTACCAGTACTCGGTCGGCCGCGACGCGACGATGCAGATCCCGCGGCCGCAGAATTTCTACGGGCCGATGGTGGTGATGCAGAACGAGCGGTCGGCCTCCGATGCGGAGATGTTCCCGGCGGGCTTCAAGGAGCTGGGGCTCGGCAAGGTGGTGGGCGTGCCGACGATGGCCGCGGTGATCGGGACCGGGTCCTACACGCTGCTGGACGGATCGAGCATCCGCACGCCGGGCACGGGCATCTGGACGGCGAAGGGCGAGAACATGGAGAACTACGGCGTGCCGCCGGACGTCTACATCGACAACACGCCGGCCGACTTCGTGAAGGGCCGCGACGCGCAGATCGAGAAGGCGGTGGAAGTCCTGAAGGCGGACCTCGCCAAGAAGATCACGACGCGACCGGCGCCGTAGCGCCTGCCCGGGTAGGGGCACGCCGTGCCGTGCCCCTACGCCACCCGCCTTCCGCCGGCACCTACTTCACGGTGAACGGCACTGACGCGATGAAGTTCTCGAACTCCAGCTGCAGCTTCCCCGCGCTCGGCCCCGTGCCGGACAGCGTCATCTTGTACGTCTCGATTGGCGCCGGAGGCTTGCTCATGTCCATCGGCACCCGCCCGAGATCCTGGTCCTTGTTGTAGGTCAGGCCCCACTGGCCCGTCTGCTTGTTGATGATGAGCTGCCAGGGGTCGGTGTTCACGAGCACGAAGATCGTGTAGTCGCCCTTCGGCACGGCCAGGCCCTTGATGTCGAGGTCCGCATCCGTGTGCAGCGCAGTCGCCGGGTTCGCGCCCGCGCGCCAGACCGGGTACGTCTTGTCCTTGCTCACGACGCCGCCCTCGCCGAAGATCTGGCGGCCGCGGACCGACGGCGCCGAGTACTTGATCGTGATCGCCTTGTCGGCGATCGTGACGGAGGTCTCCGCGGGCGGGCTGAGCGGCGGCTTCTGCTGGGCCGCCACGATCCCCGCCGCGGCGACGACGAGGACAGCGCAGATCGACGTGCAGGTTCTCATCGGGTTCCTCTCTTTCGCGGATGATTCAACTTGCCAGTATGAACCGACTCGGCCTTCCCGCACCAGTCACGTCACTGGACGTGGGCCACGCCCGACCCGGCGCTCGCATGCATCTCCGTGTCCTGATCAGGGTGTCGGTTCGCCGCGACGATCGAGGACGTGTGCCCGGGTGATCTTGCCCAGGTCCGTGGTCCCCGCCTGGCGCATCACCATCTGCAACTCGCGCCGCAGGATGTCGAGCACCGCCTCCACGCCCTCCTGTCCGAACGCGCCCAGGCCCCACAGGTACGGCCGCCCGATCCCGATCGTCGTCGCACCGAGTGCCAGCGCCTTGAAGATGTCGGTGCCGCGGCGGAAGCCGCTGTCCACGATGACCGGCGCGCGCCCGGCGATGGCCGCCGCCACTTCGGATACGCATTCGATCGTCGATCGCATGCTGTTCTCGGCGCGGCCGCCGTGGTTCGAGACCCACACGCCGTCCACGCCACGCTGCAAGGCGATCTCCGCGTCCTCGCGCGTGACGATGCCCTTGAGGACCAGCCTCATCGGCGTGGCGTCCTTGAGTCGCTTGACGTAGTCCCACGTCGGCGGGCCCACCTCCGGCGCCGGCGGCGCCGGCTTCAGACCGGCCGTCATCGGCTGCCGGCTGTTCCCGGCGCCCGGCCTGTCCGTGTGACACCCGCTGCAATCCGTGGTGTCGCGGCGCCGCACCCGCGCGTTGGTGACGCGGTTGCTGCCGCCGAGCAGATCGATCGTGTAGACGAGCACGGGGCAGCCGGCTGCCTCGACGCGCTTGATCATCTGACGCGTCTGGTTCCAATCGTTCCGCTGGTACAGCTGGAACCACACCGGTTCGCCGCGCGCGGCGGTGACTTCCTCGATGGACGTGGTGGCTGGCGTCGCAAGGACAAATAGCGTTTTCTTCGTTTTCGCGGCGCGGGCGACAGCAACTTCGCCTTCCGGGTGGAACGCCTTGTGGCTGCCGCACGGGCACAGCAGGATCGGCGTGTCCCATCGCGCGTCCAGCATCCGCACCGACATGTCGATCTTGCTGGTGTCGACGAGCCTGCGTACGCGCAACTGGTATCGATTGAAGCCCTCCCGATTCGCCCGCACCGTGCCGTCATCGTCCGTGCCGGTTTCCAGGTACCCCCAGTGCGCGGGCAGCAGGTTCTTGCGCGCAACCGCCTCGAAGTCGAAGACGTCCAGAGCGTCCTTTGCCGCCCTGACCAGGTCCGGCTCCTGGGCAAGCGCTGTGAACCAGTCACGGGGCAGGTCGAGATAGGCAAGAAGAGGACTTGCGGCGAGGAACCCGAGGAACGCCCGACGGGAGCTCCCGGTGGCAGCGACCATGGATGGCACTCCTTGTGGTGCTGCCGGATTATACAGCCGCGGTCGGGGCATGGCGGACCGGGCGCTACACGCGGAGGGCGGAGCAAGCTCCGCCCCTACACGGTCACTGCCGCTCACGCGGCCAACGCCACCTGCACGGGCGCCCGCTCGAAGTCGGCCGCGGCCATCAAAGCCTGAAGTGGCAGCCCGCCCAGCGCGGCGACGAACCGATCGGGCACGACCTGCAACCGGGTGTTGTAGAACGTGGCGATGTCGTTGAAGTACGCGCGGGCCAGCGCGATCCGCTGCTCGGTGTCCGCGAGCTGCCGCTGCAGGTTCAGGAACGACTCGCTGGCCTTGAGTTCGGGATACCGTTCGGCCACAGCGCGCACGAGCGGCAGGCACGCGGCCGGATCCGGCCCCGCGGCACCCGGCGCCGTCGCCTGCAACTGGGTCCGCAACGCCGCCAGTTCGATCTGCACCGTTCGCTCGTAGTCGCGCAGGCCGGAGAGCGTGGTGACCAGCATCGGGATCAGGTCGTGGCGGCGCTTCAACTGCACGTCCACGTTGGCCCAACCCTGTCGCACCCGCTGGCGCAGGTCGATGAGGCTGTTGTAGACCATCCACACCCAGCCGAGCAGCCAGGCAACAAGGAAGCCCAGTCCGGCGGCGATCATCAGGAGAACGCCCTCCGCCAGCGGATGATCTGTCGCCATGTCGCGCACCACCACCCCACCGATCGCCAGGGTCAGCCCGAGCACCCCGAACAGCCAGAACCCCAGCCGGAACCCGCGACTGACCTGCTGCTCGGAGCGCGTGGAGATGAGGAACAGCGGCACCTGCTTGTCCGTCGCGATCTCGGCGGCGACCACATCGTCGCGTTCCCGCGCCTGACCGACGACGAACAGGGGCGCGTGCAGCGCGATCGCGTGTTCCGAGAACCGGCGGCGATGATCCGAGTTCGCCACCGCGGTGGCCGGCCCCTTGCCGTAATACAGCGGGTCGCCGCGCCCGCACGTCTGGGACATCACGGTCTGCGGCTCGAGCTTGGCGCCTTTGGGCTGGATGCGGATCACCCCGCAGTCGTCCTGCAGGTAGAACGCCGTCTCCTCGCCGCCGCTGGCGACGGTGGTCCACCCGCTCTCGTGGCGCGTGCGGGTCTGCGTCTTGCCCTGGCTGTCGGTGTAGGTCTCGGTGATGGTGCGCGACCAGCTCTCCTCGACCTGCCAGCGGTAGTACACGCAACGCCTTCCCGTCAGGTAACCGACGAGCGGCTGCTCGACTTCGGCGGTGCCCTTCAGTTCCACCAGTCCGATGAAGGCGCCGGTGGTCTTCGACGTCGGCAGGTTGTCCACGAGCCGTCGCCGCTTTCCGGCGCGCAGGCCGAACAGCAGCGCCACGAGCGCCAGCACGCCGCCCGCCAGGGGGATGCCGACCAGCACGAGCGAATCACTGTTCATGAGGCCACTCCGCTACCGACTACCGACTGCCAACCGCCGACTGCCAACTGTCCTGCGTGTTATTCGACCTCGATCTCCACCCCACCGACGAGGCGCGCGTTCAGGTTGTAGAGGGCCCGGATGGGAGCGCGGCCGCAGGATGTTAGCACGAGAGGCGGGAAAGGCAGACTGGGCGTCCGTGAAGGTGGAGCAGGATCCGCGACAGACGGATTGGCGGGACGAAGGCGGTGGGGCAAGGCGAAGGCCTTGCCCCACCGTCAGGAGCCCGAAGCCCGGAGCCTGGAGCCCGGAGCCGCGTCCGTTAGCTCGTCGTCCGCTTGCCGGCGGGCGGCGTGAACTTGATTGGCTGCGGGACCTCCAGCTTCAGGTTGTACTTCGCGAGCGAAGTCGCCAGCGGCGCCGCCTTCGTGAACACGGCGTTCACGTCGGTGACGGCCTTCGGGAGGTCGGTCTTCGAGTCGGCGTAGGCTTTCATGGTCTGCTCGGTCGGCCACATGCCCCCCATCAGGCCGTTCTTCGCCTGGCCGATGCGCGCCGCCACGCTTGGTGTCGGCACGGTGCCGCGGCCGCCGCCAGCCTGGGCCCCGGCCGCACCTGCCCCACCGGCCGCACCTGCCCCGGCACCCCCACCTGCCCCACCTCCACCACCGCGTCCGCCGCCACCCTGCGCGAACTTCGGCACCACCGTGGTGAGCTCCTTGTTGAGGGCGTCGAACTGGGCCTTCACGTCGGCGGGAACGTCGCTGCGGCCCGCAATCTCCTTCGCAAGCTGCGTCATCGTCGTGTTGAACGGCGTGAGCGCAGCCGACACGTCGTTGGCCACGCGCTGCAGCTCGTGCATCTCCATCGCCATGTCGAACAGCTTCCTGCGCTCGAGCGCGGTCAGCACGACGTCCGGATCGCTGGTCACGCGCAGCGGCTTGGTCTCGACCGTCTTGCCGTCCACGATGAGCGAGACGTTGTACGTCCCGGCCAGCACGAACGGGCCGGCCGTGCCGCCGCCGGCGCCGCCGAATCCGCCGCCGCCGCGGCCACCGCCCCCGCCGCACCCGGCGCCGAACGGGCTGACGACCGCGCCCCCGCGGCCGCCGCCCGCCGCCGCACCGCCCCTGCCTGACGGCGGTGCTTCGGCGGGGGCTGCGCCCCGCCCAGCCCCACCCGCCGCACCTGCCCCAGCACCCCCACCTGCCCCAGCTCCACGACCGCCGGCTGCCGGCGCGGGGGTGGGCAAGGGTTGCACCCTCAGGTCCCAGCACGCCGCCTGGTAGCCGGGCTTGTTGCTGTTGGCGAGCACCGCGCCGGAGATCTCGCGCACCTCCTTGCCGGTCCCATCCGTGATCTTCAGCTTCACCTCGCCGACCTGGCGCTTCAGGTGCCACGAGATCACGGCCGCCTGCGGCGGGTTCTCACCAAAGAAGGTCTGGTCGCCCCAGAACTCGTAATTGCGGTCGCTCGCCGGCCGCCGGTACATCGCGGTCGCCGGCGGCGTGAAGAGCTTCGCGTCGGCGCTGGTCGCCTGCGCCGCTGCGAACTCCTGGATCGGCTCGAGGCGATCGAGGATCCAGATCGAGCGCCCGTGCGTCGCGAGGATCATCGCGTTGTCGCGCGGGTGCAGCGTGATCTCGTCGATGCGCACCGTCGGCAGGTTCGCCTTCGGGCGCGTCCAGCTCTTCGCGCGATCGGTCGTCACGAACAACCCGGTCTCGGTGCCGAGGTAGAGCACGTCCGGGTTCTTCAGGTCCTCGGCAATCGTGCGCGCTACCTCGCCCTTCAGGTTCGCCACGATCGGCTGCCACGTCTGGCCGTAGTCGGCGCTCACGAAGATGTAGGTCTCGAAGTCGTTCTGCCGGTGGCCATCGAACGTGGCGTACACCGTGCCCTCGGCGAAGCGCGACGGCGCGACGCGCGAGACGTAGATGCCCTTCGGGAGGCCGGGCACCTTGTCGATCACATCCGTCCAGGTCTTGGCGTCGCGCGAGACCTGCAGGCGCCCGTCATCCGTGCCGGCGTAGTACAGCCCGGCACGCTTCGGCGATTCCGCGAACGTCGTAATCGTCGGCCAGGCCGCGATGCCGTCGTTCCGCGAAATGTTGATCTCGCTCCCCTTCACGCCCATCGTCACGATGGTGTCTCGGCTCGCGCCGCTGGTGAGATCGGGGCTGATCGCCGTCCACGACAGCCCGCGGTCCGCCGAGCGGAACACCTTGTTGGCCGGCGCGTACATCACCTTCGGGTCGTGCGGCGACATCGTGAGCGGCGTGTCCCACTGCCAGCGCAATGCCGGTTCGCCCGGCGCGGCCTGCGGCCGCACGGACATCGACTCGCCGGTCACGCGGTCGTAGCGGGTCATGTTGCCGTCCTGCGACTCGCTGTAGACGACGCGGTAGTCGGTCGGGTCCTGCAGCGCGACGAAGCCGTCGCCCCCCTGGATCGTCGTCCACTGGTGGTTGCCGATGCCGGCGACGCCCCGCACCGCGCTCGGGCCGCACCAGTCGTAGTTGTCCTGCATGCCGCCGCACACGTTGAACGGCGTCGCCATGTCGTAGCTGACATGGTAGAAGAGCCCGACCGGCAGGTTCGGGAAGAAGACCCACGTCTTTGACATGTCGTACGACACCGCCAGGCCGCCGTCGTTGCCGGTCATCAGGTGATTCGAGTTGGCCGGATCAATCCAGATCGCGTGGTGATCGGAGTGAATCCTCGACGCGGCCGCGGTGTTGACGGTCTTTCCGCCATCGAGCGTCTGCTGCAGGTCCACGCCGCCCAGGTAGACGACCTCGGGATCGTTCGGATCGATGCGGACCTGGCTGAAGTACATCGGCCGCGGGTTCACGTTGCTCACCTTGCGCCAGGTCGCCCCGGCGTCGTCCGAGCGATAGAGCCCGGTCGGCGCGCTGCTCACGCCGGCTTGCGCGCCGCGGCCGCCCTGGCCTGCCGCCGCCGCAGGGGCGGCCTGGCCGGCCGCTGCGCCCATGACTTCCTCGCCGCCCGCCGGCGCGCCGCCACCACCGCCGCCACGGCCACCGCCGGGAGCCGCGGGCCCTTCGATGGTGGCGTAGAGGATGTTGGGCCGCTTGCGGTAGACGTCCACCGCGATGCGGCCGAGCGGCCCGGCAGGCAGGCCGCCCGCCAGTTTCGTCCACGTCTCGCCGGCGTCGGTCGACTTCCACAACGCGCTGCCCGGCCCGCCGCCGTTCATGCAGCACGCCGTGCGGCGCCGCTGGTACGTGGACGCGTACAGGATCTTGCTGCTGGTCGGGTCCATCACCAGGTCGTTCGCGCCGGTGTCATCGTCGACCTTCAGCACCTGCTTCCACGCCTTCCCGCCATCGATCGTCTTGTAGACGCCGCGCTCGCCCCCGGGTCCCCACAGGCTGCCGGTGGCCGCGACGAACACCACGCTGTTGTCGCGCGGATCGATGACGACGCGGTTGATGTGGCGCGAGGTGCGCAGGCCGATGTTCGTGTAGGTTTTCCCGCCGTCGGTCGACTTGTAGACGCCGTCGCCCCAGGACGTGCTCTGCCGGTTGTTCGACTCGCCGGTGCCGACGTAGAGCAGGTCGGGATTCGACTGCGAGACGGCGATACCGCCGATCGACATCAGGCCCTGGTCCTGGAACTGGGCCTCGAAGGTCGTGCCGTTGTTGGTGGTTTTCCACACCCCGCCGTGAGCGCTGCCCACGTAGAAGATCGCGGGGTTCGCCTCGTAGACGGCGAGGTCCGAGATGCGGCCGGACATCGAGGCCGGACCGATTTGCCGGAAGTGCAGCGAGTCGAAGGGCCCGCCGGGACTGGCGGCCGCCGCCTGTCGGGACTGTCCGACCAGGGACTGGCCTGCCACGGCGAGCGCCAGCGCGACGAGAAGAGCGATCACGTGACGTTGCTTCATCGCGACAGCCTCCAAGGATGGCGAGTGTGGGTTGGGATTATACAGGGTTCAGGGGCCAGCGGAGTCCGAAGTCCGAAGTCCGAGGTCCGAAGTCCGAGGGTCCGTGGTTGGTAGTTCGCAGTTCGCTTGTCACGCGGGTAGGCCACCTGCCGACCGCCAACTGCCAACTGCCAACTGCGAAGGCCCAGAGCCAAAAGCCTAAAGCCCAGGGCCGAAGGCCCATGGACCATAGTAGAATCGCGCAGCATGCCCTGCTCCCCGCTGCCTCCGGATTGGCCGGCCCTGCCCGACGCGCAGCTGCTCGACGTGCGCATGAGGGACCTGCCGCTGCACATCGAGGGCAGCGCGCTCGAGGCGCGTATCGCCGAGCTGCGCGCCGAGCTCGACAGCTGGGAGCTGCGGTTCCCGCTGCATTTCTATCTCGCCGACGAGTGGTTCACGCACGACGGCATCTCGGCCATCGCCATCGCGTTCTACCTCGCCCACCCCCGGCTCTCGCAACTCGAAAAGGCGCAAATGCTCGAGGTCGAGGGCGGCGACTACGAGTGGTGCATGCGCATCCTCCGGCACGAGGCGGGACACGCCATCGACAACGCGTACGCGCTGCGCCGGCGCCGGCAGCGGCGCCTGCTGTTCGGGAGCCCGCGACAGCCGTACCCGGAGTCGTACACGCCGAAACCGTACAGCAAGAGCTACGTGCTGCACCTCGATTCGTGGTACGCGCAGAGCCACTCGGACGAGGACTTCGCCGAGACGTTCGCCGTCTGGCTGACGCCCAACAGTGACTGGAAGCGGCGGTATGCGGGCTGGCCGGCGCTCAAGAAGCTGGAGTACATGGACGCGCTGATGCAGTCGCTGCGCGGCCGGCCGCCCGTGGTGAGCAGCACGGAGGAGGTCGATCCGCTGCGGCGCCAGCGCAAGACGCTCCGGCAGCACTACCGGCGCAAGCGGCGCCGCTACGGCGTGGACCACCCGGGCTTCCACGATCGGGATCTCCGGCGCCTGTTCTCCGACGCGCCCGAGTTCGCGGACAACATGTCGGCAACGCAGTTCCTCGCGCGCCTGCGCCGGCCGATTCGCCGCCTGGTGGCCGGCTGGACCGGCATCTACCAGTACACGATCGACCAGGTCATCGAGGACATCATTGGGCGGTGCCGCGAGCTGAAGCTGCGCCTCGCGTTGCCCGAGGACCAGGCGCGCGAGCAGTTCACGGTGCTGCTGACCGTGCAGGCGATGAACCACCTGCACAGCGGAGGGCATCGAGTCGCGCTATGAACAAGCTGCGAATCCTTGCGCTCGTCCACAGGCACCTCGTCCCCCCCGAGGACACGACGGGCGTCGACATCGCGGCCGCCGACTGGAAGATGGAGCACGACGTCACCACGACGCTCCGCAAGTGCGGCCACGAGGTGAAGATCCTGGGCGTCCAGAAGGATCTCGCCGCGATCGGCGCCGGCGCCGAGGAGTTCAAGCCCGACATCGTTCTCAACCTCCTCGAGGCGTTCGACGACGTGACGACGTTCGACCAGAACGTGGTCAGCTACCTGGAGCTGATGCGCGTGCCCTACACCGGCTGCAACCCCCGGGGGCTGATGCTGGCGCGCGACAAGTCGCTGTCGAAGGAACTGCTCGCGTACCATCGCATTCCGGTCCCCGACTTCACCGTCGTCCGGCGCGGCCGCAAGCCGGTGCTCACCAAGCGCCTGAAATACCCGCTGATCGTCAAATCGCTGTTCTTCGAGGCGTCCGCGGGCATCTCCCAGGCCTCGGTCGTCGAGAGCGACGACCAGCTGGCGAAGCGCGTCCAGTTCATCCACGACAGCCTCGGCACCGCCGCGATCGTCGAACGTTTCATCGACGGCCGCGAGATCTACGTGGGCGTGCTGGGCAACGAGCGGGTGCAGGTGTTCCCGGTGTGGGAGATGACCTTCACGAACATGCCGGAGAACACGTGGCGGATCGCCACCGAGCGGGTGAAGTGGAACACCCGGTATCAGCAGCGCCACGGGATCGAGACGCACCAGGCGGAGCTGCCCGAGGGGCTGGGCGAGCGCATCCAGCACATCGTGAAGCGCGCGTACCGCGTGCTCGATTTGAGCGGCTACGCGCGGCTGGACGTGCGGCTGGACGGCGACTGCAAGCCGTTCGTGATCGAGGCGAACCCGAACCCGCAGCTGGCGCAGGACGAAGACTTCGCGGATTCGGCCGAACGCGCGGGCCTCTCCTACGAGAAACTCCTGGAACGCATCGTCGCCCTCGGCCTGCAGTGGCAGCCGGAACGCACGGGATAGCGATCGCGACGTCCGGTGTCCCGTGTCCGGTGTCCGATGTCCGATGTCGGACGGGACGTCGGACCAGGGACCAGAGACCAAGAACTACGTCCGAAGGTCCGAAACCGTAGGGGCCGAGCTTGCTCGGCCCGACGCCAAGGCCAAAGGCCCAAGGCCAAAGGTCCAAGACCCAAGGCCTGGAGGCGGTTTCAGAACCCAAGCGGGTGGCCGCGAACGGGCGCCCGCCGGCGCGGAGCGACGACCCCCGTTGCATGCATTGAGGAGTGAGCACCGGTGGGCTGTTCGCGGACAGGACCCGAACAGCGAAGGACCGGTTATGAAACCGGCTGAAGGGACTAACGCCCAGGGACCATGTTGTATCGCCGGCACGCGGAATCGACGATGGCGCCGATCAGGTGCCGGTAATCCTCCGTCTCTCCCTTCGGCGAGCCGTGGTAGATGGTGTAGAGCTGCGGCGCCCAGCTCTTGCGCGGCTTGAGGCCGGGAATCCCGTTCACTTCCATGATCCGCAGCTTGCCGGCCGCGTCGGTCTTGATGTCGATGCGGACGTGATCGAGACAGTGCATGGCGTCTGCGGCCCTGGCGGCCAGATCCCGGGCCTCGTCTGCGCACGCGCCTTCGCAACGGTGGACGTGCGTCAGGCCCATGCCCCGCAGATCGCTCCTCAGCACCTTGTGCTTCCCGTAATAGGTGTCCTCCACGGTGACGAGACCCGGGAGACACTCCCTCGTACCGGCGTTCCCCAGTACCAGCACCGTGAACTCGTCGCCGGGCAGGAACTGCTCGACGAGCGCAACCTCGCTGAACTCCTGCTCGATGAACGCCGCCTGGCGGCGCAGCTCCTCCGCCGAAGACACCACGCTGTTGTCGGAGATGCCCACCGACCGCGACTCGCACAGCGGCTTCACGAAGGCGGGGTATTGCACCTCCGACAGGTCGTCGCGGCTTCGTACCAGGCGGTGCGCGGGAACGGCGACGCCGGCGCGCGCGAGGATCTCGTGCGTCTCGTACTTGTCGATCATGTCCTTCATCGTCTGGCTGTTGGAGCCGATGTAAGGAATGCCGAGCATGTCGAACACGTCCGCCACCCACGTCCCGCCCTCGTTCCTGCCGATGAACTTGTCGTTGGGCGTGATGTAGTAGAGCGCGCTCCAGACGAGGTCGAACCCGCCGTCCTTGATGACCTTGTGAAAGTCGGAATCGGTCTCCACCCAGGCGATCCGCGTCGAGTGTCCGCACGCGTTGGCCGCCTCGCCGACGCACTTGGTCACGCTCAGATCGCCCCAACCCTGTGCATCGCCGCCCGGACCGGTGAGTAACAGAAGCCTCATAGTGGCCGTCGCTCCGTCGGAGGCCGCCAATCAGACGCACGTAGGCCCCGAGCTTCAGCTCGGGGTCCGCCAATCAGAACAGATCGGGCACGCGCGTGTACGACAACAGCGCCGCCGCCGTTGGCGGCGACACCGCTTCGACGCGCCGCGCCATCGCCCGCCGCTTGTGGTCGTCCATCTCGACCTTGGAAACTACGGCGACCGTGACGGAACGGGATCGCGTTCTCGATTCCTCGGCCGTAGGGGCCGAGCTTGCTCGGCCCTCGCGTGTCCGTTCGGCGAGGCGTAACAACTCCGCGACGAGCCGCGCGCCGGGATCGAGCGTCTGCACCGGGCGCCCGCACCGATCTTCCAGCGCCGCGCGCATCTCGTCCCTCACGTAGCTGTAGTGCGTGCAGCAGACGCCCAGATACAGCGGGTTGCCGGGCGGATCGGCCCCTCGCGCGGTCGTCGTGCACTGGGCAATGAGGGTCGCGATGGCCTGGCCCTCGGGATCCATCTCGATCGCCTTCGCCAGGCCGTGGCACGAGACGGCGGTGATCCGCCGCGGCGTAATGCCCTTCTCGACGAGCCTGTCGCGGTGCACGCCCGATTCGATCGTCGTTCTCGTCCCGAACAGCGCGATCGAACTGGCCGGCTGGGCCGTCAGCGCCTCGTGGAACACGTCGACGCCGCAATCGACGATGCCCAGCACCGGGATGGCGGCCGCGCGACGGAAGGCGGTGTGTTCGTAGACGATTGAGAGCGTGTTGCACGCGATGACGATGCGGTCGGGCTGCATGGCCGCCATGCTCGCGAGCGCCCGATCGAAGGCGCGCGCTCGCGACGCGACGTCCGGGAGGTCGTTGTATCCGCTCGCGTCCTCCGGCCAGGCATTGAAATACGTGATGCGGACACCCTCATCCGGGCTTGCCGCCCGCAGGGCCCGCTCGGCTTCGGCGCAGACGGACAGCCCGCCCAGGCCGGAATCCGTGATCAGCAGGTGCATGATTCGTGGTCCGGGACTGTGATCCTCACCCCCGTCTCCGCCGCCTTCGCGCGGGCGACACGTCGATGGCGAGCGCGATCACGAGCCCGACCACCGGCCCCAGGGTCCACTGTCCGCCGAACCAGTGCTGGACCGCGGTGTACCAGAGCAGGGTTGTCGGAAGGAAGATGAAGCCGAGGAGCGGCCAGAGCACCGAGTCGAACACCCCGCGGAACCAGTGCGTGAACAGCCAGACCAGGACGATGACCACGCGCGGCGTGATGAGCGCGAGCAGGGCGAACAGGCAACCCATGGCGACCTCCTGCAGCGAAACACCATGCGGACCCGGCGCCGCATCTTAGCATGGCAGTCGGAAACGACGCTGGTAGAATGCTGCTGCCTCCGGACATCCGGTGAACCCCATCCTCGACGCGCTCATCGTGCTCGGCCGGGGCCTCGTAGCCCTGCTCGCGGCCCTGCTGCCCCGCCGCTACTGGAACGCCTTGTCCGCCCTGCCCATCGAGCGGCTGGCGGGTCCGTCGGCGCTACTGGCGCTCCTCGCGGGCGTCGTGGCCGGCGGGCTCGGTTTCATGAATTACGCGGCGCGCGCCGCCGGCGGCGCCGTGGACGCGTCGTTCCAGATCGGCGCCCGCCAGGCCCGGGGTGAAATCCCCGGTGAGATCACGACCGTGACCATGCAGGGCGTGTCGGTGCTCTCGCTGTTCGCCTTCGTCTTCTTCACACCCCTCGGGCTCTTCTCGCTCTACCTCGCCGCCACGGGCCTCTTGCGCGTCGCCGGCAGCCTCGTGGACGATCCGTTCGGCGATCCCATCCTCACGGGAGTCGATACCCTGGCCACGCAATCGGCTCGTCGCCTTCGGCGGGCGCACGTGCGCCGGGCGCGCGAGCGCCGCGAAGGCCCCGAGGTGCCCGACCGCCTGTTGGCGGGCGACTGCGCGAATCTCCCAGGGTTCGAGTACGCGGTCGTCGCTTCACGCCGCAAACCCGATTGGACCGCGGGCACGTTCGTGATCACGAGCGACAGGTGGTACACGCTCGGCGAGCCCTTCGATATTCAGCTGCCCGAAGGGTTGAGGACCGTGTACCCGTTGAGAGAGCAGAAAGTCCCCGAGGTGCCGCGGCGCACCGTGCGATACGAATTGCCGCCGCTCGAGCAGGGACGACTTCGGGTCACGACACTCGCTCGACCGCCGGCGCCGCCGCGCGGCCGGCTCGATACGCAACGGCGAGTCCCCAGGTGACGACGGGAATGGCGACGTAGGTAAGGCCGATGCCGGCGAAGTACGCGCCAGCCGACATCTTCATCGGCCCGCCGAAGAGGAACAGCGGCGCGTCGATCAACACGCACATCGCAACCCACGGCCGCTCCTGGGTGGGTGCTTCATTACTTGGACGGCCCCGCCTCACGTCGCCTTGAACTCGTCCTCTATCGACGCCATTTGCTGCAGGTGGCGCCGAGCGTGCTGCGCCAGGAAGTACAACCACTGATAGAGATCGATCCGCCCGAGCGCATTGACCGACATGCGCAGGTGGCACAAGGCGCCCTCGCCGTGGTTCAGGCGTTCCAGCAGCGCCAGGCACTCCTCGAGATGCCGCCGCAAGATCGCACGGACCTCCCCGGGCGTCGTCCGACCGCCTGGCGCCATGTGTTCGGGGCGCACCCACGGGAAGCTGCCTCGCTCGCCGATTGCCTCCAACCGCTCCAGGTCGCTCTCGCCCGCGGGAATCGCTTCCCCGTTGGCGGCACGGCAGACCGCCTTCTCGACCGCCTTCCTGAGCGTCAGCATCAGGAAATGGTTCGTCAGGCTGATGTGCTCCAGCACCTGGTCGATGGTCCACCCGCGCGACGCCGGCCGGAAGGCGCGCTCGTCGGCCGGCCGCTCGAACCAGTCGTCAACCTGCGCGAACACTTCGAGCAGGCTCGCTCGCACGATCGCGACAGTTCTCGCGTGCGTCATCAGACCTGGTGAATTTGTATGAGATTGCCGCAGGTATCATCGATTACCGCGACGATGACCGGACCTGTTCGTGTCGGCTTTGTCCGAAACACCACGCCATGCGTGGTCAATCGTTCGTAATCTCCTTGAACATCCGCCGAGGCGAGTGAGGTCGCAGGTATCCCGTCCTCAAAGAGGGCCTTCTGATACGCCCTGGCCGCAGGATGGACGTCCGGCTCGAGAACCAGCTCGATGTCGGCCGACCCTTCGGGCGAGACAACCGTGAGCCATTTGACTTCGCCCATTGGAAGTTCTGTCTTCTTTACGAAGCCCAGAACGTCCGTGTAGAACTTCAGAGCCTTGTCCTGATCGTTGACGATGATGCTCGCCAGGGTGATCTTCAAGAGAGCCTCCACTTCGCAGGCCGTCAGTGCGACGGTGCCTCCGCTCACAATCTCGGTCCGATGGCTTCGACGGCCTCCGCGGAGGTGACGACCGGGACAACGTAGAATTCCACGAGGTCGTTCCAGTGGGCGATCCAACGGTCGATCAACCGCGCGTCGTCGCATTCCATCAACTGATAGCATCCCTGGAAGTCGGCCGACACCCAGCTACCCAGATACTGAAGGCCGTCAGGGACGAGCCGCCCTCGATCGCGAAGGCGCCGGTACACCGGAACCGCGTCACCGCCGCGAAAGTGCTCGACAACCATGTAGAGCATCTTCGGATCCCTCGCACCTGCGAGCAAGCCAGCCTGGCGGCTCGCGCTCACGCGCCGGCCGCGGTGCGTCGGTGACCGCTGGCCGTCGGGTGCATGCGCGTGTCAGGCAGGCGCTCGCGCCCTGCCAGCTTACCTGAACGCTACCCGCCAGGCTGCACCCGAACGACCCTCGTCTCGGCAACGCGGTCTCCGAACCGTGCCCGTTCCACTGACGTGGCGATGAGTATTGCGCCGAGAATCCCAAGCGCGGGGAGACCGTCAACGACCCGAAGGATGTTTCTGAGTAATGCACTCGGCAAGCCAACGTGTGGCCCGTGAGCCCCCACCACACGCAACCGCAGAAGTCGTTTGCCCAGAGTGGCACCGACCAGTCCCTCGAAAAGAACGAAGTAGAGGAACATCACCACGAGAAACACAAGACATAGCGGATCGGAAATGAACACCCCGCGAGCCCAGCGATGGTCTGTGGCGGCCATGATCCACGTGCCCTTCACGATCCGGGTCACTGGGAAGAACACCGCTGAGAGCACAAGTACATCGAGCAACAGGGCGGGGAAGCGAAGCCACAGCCCGGCGTACTCGCGCGGACGACCGGCCTCGATGACTGCGTTGTCGCTCACGTCGGTCCGATCCCTCATACGTCTGCCTGACGGCGGCGTTTCAGCCGCGTCGCCTCATGATCACGCCCGGCGCCGTCGGCTGCAAGCGCGTGTTGGCCCCCGGCATCGCGAATTCACGTGCCCGGTGGCGGTGGCGGCACGAAGCATTGCACGGCAGCCGCGAACCATCGTTGTCCCTGTTTCTGATACACCCCGAGGCACAGCCCCTTTACGTCGCCCGCCTGCACTCCGGCCGCCGTCTTCAGGCCGCTCGAGAGGAACGTCGCTTCCTCAACCGCGACCGCTTCGCCAAGGAGTCGAATCCGCTCCGGCGTGATCGCGATCTGCGTGCCTTTCAACGGTCCGGCCAGCGAGTCTCGCAGTCCCTTCTCAATCTCGAGACGCCCTCGATGAGTGACCCCGGTCGCATAGGTGTGCGTCCCATCCTCAGCGTAGATCGCGGCAACACCCTTTGCGTCACCCCGGTTGTACGCCGCAACGTACTCCTTGACCCGGGCGCGAATCGCCGTCTCCTCGGGCTCCTGTGCCAGAGCCAGACCCGGGACGCCCATGCCGAGCGCCGCGAGCGCGGCGACCCGATATAGCCGTTGCATTGCTCCCTCCTTTGTCGATCCGGAACTCAGGACAGCAATCGGTCCGCTTCCTGCGCCGCTCTTTCCGCCTCGTGACGGACGGGCTGACGGCTCGCGCTCACCCGCGGCCGCGGGGTGTCAGCGCGCGTCGGCCGTCGGGTGCATGCGCTTGTCAGACGGCGACCCGCTACCGATACCTGATGGCGGCATGAGCCGGTGCCTGTCGAGAAATGCCTTCACCATCGGCCACGGCCGCGGGCAGTCGTTGTGCCCGCAGGCCATCTGGACAAACTGTGCTCCCGGCACTGCGGCTGCCAAGGCCCTGCCTTCCCTCACTGGGACAACTTGGTCCAACCCGCCATGCAGCACCAAGAGCGGTCCCCGGTAGGTCCGCAAGGCCCTGAGATTGTCGAACCGGTCCCGGATCAGGAAGGACGGTACCAGGAAGCGGGCGGCGAGCCGCGGCACGCTGGTGAACGACGACTCGAGGATCAGGCCCGCAAGCGGTCGGTCCGCCGCCAAGCGGGCTGCCGGGCCACTGCCAAGTGAGCGTCCGTAGGCGACAATCCGGGATGGATCGATGCGCCCGTCCCGTCTGGCCCATTCGTAGGCAGCCGTCACGACCGCGTTGATGGAGCGTTCCGATGCACGGCCCGCCTCGCGCCCGTATCCGGGGTATTCGACGAGGAGTGCGGCCCATCCCCACGCTCGGGGTGTCGCGAAGTCTGCAACCCACGCTTCAGCCAGTTCGGCGTTGCCGTGGGTGAAGATCAGCAACGGAGCGCGGCCGGTGACGCCACTCGTGGGAGCGAGAAACAACGCGCTCACAAGGCCTGCGGGCTGCTGGAGCCGTATCTTCTCCGTCGCGTCCGGCTTCGGCATTGTGGGCACGGCCGCCGGTGCCGGGAACAGGACGCTTCGCTGGACGAAGAAGACGGCGGCCCAGTACGCCGCTGCCAGGACGACAAGCGTCACTGCGACCGGCATCAATCGTGGGATGTACTGTCTCACGAGTCGTCGACCCTCACGACAGCCGCCTGACGGCTGCGCATCACCCGCGGCCGCGGTGCGTCAGCGGGCGGCGGCCGTCGGGTGCATGCCGTGTTAGCCAGCCACACTTCATGAGTCCGGCGTTCGACATCCCTGTTAACCGATCAGACCACCTATGACTGCGCCAATCAGAAGTGGACCAACGTGAACGAGCGCAAGCCCGACTCCGCCGACCCCCGCAATGGCCCCGAGGAGCGGAATGCCGGTGAGGCTCGTGGCCAAGGCGAAGAGCAAGACGCCAAACACGATTCCAGCCAGAAAGACCGCGGCAATGGCATTGCCAATCCCACCAGACTTCTTGCCTCCTACCAGACCCGCTATGAACGGACCCATGACCGGGAGCCAGAACAGAAGAAGAGAGATGACGAACATCCACACGATGCCGGCACCGATGCTGCCCTGCTTGTTTTGCGCCATTCCTCTATTTCCTCACCGCAGAACATCCTGCTCTCCAGCCTCCCTCTTGCCCGCTGCCTGACGACCTGCCGTTCAGCTGCGAGCGCCACGTGAGCGCCACCTTCTCGAACTCCCTCAGGCCGCTGTGCGCGGCGCCCGCCAGCCGCAACGGCCTGTCAGGGTGTCTGCCTCTCGAAGAACGGGGCGATGAGATTGAGGACTGTGGACACCAACAGGGCGGCCAGCCCTGCAACCACTCCACCAGCCGCGTTGTTCGCCTCGATGATCGGGTTCCCCGGAACCGCCATCGCCCAGACGGCGAAGGCGATCGTGGAGGCGATCATGGACCACCACGGCCATGACTTCGGAGGAACCTTCCAGTCGAGCTTCGCCACTGCAAGGTGTCGCAGAGACAGGAGCAGCATGAGCACCGGCGTCACCGCAACAAAGACCGCGTATCCGACCGACGGTGTGAGCCACGGAACCAAGCTGGTCAGCGCCGTCTGCGCAGAAACCATCGCCACATACAGCGTGATGGACTCTGTAGGTATGTACTTGGTGAGCGCCGCCAGGCTGTCCTCTTTCGACGGTGGCTCCGGAATTGCTCCCGCTCTTGCCGTAGCTTCAACAGCCAACGTGTTCATGCTCACAGTTCCCCTCCTGACTTCGACACAGAATGCCTAAGGCTGTGTTAGTAAATAAACTTATCAACTCGATCGTTCTTTCCTCTTTCGGCGCGGTCTAATCTGAAGTTCCGTGTAACTCCGTCGTCACTACCGATAATTTTCCGGCCAGAATCTCCGCGGTTCTGGCCTTTTTATCGCGTCAATATGTAGTCACTAATATTGTTGACGTCGGTCCTGGAACCGTGT
>Ga0315279_10003606_pt1 | contig 21429 bp, 19 predicted proteins | sample YL17G06_20_MG_FD_203694 | JGI IMG/M metagenome (GOLD analysis project Ga0315279, IMG submission 203694) | Sediment microbial communities from Yellowstone Lake, YNP, Wyoming, USA - YL17G06_20 | ecosystem: Environmental > Aquatic > Freshwater > Lake > Sediment | place: USA: Wyoming | collected... | reverse complement strand
ACCAGCCGAGGGCGGCAGGGCAAAATGGGAGCGGATGTAAAGAGCTTTTCTTCAGCCACTCGCCCTTCTACGGAAAAATTGAAATGCCTATCAGCCTGGGTCGACCAGAAAGCGCTGGTGGTGACGAGAAATCCGCCTCCCCCGACCTGTGGCTCTCCCTCCTCATGGACCACGGTTCCGGCAACGCAGCGGTTCTCCAAATGCAGTTGCCCGGGGGATTTCCGGGTGCAGCCGCCCGCGGGATATGAGAATGCGTATGAGGATACGGCCGGCGTCTGGCATTTGCTCAGCACGCAATCGGAATCCGGGCCGCGCGCGGAACCTTCCCGCAATCGGTTGACATTCCAAAGAGAAACTGACGCGCTGATTATCAATGTTCCCGAATCGCGCGGCACGGCAACGGTCGACATTATTGATATTGCGGGAAGGCTGATTTCCCGGACAACCGGATCCGGATCAGTGCGGATAGCGCTCCCATCCGCACCTCGCAGCACAGTGATTCTGCATGTTTCCGGACGACACGGTGCCGCGTGGACGGGTATCGCGATCCTGACAACCCTCAGGACGCAGCGGGTCGTTGTTGTCAAGTAGAATGCCTGCGCGGTCGATCAGGCCACGGCAAGAAGATCGGTGAGGGTGACAACCCGGACCTGCGGCGCCTGAGCGGCAACCTCACGCGTTGCGCCGGCCGCGGCAATCAGCACCGGTACAACCGAAAGATTCTTTTTATTAGGGAACAGATCGATCTTGTCTATAATTTCCATGGCTGCCGAAAGGCCTACCTTGTCGCGAGACCATTTGCATTCGCAAAGGTAGAGCGTGTTGTCCGCGCATTCGATCACCAGGTCGATCTGAATACCTTTGCGGCGCTTGGTGCGAGCCTGCCAGTAGCTCCCAAGGCTGCGGACCTGCGCTTCACCCCCTGCCGCTTTCACAACGGCATCCGCGTGATCGTGGCAGAGAAGCTCAAATGAGCGCCCGGCGTAGTTGTCCCACAATCGTCCCCACTTGTCGTCGTATTTCCAGACGGCAACTCTCTTCTCGATGGGTCCCCAGACCGGGTGAATGAACGTGAAGTGGAACCGCAGAAAATAATCGTCGATTCTGTATCGCACCGTCTTGCTTGCCTTGCTCATGCCGAAGGGAATATGGCGCGAAGCGAAACCTAGAACCAGGAGACGTTCAAGATAGTAGGTGATCTGACTTGTGGCAAGCGATGTCCGGGTCGCGAGTTCCGCGATTGACGCCGGCCTGTCCGCCATACACGCAAGTACGCGGTAGTAGTGTTCGGTCTCCTTGAGCTGCTCCCCCAGTACAAAGCGGATTTCGTCGAAGAAGAAACCCGATGGATCGAAAAACTCCCTGGCAATCGATCGCTTCAGAGAGAATCCGTCTTTGAGGATCTCCAGGTACGCAGGCACGCCGCCGGCGACCATGTACGTTTCCGCAAAGTCAAACGGATTGGACCGCTCGGAGAACAATGATGCTTCACGAAGCCGAAATGGGAGGAGCTTCATGGCCCGGGTCCGTCTGCCGAATAGCGGGCTCTTGCGGGAAAGCACTTCACCGAGCATGAAACTCACGGACGAGCCGCACAGGATCAGAAAGATGTTCCCCGACTTTTTCCACTTGCCATCCCATATCCGCTGTAGATCTGAAATCAGTTCCTCCGCTCCTCTGCACATCCACTGAAACTCATCAAGGACAACTACCGCTTTTGCGCCTCCTCGGGCTTTCGCGATTCGATCGATGTTCCGATCCACCAGTTCCAAGACATCATGCCACTCCGTCAATGCTGTCTTGCCCAGGATCGGATCCCCAAGGCTCTGTCCGAATTCCTTGACGAACCGCCGGAGTTGTTTCCGTTTGGGTTCTCGCCCTCCCAGAAAGCAGAACGAGGGTTTGCCGTCGACAAACCTCTCCAGAAGGGCCGACTTGCCCACCCGACGCCTTCCATACAGTATGCATAGTCCCGATGTAGAGGATTCCCAGTCGCTCTGGAGCAAACCAAGTTCGGCGCTTCTACCTATGAATGAGGGGGATGTCATTTTTGCTCCAGTTAAGCTGAAAACATTCAATCTGTAGTAAAAATAGCATTTTGGATAAGTGTAAGTCAAGGGAGAGTTGCAGAAGGCCAGTTTTATATAGATAAAGTCACTTTTGCTCTAGTTGAGATGCATAACGACTATCTGTAGTAAAAATGCACCGGGCGCCATGATTCTGCATATATCCGGACGACACCGTGCCGCGTGGACGGAAATGCTGCCCGCTTATTGAAAGCCCCGTTGCCGCCGTATCTCATATAGAATCGCCGCGCCGGCGCATGCGACATTGAAGGAATCGATACCAGACGCCATGGGGACCCTGACGCAAAGGTCTGCCGTGGAAACGATCGCCGGTGAAATACCGCTGCCTTCATGGCCGAGGATGATGCAGCAATTGTCCTGCAGATCCGCCTGCTGGATCGCCATGCTGCCGGGCTGGGGATGGGCCGCGAGTACCCGGAATCCGTGCCTGGATCGGAGCATCTGCAACGTGTCGGCAAGGTCGTCGGCGCGGACGATCGGCAGCCGGAAAACGGTCCCCATCGAATTGCGTACTGCCCGGCGCAGATAGGGATCGGCGCAGCCCTGTCCCACGATAATCGCATCGACGCCGCACGCGGCGCAATTGCGCGCAATCACACCAAGGTTTTCGGCGCTGCCGATATTGTCAAGCGCCACAATCAGCCCCGGCTGGCCGGCGCACGAAACAGCCTGGTCCAGCGACAGCGGTTTTGGCACTTTGGCAAGCGCCATTATTCCGCGGTGGAAGGCATAACCGACGATCTTTACCAGCACCGGCTGCGGTGCGATAAAGACCTCGATGCTTTCCGCTCTTTCATCAAGGCGCGCGCGATAGTTCTCGAACCATGCGGGCGTCAACAATACCGATGAGACCGTCAGCGCGCTTTCTAAAAGGCGGCGGACCACCAACTCCCCTTCGGCAACAAAAACGCCCTGGTCCCGATGACTCTTCTGGCCTTTCAGCGTGCGATAGGGCTGTAATACCGGTATGTCAAGGTCGGAGACCTCGTTGAGTGCGCTGATCATTGAATGCACATTCCCGGAAATCGGATGGTTCCGACGGAATTTTCGAAAATATTGATGCGCCTGACGTGGCCAGCATGCCGCATAATTTACTACCATACCGGGCTGCAAGTCAAAAAGCCTTCAGGATTGCCGCCCGGCCGATCTCTCATTGCGGTTTGCATTCATCATGAAGGAACAAGGACGGTTCCATCTCGGAGCACCATAGCACCAAAGAATCATCCTTCTCCAGCCCGCATTGTGTAGTTTTTCGATACACGGATTCACTGAATCCGCTCTGTTTGGCCGGCGCCGCTGTTGAGCCCGCTGGCAAAGAGCTGAAGGAAACAATCCTTTCACGAGGAGGACCGATGTATCGCGTTGGAATTATCGGCCTGGGAAGCATCGCCATGCAGTATGCAAAGCCTGGAGACAAGCAGCCCTACACCCACATTGGCGGCATACGTGACTGTCCGGCCGTGCAGCTCTGCGCGGTCGCGGACATGCTTCCGGAGCGTCTTGATCTGTTCCGATCGCAGTGGGCGCCCGAATTGCCCGGGAGTCCCGGCAGGACCTATGCGCAGGGCGAGGAACTCATCGCGAAAGAAGAGCTTGATATTCTCGCGATCTGCGTAAAAGGGCCTTTTCATCATGCGATGGCGCTCGAGGCGCTTGCGAACACCGGCGCGAAGGTGATTTTCCTTGAGAAACCGATGGCCTGTTCGCTCAAGGAGGCCGACGAGATAGACAGGATGGCGAAACAGAAGAAAAAGACGATCATCATCGATTATTCGCGTCATTGGGACCCGCATGTACTCCATATGCAGAGGAAGGTCAAAGAGGGACTGATCGGCAAAGTCAAGTCGGTTATGGGTTTTGGAGGTGGGTCGGTGCTCTCCGACTGCAGCCATATCATCGATTCAATCTGCCAGTTTGCCGGGACCGATCCGGTGCGGGTGCATGCATATACAAAGTCCGGCGGCGACAAGGCGCCGGACGGTTACGATCCTGAGCCGCGGTTTGTCAGCATGCAGGTATGTTTCGACAGCGGCATCACTGGACATTTTGTGGAGGTATATGGTTCAGGGCGGGAATTCTCCATGGAGATTGTCGGCGACAACGGCACCGTGCACACGGGGATGTACATCGAAACGAAGGTTTTTGACAAAAAGGGTGACCGTATCGATCCCGCCGCGCTCGGATTACCGGAAAAAAAGGGAGTGTTCGAGGTCGCCTACGGACAGATCGCCGCGTTCCTTGACGGAGGACCATTGCCGGAGTGCACAAGGGCCACCTACCAGGCGGTAAACGAGATCGGCTTCGGGGCCATCGAAAGCGGGATATCGGGAAAAAGCATCGTGCTTCCATGCGCGCTAAGGGACCGAAAAATATATGCGAACGGGTAATCCGGCTATAGGAGTGGAGTGATGGAGTGATGGAGTAATGCAGAAGGCAACATACATGAACAGCAAAGGACCAATCATGTTCAAGAACCTTAATCCGGGATCATTGGGATTTCAGGCAACGCAGACGCAGGCGGTTGAGTGGGCGCAAGCGGCCGGGTTTGCCGGCGCCGACCTTGTTATCGACGATGCCATGAAGCTTGAGCAGGAGAATTCGTCGGGCTATGTCAAGGAACTGTTCAGCCGTGCAGGACTGAAAGCAGGGGCATGGTTCCCCGAAGTTGACTGGCGCGCCGACGACAGCAGGTTCTATAGCGAACTCTCGCGCCTTCCCGCCAAAGCCCGGCTTGCGGCCGACCTGGGATGCATGCGGTGCATTACCTACGTGATTCCGATCCACGACACGCTCTCATTCAGGGAGAACTGGGCATTTCATGTGCGGCGCCTGCGCGCCATGGCCGAGATCCTCAACGACCACGGTCACCGGTTCGGGCTTGAATTCATCGGACCCGCAAAAAGCCGTGTCGGCAAGAAGTACGGGTTTCTCAACTCAATTGACGGAATGCTTGGTCTGTGCCAGACAATCGGCACCGGCAATATGGGCCTGCTATTCGATGTCTGGCATTGGTACACGTCGCATGGGACCCTCGATGATATCCGGCAGTTGTCCAACAGCGATATTGTGTGCGTGCATCTCAATGATGCGCCCGCGGGCATCGAAACCGACAAGCTTGAAGACTGTGTCCGCGAGCTGCCCGGGGCCACGGGACTCATCCCGCTCAAGGATTTCCTGCGGGCGCTCCATGGAATCGGCTACGACGGTCCGGTGACCGTGGAGCCGTTTGATGCGAAGCTTGTGAAGATGGGTCCGCTTGACGGAGCAAAGGCGGCTGCGCGCGCTCTGGATTCGGTCTGGAAAGCGGCGAAATTGCAGTAGCCGTCGGCAGTCAAACCAAGTCAATGGAAGGAGTCGATCCTCGCATGAGCGATGCTATTCTGAAGGACAAAGAATTTTTCCAATTAGGGATTGTTGTTGCAGACTACGACGGAGCCCTTGCCCATTGGAAAAAGCTTTTAGGAAAAGAGCCGGACGCCGTTGGAATCTGCGGCAGTAAAGAGGGAGGCACGGCAAAGCAGGCCTGCTTCAATCTTCCCAACACCATGATCGAGATTCTCGGTCCCGATGAGGGAGACAGTGTTTGGCGGCGGCATCTTGCCATGCACGGACCGGGCATTCAACATATCGCAATCAGGTTCGATGACCCCGCAAAGGCATTGGCGGCCCTGAACGGAGCGGGGTTCGCGACGACCCAAGAGAGCGCGCATCGCAAAGACGCATTTGGCAACGCATACGTCGATTCTCTTGCCGCATTGGGAGTGGATCTGGAAGTCCTCGGGGACCGGTAGCGGGTATGAAGCAAAACCCAGGATATGACCAGCATCACCGATGCGCGGCAATTGACCCGCGGTCTACAAGCGCGCACACACCTGGGATATTTCCCCGTTTGTCCGCAGGGACCGGGACATCGCCGACGAATATGCGGGCGGCAAGGTAACCAAGCCGGCGGAAGCCGAAGTCAATCGATGAAAGCGGGTAGGCCATGAGATCGGGTATATTGTCAAATGATAGAAGCGATATGTCTTGCGGCACCCGGATCCCGGCTTCTCGGAACCAGTGAAGGTATTCCAGCGCGGCGAGATCGTTGACCGCCAGCAGTGCTGTTATTCCCCTGTCAAGGAGCGACGCCAGCGACGGCGTGTTCCTGAGAAGAAGATCGCGGCTTTTCATCGTGCCCGTGCGCCCGCGAAACACGGTTTTGGCGATCCGCTGCTCAAACGGTTCCGGATGCATGGAAGGATTGAAATCCCAGAACGGTTCGGTGTGCACTGCCGATACAATGTTGGGCCGCGGACTCATTGAATCCGCGCACTGCCGCGCGCGCCGGATGCGGCGCAAGGGCCAACTGTCCTCTTTTCCGGTCAGATCGGGCATACCGATTGTCGTGTGGCCCAACCCTGCCAGCGTCTCAAGCGCGGTGCGTATCGCCGATTGCTCATCAAGAAAAAGCCGATAATAGTTCCCTTTGAGTCCGAAGTTCCCGCGCACAAATCGCTCGCCCTCGTCCGTCGAATCAAAGTAAACCACCGGCTTTGAGAATGATTGCAGAAACGGAAGCCATCGGTCCAGCTCCCCCTCGTTTGCGAATGAGTATACAAAGGATCCCTGGTATCGACTGCCCAGTCTCCCGATCGTTTCCTGCGCCTGTTTGAATCCTTTGGTGATTTCCCGATCGTGCATGCTTATGACATTCTGGGTGGTCAGAAAAGGCTGGAACCCGTTTTCCATCAAACCCGAGGTGAAAGCCGACGAAAATGGGAAAATAAACGTGTCAAAAAAAGGCTTCATCCAGGTTTCGCTGTAAAACACCAGAAGCACCGTCGGTCGATCATCCAGGACAGTGCCGGGTGAATGGCGTTGTCTCGCCGGGAGCGGGCCTGCGAGCCACTGTTTGCCCTGCTTGTGGATAAGGTTCTCCCTTGCCAGCAAAGCAAATGCACGGTGTGCTGTATGCTTTGAGACGCGATCATTGATGACGAAGAAATCGAGTTTCGGGAGCTGGTGGCCGGTCTCGTAGGTACCTTCTACGATTCGCGCCTTAAGGATATCATAGAGCTTGCCGTGGGCGCTTGCGGGTGCGGCAAGGCGCCGCGGGTTGCCTGCTACCGCCCCGGCGGCCGTCCATCTGCCCGATTTCAGCGTTACTTTTCCTTCCGCCCGCAGCTCATGCAGCGCCTTCATCATGGTCTGATAAGAAACGCGATACCGCGCAGCCAGTTCATCGATAGAGGGAAGAAGGCCATTAACATACTCGCCCAAATCCTTCTGGAGAAGGCGGGCTGTTGTCGTGTATCTCCGCGCTGCCATACCAGAGAAAATAGCATAAAGAGCACCAAGACACCAATATTAGAATCTTTCACCGGCATTCAGCTAGTATACTGTTGATGAGCGTTGCATTATGAGACTTGCGAGATAGGTCTTCAGAATCAAAACAACTGTCCCTTTTCCATGGAGGAATTTATATGCGCAAAGATTATCGGGCAATCCTGCTGGGCATAATGGTGGTTTTCGGACTAGGAGCGATCGTGCGGGCTGATGCGCAGTACGCCGTGGTTTCCATAAAGGCCACGGAAGTCGACTCGCTCTATCCCCACTGGTATAGTCAAACAGAAGGTCGCTATTTTCCTGGCTTGCTAGGTGTGGGGAGTGATACGGTGACCATCGGAGGTATCGGGGACGAATCACGTGTTTCGTGGAGGGGTGTGTCGTTTCCGGGAAACCCGCGGGGAATGGTTTTCCTGTATGCCGGTCCTAACAATACGAACATTGATTTTTATGAGAATGCACTGGACGGTCCCGCCTCGATATTTTTCTGGTCATGCGCAGTGTCTTCGAATTCACCCGGCTGGCGGCCGGTGGTCTGGTCGGACACCTGCTGGATCGATTACTCTGCATTTACTAATGGAATACCGGACCTTTCGGGTACTCATGAACTATTCCTGGCTTTTTCATGCGGAGCAGCGGGATGCCTCGATCTCGCGCAGGTGGATTTCCTTTTCGCTCCGAATGTGCTCTCGACAATCCAGGCGTGGAGAGCCGGCCGGCAGCTTGTCAATCAGCTCAAGCCGAGATTGGTCCTGTATGGGCATGAGGGCATTCGCGGCGATGTTTACAGCCGGCGCTCGATAAGGATATACGACATACGAGGAAGAGTGATGGCAAAACCCCCTGTCGGAGGCAGCGGACTGGTCGTGGTGAAGGGGATGGAGAAGTAAAAACAGTCCCCAGCTTCAAATGCGACTGAGGGCCCGCATGTTTCCGTCTTCTGCAGACCATCGCGAAGTCGATGGCCGCACAGGTGAGGAAAAGTTCTCTTTTGTCTTCGGCATTATATGACATGAGGGGACGGCGGCTTTTTCAGACGCAGGCAATGCACCGGGGAATAGCGGTCGTCAAATCGCCGCGATTAAGCAACCGGACATTCCAAAGCGCAACGCCAACTGATGGCAATTCAGATTAGGCCGGCAAGCATCTTTCGCGATCATTGAAATATTGTCAAGAGCCGGATTTGGGATTAATCGTTTTAGCAAAAAAACAGGGGAAAAATATGATATTCCGTACTGCCACAATCGGTATCGCTGCCATTGCCGTCTTCAGCCTCTCATCCCAATGCCTTGCAGAAAACATCATTTTCCCCCGCGTCAGAAGTGGCATCTCCGACGCATCGGGCATCATCGACGTCACCCTTTCGCCATACTTTGCCGATAAAACAGGAAAAACCGATGTCACCGCAATCCTTCAAAAGGCCTGCGACGAACATCAGAACATGAATACCATCTATCTGCCGAATGGGACCTACCTGGTTTCCAATACCATCACGATAAGTCCGCCATGTGTCAATAACGGACAGGGCACCGGATGCACGCCCGGACCTGTTATGCAGGGCCAGAGCAAGGCTGGCACAATCATCAGGCTTGCGCCGGGGAGTTTTGCCAGTGCCTCGTCTCCAAAACCGGTGCTAACTTCCGGTGACTGGGTCGCGCAGGAATTCCAGAAGGGCATCTATAACCTTACCGTCCAGGTCGGACCCAATAATCCCGGAGCAAACGGAATTCGCTGGTTCAGCAATAATCAGGGCCTTATGGCCGATGTCGCGGTCGTATCCGACGACGGCGGGGCCAACATCGGCGTCGATATTGGCGGAGGTGAACAGGGGCCCTGCGGCATGCGCGATATCTCCATCAAAGGATTCGCCATCGGCATCCAATGCAAAGAGGCGCTCAATTCAGTGACCTGCTGGAATTTGACGATTGAGAATTCAAAGCAATATGGAGTTCTTAATACTGTCCATCCGCTCTATATCGAAAACGTGGTATGTATCAACGCGCCGGTTGGCGTGCGCAATGAGGGCTCAATGACGCTTCTTAATGCGAAAATCAGCGGCGGCAGCGCGACCAAATCGGCCGTGGAGAACACCGGACTTCTGTATGCGCGCGGCATTGCGGCCCAGGGATACGGAAAGGCGCTCACGACCAGTAGCGGTGCGGCCGCCCCCTCCGGCCTGACAATCGATGAATATGCGAGCAGGCAGGTAAGCCTGTTCCCCTCGCCGACCCGTTCGATAGGTCTTCCATATAAGCAGATGCCCGATGTTCCCTGGGAGCAGGACACGACCAAATGGGGCAATGTATGGGTCGCCAAAGGCGGATTAGGGAGCGCGACGAAAAGCGATATCGCCGCGCTGCAAGGTCTCATTGACAATCCCGCTATCAACACCATCTGCATTCCCGCCGGAAGATCGTATCAAATCGACGCGGATGTTTTCATACGGGGAAATATCAGACGGATCGTGGGCACGGGCGGAAGATTCATCGGCAGCGGCAGGCTGGTCGTGACCAGCGAGGGCACGCAGCCGGTTATAAAAATCGAGCGCGTCAATGGTATTCCCTTTATCAATCAATCGAATAAAACGGTCATCCTTGAATCATACCTGGGCGATATCACCACCACCGGCACGGGCGATTTCTTCATTTCCGACGTCTGTTCACATCTGACAACAAACGCGCCGTCCCAACGCATCTGGGCCTGGCAGCTGAATGCGGAGGCCAGCACGCCGGTGCCAAAGGTAGACATACAAGATGCATATGCCGTAAGAATTTTTGGATGGAAAGATGAGCCTAATGGTCAGAGCATAGGGATCACAAAAGGCATTCTTGAACTTCTGGGTTTCATGTACTATGCCAGTTGGACAACCACGGGTCAGACCATGTTCGTGATCAAGGAAGGCGCGCAGTTTTCCGCGGCCTGCGTGACCCAGGTCAGCTTTAACGGCACCACCTTCTCAAATCTGGTGGCCGAAACACGGGCCGGGGTCACAAAAACCCTTACCTCCTCGGCCAACAGCGGCGACAACATGGCCCTGTATACCGGGTATGAGGCCGCGAAAATTCCCGCCGATGTTTACAGCACGCCTGTCCATCAGCCGATACGCATAGATCAAAGTCCCAAGGAGTTAAGGATCGCATCCGGCAAGCGCGGAATGTTGACGATTTCGTGGTCCGGCCAATCGCAGCAGGCGCGCGTGGACCTGTACAGCGCATCGGGCGCTCATGCGGCATCGATCGCAGCGCATGGACCGGCCTGCCGCATGAACGCTTTGCCCGCGGGAATATATCGAGCGGTTGTTTCCGGGGAAGGATTCCAGACCGCTAAAAGCGTCGTGATCACGAGGTAATTGCCGGATGTGAATAATCGGTCATTGGTTCCGGGTAGTATGTTGCCCGCCGCTTGTTTTCTTTGCTGAGAGCGTTTTATTAAACCTTAAAGATAGGAGGGTGAGTCAATGAACACGCATGTGGCCGGATTGTACTGCATTTTATTAAGCGTTTCAATCATTTTGTCGCCGGTTGCCGTCCAGTCCCAGACGACCTACTACGTGTCAACCGCCGGCAGCGACGGAAACAACGGAACGACGCTCAACACCCCCTTTGCCACCATCGGCAAAGCCGCCGCGGTGATGAAGGCGGGCGACCGGTGTCAGATCCGTCAGGGCATTTACCGGGAAACCGTCAAGCCCGCCGCATCCGGAACCGCGGCGGCGCCGATGACCTTTGAGGCCTACGGAAACGACCTGGTCTACATCAGCGGCGCCGATCCGGTCACCGGGTGGTCGGTGCATTCCGGCAGCATTTACAAGGCATCTATGCCGTGGAACCTGGGCGAATACAAGAACCAGATCATTGTCGACGGGAAAATGGCATGGAACGCGCGCACGCCTAATGTCGACGATCCCAAATCGCCCAATATTCTCTGGTGCGGCGGCGGTTTCGGGGTAACCGATCGAAGACGGTGGCACACGCTGGCGGAGCCGGTTGCAACGTGTCAACGGGTCTGCTTTGGCGCGACCAACGACAAAGGATATGGCCAGGCCGGCTCGCCATACGATCATGAAGTTTCCAATTCCGCGGATATGCCCCCCGCGCTTTTCAATCATCCGAACGATTTCTTCAAAGGCGGGCTTCTGGTCATTGAGGCGGGCTACTGGATCGGCACGGGGCTGATCAGAGCCTCGACGTCGAGTTCTACCAGAACCACCCTTACCGCCGGCAGAATTAATTCGATGTCGCAGGAAAACGGCGGCGGACCCGGTTACATTTCCCATGTGTTCGCGCTGCTCGACGCACCCAACGAGTGGTATCGCGACAGTACCGCGCAAACACTTTACTTATGGGCGCCGGATGGCGCCAATCCGTCAACCCACCTGGTGGAAGCCAAACGGCGGGTCCTGGGATTCGACCTGACGGGAAAGCAGTATGTCGATCTCCGGAAGCTGCGCTTTATTGCCACCTCCCTGACCACGAAGGACGCCGCGCATTGCACTATCGAGGATTGTCAATTCAAGTATGTTTCCCACGGCGATGCACCTTCTGAACACGAGATGGGAACGTATTTCGAGATTGTTCAGAATGTCGGCAACGGCAGCCTGGGCCTTTACCTCGGGGGAAGCAATAATGCGATGCGGAAATGCATGGTCCGGGGTTCGGGCAATTCCGGCATCGTGATCGGGGGCAAATACGATACGGTCACCAACTGTCGTGTTACCTCCTGCGATTATTCAATCACCTTTCATGCCGGCGTCCTTGTCGTTCCTGATAATGGGGATTGGTCTGATGCGAATAATCCGATCGGGATCAGGATAACCCGAAACTATTTCGCCTTTAACAACCGGGCTCATGTCCAGGTGGGTGCTCATGCCAGTGTCACCGGTAAAAATCCTGACGGCATCAAGATTATGTACAATGAGTTCGCCACCGGCGGCTATACCAGTGAAACCGGCCATATAGCCATGCAAGCGGGTCGCGGCGGCGAAGTTGCATATAACCGATTTCATGATGCCGCGTTCGTCGATATAGGCAGCACGGCCCTGGAAGAGGATCGCGGCGCGACCGACTATAAGATCCATCATAATGTCTTTTATCAGGGAGATTCGTCCGTGGTGATGGCGCCGGGCGGCCCGGTTGTGTTTCGGTGCTGCGACTTCACCTTTTCGGCCGATGGTTATAGCGGTGCTGAGGCCATGTGCTTCAACAATACGGTGGTGGATACTGTCGAAGGAGGGCATAATGACTGGCAGTACATGACGACCGATGGCACCCCCAACGGTCCCCCCTGGAATCAGGGTCCTTTAAATAAAAACAACCTGTGGGCAATGAGCGACACGGCCCCATGGAAATTCGCGAACTCGCGGAAACGCGATTATACGCTCACGGCGCTCTCGACCAAAGCAATTGACAAAGGCGTCGTCATTCCCGGGTGGGTGGACACATACAAAGGCGCCGCCCCCGACTTGGGCGCCTACGAGTACGGCGACACTCCCTGGGTCGCCGGCCCGGACTGGCAGGAACAGGCATGGGTTTATCCTCCTCCGTCAACTTCGATTGTCGAGCCGATGGATCTTCAGACCGGAGCGCCGATGCTTCGCCCGACCGTGCGTCTGTGGCGAAAAACGATTCTGGTCGGCGGACTGAACAACGCGGAGTATCGCGTCTCCGTATTTAATGCCGGGGGAGTACCCGTGGTCATGCAAAGAGGATCGGGAAGCCGGGCCATTTCGATCGATGCCGCGGGTTTCGCGCCGGGGATTTACGTGGTGCGACTCTTCAGCGGCGGCCGCGCCGTAACGCAAAAGGCGCTGGTCAGGTAAAGATCCAACGCGATATCGAAGGCCGCTCTTTCATCGAAGAGGCTATTGATGATCAGGATTCATCGAAAAGGCCTGTGCGCGGTCCTGTCAGTTCTATTCTTTTCCCGGCGGCGATGGCCGCGACCGTCTCTGCTCGGTAGAGCGCGCGACTTAAAAAAAGGGGCAACTATGACTCACGAAATCGTTCGAAGAACAGCAGTCTGGATAGCGGTGTTCTCCATGTCTTGCGGATGGGCGATCGATGGGAAAAGCATAAACGGACGCGCCGTATCGATCCATTGGCGTTATTCATTTAAAAACTGGGGGATTGCCTATAACGATGCGCAAGGGTATTGGGACGGCGCCATCGATCTCTTTACCATCAATAGCGGAAGAGTCGTCAAGGTTGATACGATTTTCAAAGCAACGCAGGGGCTCTGCTATAGTCCGGCGTTCGATATCAACGCGTGCAAAATCGCGTTTTACCGGCTGGATCGGGCCCTGAGCACTTCCACCGCAAAGGTTTCCGCCAACGGCGGAAAAACAACCATATCGGTGATGAAGATCGACGGAAGCAACATCGTAAATTTGGCGGATTGTCCGGGCGAGCCTCATATGGACCACGACGGCGACGGCGGACTCGATTGGCCGGGCGGCGATTGGATCTATTATCTAAAACCGGTCAGCAACGGCGGATACATGAATGAACTCTGGAAAGTAAATGTGAACACGAAGGAGAACGTCAATGTCTGCACCTACGATCTTGGTGGCGGGCGTTTCAGAAGGTTTAGCCTGAATCTTGCCGCGACAAAAATCGGCAACCAGATCATTGACGGCCGTTGGTATAACGACAATGTGGATCCATTTCCTAATGGCTGCGCCATCTCCTCCCGCTCGGGCATGTGCAACAGTTGCGTGTCCGCCAGTGGAAACTATCAAGCGAAATTTGACGGTATGCACATGGAACTCTGCCTACATTCATTGGTTAACGGTGTAAAACCCCCGCCGACGAATATCAATTATGCCGGACTGAAGTTCACCGGAGTTCTCCTTGAGCAATTCCAGGCGCTTACCCCTGACCAATTCAGCAACAAAGTTGCTTCCGTTGAGGGCCTTGGATTCGCCTGCAACTCGGACAAATGGGTTTTACAGCATGTCGGGTGGTATGGTATTGCCGGTAATATGGTGTACGGTTCCAACCAGGTTGCCTGCAACTGGTCAGACATGGCATGCATTCGAGTTTCGAGCAACGCGAACCAGCCATTGGAAACCTGTCCCGGGGAGGGCCGGCCCGGCCCGGACTGCTGCGCCGGATGCGGGGTGATTTATTACGGCAACGAATTCGGCGACCTCTGGGTTGACGGCGGCGCCGGAAACGCGGGCAAATACGAAGACGCCGACGGCAACTGGCACAGCGTGGCCGGCGCGGGGACGACCTACTGCCCTGCCGGCATTGTTAAGGTAGAGCAGGCATCTTCGCAGGGGCGGATCGCGAGCGCGATGAAGATTGCGATCACAAGGCATATGCTCGAGATTTCTTTTCCGGCAAATGGCGCCTGGCGAATCGACGCCGTTGACGGCAAAGGACGGACCGTTGCCGGGCGGCGGATTTCCGGAACAACGTGCGCGATGAACTTGCCGCGGGGAATGTATATCATCCGCGCGCAATCGATATCTGGCGTAATGAAAAAGACGGTGTTTGTAGACTGAATAGCCTGCGCGGACCCATTGCGGGGCGCGCTCTTTTCAACAAGGAGGAACCACGATGCAGCGTTTTCTTTGTGCGATCATGTTTCTGATAGCCGGGACATCGACTCCCTGGGCGGCCAATGGTTTTTCAGTATCGGTTTCCTATAGCGCCAGCGACCAGGGCTGGGGTTACTGGCGTGGCAGTATTGTGCGCTATACAATTAAAGCCGATGCGGTCGCATCATCGGATACGATTTACAGCAAGGCAAACGGCTATGCCTATTATCCTGTTATCAACCTTGAAGGCGCCAAAGTGGCCTTTTACCGCTGGGGCACGCCATCGCAGATAGCGGTCGTCGACCTGGCTTCAAAGCAGGTCACCAACCTTGCCGCACTCCCGGCGGATCCCGGCTCTGAAATGCCGTTGGACTGGCCTGCAGGCAATTGGATTTACTATGTATTGCCGCAAACTCCCGGTAATGACGATCCGGCAATGCGGCAGAATGTTGAGATCTGGCGTGTAAACGCGTTAACAAAGGCAAACGAGAAGTACGTTTACATAAACGATGGACGATTGCCGATGCCCGTTGGGGGGGGCGGGGGCAAGTTCCCCGCTTTCGTTCGCCGTCTGGAAATCAGTCTGGACGGAACACGGGCGGCAATTCAGGGGGATGGCTTTGCAAACCCGGATGGTTCATACTACAACGTCAACAGCGTCTTTTGTTTCCCCCCGCCGGGCGGCAAGGTATCGCCCGATGGTGCTTGCCACATCGGCGGGGCCGAGGCATCGTGCAATATCTCCCTTTCATGCTCCGGGGGCTACTGTGCAGGATATATCTCGGGCTGGCACGATTTATTGACAACAGCGAAGTTGCCCGGCGCGATCGGACCTGCGATCACCGACCTGAATCTCAGTACGATAGAATCGTGGTATGGCCAGGATATCGGACAGGGCGCCGAGCTTGTCTCTGGTTTGCTCAACCGGAGAGATCGTCATGTCCGGCTCCCTTCCCGCATTGCAGGAGAATGCCGCGGTCGCCGCGGAGGCATTCTGCCAAAGGTACGTGCAGCCGCCAAAGCGCAGACGCAGGCGTGTCGGCACGCGTGCACAAGGTCATATCGCGGCGCCACCTCGCCCACGCCCCATCCCCGGCAAGTTCTATCGTCCACGCGATCACGAAGCCTCGCCGTTTTTCAAGGTAGTGCGTGATTACTTCGATGAGTTCGAGCGGGTCTACCCGGAGCGCTACCAGAAAACCTATGGGTATTGGCGTCCGGTGATCCGCTCGGCGATCGACAAGTTTCTGAAGTGTGGCGATCTCAAGGAGGGTTTCGCCCGCGTGCGCTGCCCGGACTGCGGCAAGGAGCTGTTTCTGGCGTTCTCTTGTCGTCAACGTGGGGCCTGCCCCAGTTGTGCGCAGAAGCGCGCCCTGCTTCTTGCTCATCGTCTCAACGACGAGGTGCTTGCCGATGTGCCGCACCGTCAATGGGTTTTCACAATACCACGACGGCTGAGAGTGTATTTCCGCTACGACCGAAGTTTGCTCGGCAAGCTCTGCCATGCGGCGTGGGAAACCCTGCGGGACGTTTACGCGCTGGAAGTCGACGGCGACTGCGGCGTTCCCGCCATGATTGCGGCCGTTCAGACTTTTGGATCGCTCATAAATTTCAACGCACACATCCATGCGCTCGTCGCGGAGGGCGTGTTTACAGATTCCGGCCATTTTGTGCCGATACCCGATGTCATAATGCAGCGCGCCGAAGAGTTCTGGCAGGAACGGGTGTTCGCGCTGCTCCTTGACGAGCACAAGATCAACGACGAGATCGCCGCAAGCATGCGCGGCTGGAAGCACTCGGGGTTCAGTGTCGACAATTCCGTACGTATCGAACACGGCGACAAGGCCGGCATGCAGCGTCTCGTCGAGTACGTCAGCCGCTGCCCTTTTTCACTTTCGCGAATGGTTTCAGTAACCGATGACGGGAAGATCCTTTACCGGGCATCTTTCGCCAATTGCCTCCCGTTTCCGATCTCGGGCGACAAGGACCTTATGAAGGGAATCCCCAGGAACTTCGAAGTGTTCGAGCCGCTTGATTTTTTAGCGGCGGTCACGCAGCACATCCCCGACAAAGGGGACCATACGATAAATTACTTTGGATGGTACTCAAACAAGACACGCGGTATGCAGGGCAAAAAGATGCCCAAGGCGCAGCAGGCCACCGGCATTGATGAGCCGGATACGCCGTTTCGCCGCAAACAGAGAATCGCAACTGCGCTAAGCAGTGCTTTGCGTGGGCGGCCCTCATCAAGGCGGTTTACGAATGTGACCCGCTGAAATGTCCGAAATGCGGGGCCACGATGAAGGTGGTCAGTTTTATCGAGCGAACCCAGCCAACAGTCATCGAAAAGATTCTGCGACACTGCGGGCTCTGGAAAGAGGCTGCGCCAAGGCCACCACCGCAGCCTGTTGCTGAAGACACCTTCGAGGAACCCGCTCTCGACTACGGGTTCTTCGATCGAGCGGTGTGCTGAGCCCGCCGAAGCATCTGCATCTGATTTTACCCGCCTCGCAAAACCCCGCGTAAAACGCCAGAAGATTTCTTTGCCCTTTTCATTGATTCGGGCCTCTACAGCTCCTATTTTGGCCTAATAGGCGTGACAGGAAGAGTCAACCAGCCGAGGGCGGCAGGGCAAAATGGGAGCGGATGTAAAGAGCTTTTCTTCAGCCACTCGCCCTTCTACGGAAAAATTGAAATGCCTATCAGCATCAGCTTGCTTGATTCGCCTTATAAATATATGTATATTTATAAGTATGAAAAGGAGATGGCGTGTCTATCTTTTCATTCGAATGGGATGAAGCGAAAAACAGTGAAAACCAGAAAAAACACGGCGTTTCATTTGAATCCGCTCAAGATGCGTTTCTCGATCCGAAAAGGATTGTCGCGTTGGACCTTGACCATAGCACGGCAGGCGAGACACGCTATTATTGTTTTGGAGAAATCGAAAATGGTATTGTAACGGTAAGGTTTACAACAAGAAAAGGCATTATCCGCATATTCGGCGCTGGATATTGGAGAAAGGGGAAAAAGGAATATGAAAAAAAGCATCAAGTACACTGATGGTCCGGTCGGGAAATATAAAGTGATACCAGATTTTCTTCCTTCGCCGGATCAATTGGTGAAGCGGGAAACAAATGTAAAGGTGACCATCAACCTGCGCAAAGATAGTGTTGATTTTTTTAAATCAATTGCAAAGAAGAATAATATTCAATATCAGAAAGTTATTCGCAGCCTGCTTAATTCATACGCAACCACTTTTGCGCACCATACAGCCAAAGCGTAGCAGCGCTTCAAGCGAGCGCAGTGCCCCTGGCTTTGGAGCTAGCTCCATCTTTCAGCACGGTTGCATATGAAATTGATGGACATTATCTGTGATGGCCATCCCCCGCCCCATCAAACAGCGATAATTGAACTGCCTCCGCGGCCTTTTCCGGATTGGCTATTGCAGGATTTCCCATTTCATGCCCGCAGAGGTACATTGCGCCCTCTACGATGACAAATTCAGCATCCTGGCGGATGGATTCCCCGCAATTGCACGCGCATGGACCCCAATCTTTGGAAGCCTTCATGGCATGGGACCGTTCACCGGTTTATCCTAAATTCCGCAGAAGAATTAACCGCAGAGATCGCAAAGAACGCAGAGATAATCAGCTAAACATGAAAAACACTTGACATTGGTATCACCTTCCAGATGAGGAAATCATATCGTAATAATATCCTGACCATTTTCTTTATCAATGATTTGCCTCTGCGATCTCCGCGCCCTCCGCGGTTAACTGCGTTTTTTAGGTTTATTGGTTCAAGGTTTAAGAGTTTTCAAGGAGCGCTGCGCTTGAGCATAGCAGCCGGACGAACTTTATTCTGCAGACACTTCCGGCGTCAGCAAGGGAGCAATGGCTACCAGCCTCAGAAAAGAGCACAGCTTGTCCCGCAACATCCGCAGCCTTCCCGCGTCCGCGGCCGGAATATCGTCCTGAATATCCTCGGCAATGTCGGTTGCGGAGTCGTCAAGACGCGCACAATTTTCGAAAAAATCCAGCGCCCCGAGGATTTGAAGCCGGTTGCGGTTCTCCGGCGAATCCCATTTGGATAGCATGACGCTCATGGTGGCGAAATCAAGGTCCTCCCGCGGTTCCCAGAATCTGAACCTGTCAAACGGGCCGACGTCAAGGGAATTGACAAGAATTTCCGCGGCCTGATAGGTGGCTGACGCGCTGTGCTGCTCCCAGCACTCGGGATCGTCCGCGGCATAGCAGGGAAGAAAGGCGGTGACCGCGCCCATAAGCCGCAAAGTTTCCCGGTACAAAGCGGTCTCCTCGGATTCGAACCGCTCCCACAAATAATGCGAGCGGAATGCAGCGAGGATTTCCGTGAATTCGCGCACATCGCTGGTGAATTCCTTCCGCATTTCCGGATCAAGGGCCTTCTTTTCGAGACAATCCGGCTCTATCCGTTTGAGCGCCGCGAAAAAGGCGCCATGCGACAACTGGCTGAACGAGAAAACCTGGAGCTTGCTCATTTCATCGCGTTCCCTGCACCGTTCTGTAAACAGCTTCCAGGCTTTGACATAATTTATGTTCTTTAGCGGGCGTATCCCCAGTACCTTTCTTATCCCCGCCACAACCATCCCAAGGCAGATATAATAGCGTTTATCGCGAATTCTGCCTATAAGCGTCTTATCCGGCAATATCGCCGCAAGCTCCCCTATGCGTCGCTCAACCGACGCAAGCTCCGGTATATGCTCCGCAATGCCTGCGCTCTCGCATAGTGCCATATTGCGCGGGTCAATAAGCCGGCCTATCAGGACATCCATATCCCCGGGCATCCATAAATGGCCGTCCGCGCTCAAGCGCGAATAAAAAGCGCGTCTGTCACCGCCGCGGGAGGAAGGAGCAAGAAGGTCCCATGACGCGCGATATGATGGGACCTCGTATCTGGCTGTTTCGGGCGTAAGACCCAGACGGTCGAGCATGTAAGTAAAATCCCGGATTTCAAGATTGATATTGTCGTCTATCTTGTCGACAATGTTCTCCCACAGACAATAGCGCCGCGCTTCAAGGTCATCGATCATGCGCCCCTCTCCGCTTGAAACCAGTTCAGCGAGATCGCGCTCAAATAATACAAGGTCCTGGCGGACCCTCTCAACGACTATTAAATTCCACTGCCCGGCAATGTTCCCGGGCAATTGAAGAAATTCGCGGACAAAACCGACATAAGCGCCATGGGACAGCGTGGTGGTGGCTTTGAGGTTTCTTATCGGCATACAACTCCCTTTTCCTTGATGGCGGGTTATTTCTTCTTTGCCTTTTTATCGAGCTTTGCAGTCCGGGATTTCAATGCTGTTTTTGCGGGCGCTTTTAATTCCGCCAATCTCGCTTTCGCTTCCCGCGCTCCCAGATTTCTTATGCCAAGCAACGCCGCCCGGGTGATTTTCCGGAGTTTGAGGCTGCCGGCCTTGTTTTCCATTGCATAAACCGCTTGAGGGGAAACCCCCAGAAGCTTGCCAAATTCCTCTCCTGAAACGCCAAGACGCTTCCTGAGGCTTCGGATTCCCTTGCCGGTGATTCTGGCTTTCGTGTCGGAATCCGTTGACCCGGCCGGTGGCGCCACTCCCCTGTTTTGCGCTTGCACCTGCATAAGATCTCTTTCAATGGCTGAAATCTTCTCCTTGAGTGCCGCATTTGGCTGCTTGAGTTTTGCATTTGCGCGTTTTAGCGGTATGACCGCGGCTTTCGCTTCCTTGCGACTTAATCGGACGATCTCGGCTTTCAGAGCTTGGGTAAGATTGGACATTTCAGGTCATTCCTTTCTTTATGTGATCTTTGCGAGCTCTGCGGTTAACCGCATTCAGCATGATTTTCTTTCCCGCCACAATGCCGATACCGATTATCAAGCCAAGGGTGGCGCCAAAAACAAGCCCGATCAAGCCCATCCCCGGGGCGTATGCCGACCCCTTCGCAAACCCGATATTTCCACTTATTCCGGCGAATAATGCGAAAAAAACAAGTCCCACGATTAATCCCGACCAAAGCGTTGAATACACGATTAATACCAAGGGGCCGTCTTTTTTCATTGGTTTTAAAATAAATCTTCACGATTTCTCGTGCAGGGCTTCCAGCAGCATTGCCCTTTTGCGTCCTTTTGCGCACTTCGGCATAGGTCGATAGGCCTTTTTCGTTGTTTTTTCCCCTTCAAGCAATTATTTTGCCTGATAGAGGATATTATACACAGCGTCATAAGTAATTGCCGATATATTTATTAGATTTTGCACAAACGTCTCAATTCGTCGTTTGGTTTTTCCCATTGTTGAAATTTACGTTCGACAGCAACAGGGACATCGGATAGTGGCGCCAGGAATAAACCTGGAGCTTTTGGAAATAGATGCAACAAGGACGTTGCGATTGAAAGAAGCTTATGGAGACCTGTGGGTACGAATCCCACCCGGTAAAGGTATGCCACCAGCCGGAAACG
>Ga0315279_10003603_pt1 | contig 21432 bp, 16 predicted proteins | sample YL17G06_20_MG_FD_203694 | JGI IMG/M metagenome (GOLD analysis project Ga0315279, IMG submission 203694) | Sediment microbial communities from Yellowstone Lake, YNP, Wyoming, USA - YL17G06_20 | ecosystem: Environmental > Aquatic > Freshwater > Lake > Sediment | place: USA: Wyoming | collected... | reverse complement strand
CTGTGAATAAGTTTAAAATAGTCTCTTCTAGATATGTGTGTGTTTGGTGCATCCCCATTGATGATCATCCCATGAATGTCAACAGGGGATGCACTAAAAAATGTTAGCTACTGAGTCTGATTTATAACAAATCATAAAAGAAGTTATTTATAAGAAATCTTCATTCATGGTTAAGCAAAGGAATTAAGAAAAGACATGAAGAATAAGAAAATCGTTGTAACCGGTGGTGCCGGATTTATTGGTTCAAATCTCGCTCGACATCTTTCAAATGAGAAAAATCATGTGCTCGTAATCGATAACCTTTTTACAGGTCATTTGGAAAACATTCAGGATTTAATAGAGATGGGAAAAGTCGAATTTATTAAAGCGAATATTACCGATTTAGATATTCTTCAGGATGTTTTCAAGGGTTTTAATTATGTTTTTCACGAAGCCGCTCTACCAAGTGTTCCTCGAAGTATTAAGGAGCCGCTTCTCACCAACGAGGTGAATATTAACGGAACTTTAAATGTACTTATCGCAGCAAAAGATACCGGCGTTAAAAAAGTAATATGCGCCTCTTCTAGTAGTGTCTATGGTGATACTCCGACGTTACCTATAACCGAGAAAATGACTCCCAATCCTCTTTCGCCATATGCAGTAAGTAAACTTGCCGGCGAATATTACTGCAGTGTTTTTACACAGGTTTTCCATTTACCTACAGTTGCCCTACGGTATTTTAATGTGTACGGCCCACGACAAGACCCTTCCAGTGAATACGCAGCGGTTATACCAAGATTTATTATGAATGTCTTAACTGATAAACCTCTAATCGTGTACGGTGATGGGGACCAAACAAGAGATTTTACTTTTATTGATGATGTTATGCATGCGAATGTCCTCGCGGCAGAAAGTGGCACAACCGGCGTTTTTAATGCTGCAGGAGGGAAACGAATTTCGATTAATGAGCTCGCTAAAACAGTTATGACCTTATGCGAGAAAGAGCTTGAGATTGTGCATGAAGAGATACGGCCTGGAGATATTAAGCACTCTCTTTCTGATATTTCTTTAGCGAAAGAAAAGTTTGGTTACACTCCGCAATTTGATATAAAAAATGGTTTAAAGGAGACAATTCAATGGTTTCAAAAACAACGTTGAGTGATTTAATAGTATGTGTAATTGGCTTAGGATATGTTGGTTTACCGTTGGCAGAAGCTTTTGCAAAACATTTTCATGTCATCGGTTTTGATATTAACGAAAAAAAAGTAATGGCATTGAAGAAGAAATACCCGGATTTGGAATTGATATCCCAGTCTGCAAGAATTAAAGATGCTGATGTCGTCATCATTGCTGTTCCTACCCCAGTGACAGAATCCAAAGAGCCTGATTTAACACCGGTGCAATCCGCTTCAAGGATTGTTGGCAAGAATCTTAAGAAAGGAGCAATAGTTGTGTTAGAGTCTACCGTGTATCCAGGGGTTACCGAGGATATTGTTGGGCCCATTTTGGAAGAAGAATCAGGACTGAGGCTTGGATTGGATTTTAAGATCGGGTATTCTCCTGAGCGGGCCAATCCTGGTGATAAAGATCATACAATTGATAAAATCACAAAGATAGTCTCTGGGATGGATGAAGAATCAGCAAATACACTCGCAGAGTTGTATGGTACAATTACTACTGTGTATAAAACCAAGGATATTAAAACTGCTGAAGCTGCAAAAGTTATTGAGAATATTCAGAGAGATTTGAATATAGCTTTGATGAATGAGCTATCCATAATTTTTCAGAAGATGGGTTTAGACACAAAAGCTGTTTTAGACGCCGCTTCTACAAAATGGAATTTCAATAGATATTATCCCGGATTGGTTGGGGGTCATTGTATTCCCGTGGATCCTTATTATCTTGTGTATAAAGCAAAAGAACTCGGCTATCATCCGCAGGTTATCCTTGCGGGACGTTCCATTAATGATTATATGCCAAGACATGTTGCGATGCTTACGATAAAAGCGTTCAATGATGTGAAGAAAGTTATTCATGGTTCTTCAGTACTTATTATGGGTCTGACGTTCAAAGAAAACGTGGAGGACACAAGAGAAACACCAGTAAAAGAAATTATCACGGAATTAAAAGAGTTTAGTTGTGTTCTGTATGGATATGATCCCCTTTTAAGCGAACAAGATATATTGGATTTTGATATAAAAATTTTTGATAAATCTAGGGTTAAAGTAGATTGTGTAATTTTTACCGTGGCACATGAGCAATTTAAAAAAATGGGACTTGATAGTATTAAAAATTTTATGAAAGAAGCCCCTATATTGATTGATGTAAGAGGTATTTTTAACAAAAATGAGGCTGAAGAGAAGGGATTTTACTATAAAACACTCTGATTTTTATCTGTTTGGTAATCTTTGCAAAAGCTCATCTAAGAGGTAGAAAACCAAGTTATTTCTTTCTGAGAAAAATATTCTCATCGTAATTTTCTTTTTGTGATTGTTTTATGATATTTGGGAGTACATTTAATATTAAACCCATAAATAAGGCTATAGCACCAATGATGATGAAAATGGCTATGAGTATTGCATAAGGAATAAGGAAAACATGGTTCTGGTTGTAATACTGCAAGGTGTAAATACCTAAAGATACCCCAATCATGACAAAAATAAATCCAGGGACTCCAATAAACAATAATGGTCGCTTTTGTGCAACAAGCCAAATGACATAACTCAGAACAGATATACCATGTGACGCGGGATTTTTCGTAGAACTATCCAGTTCTTCGTATTTACATGTCACGGGTGCATTTCCTACCGCCAGACCAAGATCATGAGCTTTCACAAGTTGCTCACTTTCGACACTAAATGCATCACCATCTAATTTTGAGACCAGTCCTTTTACTGCTTTTTTATTAAACGCACGAAATCCACATTGACTATCAGTAACATGACCACCACTTCCAAAACTTGTGGTATAATCTAATACTCTCTTTCCAATTCTACGCCAAAAAGGCATTTCCGTATTCTTGCCAACCCTATATCCAATAGAAATGTCATGACCTTTTTGTATCACATTTTCCAAAACAGCTGGGATCTCAGCAGGATTATGTTGTCCGTCGCCATCAATGGTAACAATATAATCAAAGTCGTTGGCCAATGCATATTTAAAACCAGTTCGTATTCCAGCGCTTTTCCCGAGGTTTTGTTTATGAGAAATCACTGTAGCACCGGCTTCAGACGCTATTTTTGCGGTATCGTCAACACTTCCGTCATCAACGACCAACACTTCGTCTACATACTGTCTCGCTTTGAGAACAATACTACCAATGGTGATTTCTTCGTTGCAACAGGGAATTATTGCAAGAGTACGTTTATTGGTGATATTTTGCATCCTTTTTCCTCTCAAATTCTACCCCAAATAATGGGAGGTAATTTTACTTCATACATGTAATGATTAATCATACTTGATGATATATCCTCTAGCTCGCTATTTAAACATTTTGTTGATGTTATTTATTTTTGTTATCTAATTTAATTTTATTTTAGGGGAGCAGGTCTGCCCAATAACTTATTCTGATATATAAAACTAGTTAATGTTGATACAGTTATTATTTTATAAATGATAGAACATCCCACCCTCAAAGATTGATAGCAATGGCTGGACTGATCCCTCATCTCATAGCAGGATGCACACTGTACCTTATTGGCAGGTACTACTATAGAGCCTACTTTGAAGGTGACGATAAAACAAAAAAGCAGCTACTCCTTGCAATCGTCTGTCTCGCATTGAGCCTCATTCCAGATCTCTTTTTAGGAACATATTATACAACACACATCCTCTCATTTCACACCCTCATGCCCTATCAAATTTTTGCCCATTTCATACTCATCCCAATAGCGATTGTTATTCTTGCTCTCCTACTCTTTCGATTCGATACAAAAAGAAAACCTATCTGGGTAATGGGGATATGCGCACTCGCCCTTCATCTTATAATGGATTTGTTCCTTCAAGAGGCTGGCCTCTTCATCTAAACTAAAAGAAGAGCGCTTGGACGAGTTCGCATTTTTTTTATACGGCCTTGTACCCAGCACCTAAAAAAGCAAGAAAATTTTATGCTGTCGTCGCTCGGACTTTCGGCCTTGCTAAAATCGGTTTGTATTCCTTTACCATATCTTTTGCTTCAATTTCTGCTACTTTCGAAGCAATCTCAAAATCGAATTTGAGAATGACCTGAACAAGCTTATTTTCTGTATTGAGTTGATAGAGCGAGGAATTGCCTTGATCTCTTGTTTTTATCACTAATTTTTTATCCACTAATGTTTTAATAATTTTATAAACAGTTGGTCTGCTTACCTCCGCTTTTTCTGCAATCTCTGTTATTGAATACTCGAATCGAGGGTGATCTGTTAGAAAATCTAAGATTCTTGTCTTAGAGTTGTGTCCAAATATATCCTGAAACATATGTACATCTCAATAACTCATGGTGCTCAAGTTTTTCATCTTGATTAGTCAATTGTTAGTCATTTATTAGTCAATTTGGTCAATTGATAGGCAATTCCTTTGCCTGCCTTACCGGTACGGATAAATATTGCTTTTTCTACAAGAATTGAAAGATCAATTGTTGCCATTTGTCTAGAGATGGTGTTAATCTCTCGATACTCTTTGTTCGTAATTTTTCCTTTCTCTTTTACATACATCGCTGCCTTAATCTGTCTCTCATTTAAACCAAGCTTACGAAGATAGTCTTCTGTATACACATCTTTTCTGAAAGTAACTGAAAAACCACCAAACCCTTCTTGGAATTCTGGCGAAGGAGCCCCTTGCTGCTTACAGAGATCGAGTATTTTGATCGTGCCGCTCCCGTATTTTTCAATATAACCAATGTCATAGAAGGTTTGAGCTATCAATCTATTACGTATCACTGATTTATGATCTCTTTTATACAAATCTTCGATGGTTATTCCTGGAAGCAATTTTCCTGGATTCCATATTTGAATACGGTCATCATATATCTCAACTTGAACATTCGCTGAAATCGTGTAATCTCTGTGAACAATTGCGTTTATAATTGCCTCTCGCAGAGCATCCAGAGGATACTCCCAAACATTTTTCCTCCTCGGTTTACCCTCAAATTCATAGCGCACGCTTATATGTCGAGTAGCGAACTTCATCACTTCATCCACTTCACTGATCAGATCAGTTTCAATCATCAAATCATCAATAATCACGGTTTTATCTTTTCTGAATCTACCGCAATGAACTGCAGATTGAAGTAAAGGTCGTTGCGGTTCTTTCCCAAAGACCAATAGAGCGGCCCAGGAGATTTTATTCTCAGTCACAAACTCCAACTTCTTTAACACTTCAAGAGGCTCATCGGTTATTTTTCTTCGCCCTGTTGCATTAGCTGATTGTATATATGTCTGAACCTTGTTCAGATCAACATCTTTAATGGTTTTTTCGTGCGCAGGAAACGCATCCCAGCTCGCTCCTATAGAATATACATATGCAATTCTGTTATCTCTCGTGGCGTCATCATTCGATTACTTGTGCCCACTCGTCTAAAGCATCTTCCCTTAACCGAGATCGGTTTGATGGGAAATTCTTTGACAAAGATGGTAACAACATTCTTTCCATCTATGGTATCAACTTCAATTTCAGGCATCATTCGAGGATCGGTGCTTTGAGCAATTTGATTCACCCAGCTGTTCGTTGTTTCTTTCGTTAGGCGAACGCCGATCACTTTTCCTTTATCTGAAACACCGATGAAAATATTGCCACCTTTTGTATTGGCAAATGCACCCACTGTCTCTATCGTTTCCTTGTCAAAATTCTCTTTGAATTCTACGGTTTCGGATTCACCTTTTTTGATTACTTCTCTGAGTCGATCTTGGTCCATGGCTCTATAGGTTTATAACGGTGGTTGCTTTATAAAATCTATTGATAAAATAAGGAGATTTTCCACTAAAAATTACGTCTTCAATATTTCGAAAGTTTCTTGTTTTTCAGGAGTGATAAAGAGGCGTACGGCCTACACCCAGCAATAACGAATATCATATTTGAAAATATTGCTTCTTTAATTGACTTTGACAATATATAAAAAATCATGAGTATGTTTTTTATATGTGGTATCTGTTGTTTTATAAGGCGTGGAGGTTTCATGTGTCATGGGGGTTTCCGAGCTTCGTTGTAAACGGTGCAAAGAGGTAAAACCTCTCGAAGAATATGATCGCGGGTTTTTTCATAAAAAAGGATACGATGTGTATTGCCATGACTGCCGAGTGGAAATTGACAAAATCACCAGTTCAATAACTGAAAAACGTTGTCGTCAGTGCAGAAGGGTGCAGTTCGTGTCGGAGTTCGGGAAAAACGCATCCACTCGTGATGGCTATTTTAAGGAATGCCTTGATTGTCAGGAAGAAAATCATCATAGGAGACGTGAGAGAAAATTTACTGGTATTTGGGGTGGTGAGATGGCCACCTGTACATTTTGTGGGATGCTCAAACCAACCTATGATTTATTTCCTCCAAGATTTCCACAGAGTAAAACAAGGTATTGCCGGAGTTGTATTAACAAGATGGTTCGAGAGCGTCTGCTGGAATATGAACGATTTAGGGAGGAACAGGGATGGAAGATCCAGAAGCGATGCAAAGGGTGCGGTCGGGTGTATCCCTCGGATTGTTTTAATTTGGATCGTCGTAAAAAGGACGGATTTACTGACTTCTGTGATACCTGTGCAAATGAGCAATCTACTCAGCGTCTTAATCAACTGAAAGAAAAACATAAGACGACACCGTTTAAGCGTAATGCGCTGAAGGAATGTTATATCTGTCATACGCTCAAACCGCTATCGAGTTTTACGAAAAATGAAACCACAGTGGATGGGCGAAGTGGAATGTGCATTGCCTGCACGGGCGCTAACCGTGAGGAGAATGCCCAAGTGTGGATACAGCTACGGCAGCAAAAAGGTTCAGTCATCGAACAAATGCAATGTCAGGGCTGTGGTCGTACACTCCCTATTGAGATGTTTACTAAGACACAGGAGCGGAAGAAAGGATATCGGTACTACTGTAAGGATTGCTCCCGAGAAAAAGAAAAACAGATATTCCAACGATGGGAACAAGAACGCAAGAAAGCGCAATTTGAATTTTCATTAGATGCCCCAACCGAGAAGCCATGCAAGATCTGCAGTCGAATCCTTCCGTTATACGAGTTTTGGGATCGACAAGCCAGTAAGGACGGTCACAGTCATTATTGTAAATCTTGTCAAAGTGAAAAGAGCAAAGAGCGGAAAAAACGATTGAAGGAACGAGGATTCCCGGAAGATCGGATTCCAGTTGAGAAACAATGCGGTCTGTGTAAAAGGATTTTACCAAGGATCATGTTTTATAGGGATGCCACCTCAAGCACAGGGCTTGATAGCCATTGCATAGACTGTCGAAAATCATACGATACGCAGTATCGTGCACGTCCGGATGTGAAACAAAGGCAGTCTGCTTACAAGAGACGCCCTGATGTGATGGAACGAGGTCGTATCCGGGCAAAAGCCTATCAGCAGAGACCCGAGGTGAAAGAGAGAGTACGAGTGTACAAGAGAGATTATAAGAAACGGGATTACGTGAGAGAGAAACGAAGAGCTGACGAAAGGAAACGTTATCAACGACCAGATGTAAAGCAAAAGAAGAAAGAGCGTGACAGCCGACCTGAAGCTAAAGCGCGTCGCAGAAAAAGCACACATGAATGGTATATGCGAAAGAAAGCTGAACAAAAAAAGGATATGAAATGAGTAGAAAATTAAACAGATTTTTTCTAATAAATACATAAAAATTACGTCTTCTAAATTATCAAATTTTCTTGTTCAACAGGAGTGATAAAGAGGCTTATAGCCTACACCCAGCACCTTCTATTTTTCGATGGAAGGAAATGATACAGCGCTGTAGTTCAACAAATCATGCTAATTACTATCATTAAAATTTATATATCAACTAAAGCTACTTTACTATTAGGTGGGTAAGAATATACAGTATATCGGGGAAATATTAATAAATAATTACTAATATATATTAAGGTGAGGGAAAATGAGCGACGAAGACTTAAAAAAATTAGTCGGTCAACCGTATACTGAAGAGAATGCAAGAAAAATGATCTACGGTGGGAGAGTAGATAGCAAAGGAATTATTGTTAAAGTTGTAACTAAATCGGAGAAGAAAAAATTAGCAAAACGATGTAAGCCATTCTTTTTCTTTTAATGAGGTTTTCCTTTGGACATTTTTTTAGATACTTCAATATTGATTGAGGCTGTAAAGGATACAAAGTTAAAATCACTTCTCAATCATGCAAAAAACAAAGGATATACTTTGGTCACTTCCTTAACCGTCTATGGCGAACTCGTAGAGGTCTGTAACAGAAAAAATATGCGAGAGGAACTCATCAAAATACTTGATCTCATTAAACAATATGACATTCAATGTTCATTGCCTAACCCACAACTCAGGGAATGTTGTAAATGCCTTGATAAAATGGATAAAGACATGAGAGTAAACATGTCAGACAGAACTCATCTCGCATATTCAATGGCCTACGATGATGATTATTTCTTGACCAATGATCGATACTTATGGCATTTTCCAATACATAAATGCAAATGTGGAAAGGCGACAAAAACCGAAGGAAAGATAATCTCACCAGTAAAATTAAGAGAAATCTTGAAAAAGTAACTATTCAGTCGGAACTACATTTTCACTTGAATTTTCCTCTAAAAATTACGTCTTCAATATTTCGAAAATTTCTTGTTTTTCAGGAGTGATAAAGAGGCTTACGGCCTACACCCAGCACACCAAAAAGTAAAAAAACTTTATGCTGGTACTGCTTTCGTTTTCGATCTTGTTAAAACTGGTTTGAATTTCTTTACCATATCTTTCGCTTCAATTTCCGCTACTTTTGAAGCGATCTCGTAATCGAATTTGAGAATAAGTCGAACCAATTTATTTTCTAAGTTTAATTTATAGAGAGATGATTGCCCAGATTCTCGTGTTTTAACAATGAGTTCCTTCTCCAATAATGTGTCAATAATTTTATATACAGTTGGTCTGCTTACTTCTGAATGTTGGGCAATATCTGATATGTTATAATCGTAATCTGGATGATCTAACAAGAAATCCAATATCTTTGTTTGGGGATTATTTCCAAAAATATCTTTAAACATATTTTACACTTCACCTTCTACTATTTATCTATATGCATATCAAATATTTAAATGTTTTACAAAAGTGTTAAATAGTTTTACACTAATATGGATTTTGAAGTCGTAACAGAGTATGACCAATTTTACACGGGAGGAAATAAATTTAATCCATAAACTGTGGATCCACACGTGTTTCGGTAAAGGACACATGCTTATAGATAATCTTGTTAAAGGATATCCTTCTCATTTGAAAGGACGGATGAAAGAGGATGTCGATAATTTAGTTCGGAAGAACATTCTCGTAAAAAAACCGACAAGACATGGATATGCAGTGTATATTAATGTCGAACACCGGTTAATGATAGAGCAAGTGCTAAAGAAACACTTCAAACCTTTATAAAGCACCAGTAAAAATTCATCAAAATAAGGAGATTTTTCACAAGAAATTACGTCTTCAAAAAGTATAAAATTTCTTGTTTTACAGAAGGTATAAAGAGGCTTACGGCCTACACCCAGCACCTTATTATGTTCGGATAAGGTTTCCGATATTTGGATGTTTGTGAAACATTCAGAACTCTTTTCGACAGAATTGATCTATCATATAATCATCGCAATCACCAACTAAACACCAACAAATCATCAGATTCGCGTCGTTCGCATGTCCGATAAATGTCCGAAAAATGTCTGATATGTCTGATATATGTCCGTTATATCAATTGATACCATCTACCTTTTTTTTCACCAACTTCTTTTAATATCTTTTTCTGTACCAGCTCTTGCAAATCAACTGGATACATACAGAAGAAACAGACACAATACTCTCTATGCATTAGACTTCCTTGTTTCAGATGACGAAGCACAGCAAGCGATCGACGATGCAGAACACTTTTATCAACAAATAAAGAAAATCCTGGATGAAAAATAATTAATGAGAAAATCACGCCGGACCAATCCTGTTATCTATACTTATACATAAATCACGCCTTCAAAAACTTAAAACAACTTATCCAAGAGCACTGATAATAAGGCTTATGATCTACTTAGCACTATTCATAATCTTGTAGGCATCAATTCATTTTTTTTTGCATCGATACCTATAAAACCACAGGAACCATTCAGGTGAATCATAGCATAATTGGTATAATATTTACAATAGTATACGAAAGAGGGGGAGAACATACATGAAGTCATCTACCTACGCAAGCCTTGTCACCGTCGTATTTCTTACCCACCGGAACGCCGTCAGTAAGAGCATCGAAAGTGCCATCCGCGTCACCGATAAACTGTGCAAACAACTTGGATTAGTAAATGATATAAGTCATATGACTAAATATAGGATCATATCGGATTTGATACAATCAAAGATATTAATCTCCATCAAAACAGCAAAACAAAAGAAAGTAAGACTTGCGCAAAAAATTTCTTTGCTGTTCCCTTGAGTTCCTTTTTAATCGCTCCATGCATGTCACTTGAATGACTATATATGCAATCCAATACTAATGCATGATTTCGGTCATGTCAAGTTCATGACAACCAACCCTCTTTTCATCCTCTTTTCTCTTTGAAACTGCAGAAATAAGTAATTGGACAAGCCATGACAACTTGACATGCAATTCATGACAACATGACATAGAATTAATTGAATAGGCCATGACAAAATGTCATAGAATTCATTAGATAAAACAAATGTACAATGGAAGCTCTATTTTATATAGGAGTAATAGTATCATATGCGAAACTCGCATGACAAACGATTTCTACTTAACTTTCTCTCCCGGAATATTTTTAATTTATTAAATATATATAAAAACTCAATATCAAAACGTTTATAAATAATTACTCTATAGCGTTATAAAAACATACCCGAAAGAATACTGAAGCGGGGGAACATACCTTATTTCCAAATAAAAACGTAGAAAAAATAATATTGATTGAAGGAAGGAAAATTATGAAGAATAAAAGAATTTTAAAAATTGGAACGCTGTTGATAACTATTACGGCCATATTGATCGCATTTACAACAATTTCATCCGCGGCAAATTGGCCCATGTTCAGAAACAACGCAGGAAACACAGGCTCAATCAACGAAACAATTCATTTACCATTAACAGAACAATGGCATTCAAGCGCCCCAAGCGTAGAAGAAAGCGGCGCCGTGGTCGTCAACGGAGTCGCGTACATGTCCACGGACAACAATCAACTTTACGCGTTTGATGTCGCGACCGGAGCAACAATCCCAGGATTTCCCGTAACGATCGGATTCTCATACGGATCCCTTGCGGTAGATGAAGCACACAATCTCGTCTACGCCTTGACACAGGATGGCGTATTATATGCCTACCATCTGAATGGCACGTCAGCGTGGACGAAAGCGGTCGGCGCCGTTGGATACAACTATAACGAAGGACCGATCATCGACGACGGATACGTCTACTTCAAAGCAGGTAACCTTCTGCAAAAATACAATGCGAATGTTTTCTTACAATGGACAGCACCAACAGCAGGTATGAACACGCAACCTTCAATCATGGGAAACTTTGTTTACGTTAATTCAGAATCCGGACAAATACGAAAATACAATAAAACCACCGGAGCAGAAATCACCACCGGAGGATTCCCGATTTCTACAGAATATGGATCAGCGGCACTCACAACCGTCGATGGTAAAATATTCACTAAAGGGACGAATGTACTCGCGTATGATGCAAATACCGGAAACTTGCTCTGGTCTCAACCATGTGGTGGTTCGAGCACCTGGTCTGATTCACCAGCTGTATCCAATGGAGTTGTTTACATATACGGCTATGATGACTCAAAAATGTACGCATTTAGTGAAAACAATGGATCAACCATGGCAGGATTCCCCTCAATTGCACTCAATCCCGGAGGCGATCGAAATTGGTGTTCTCCAGCTGTTGCCGGAGATAAAATATTCATCGGCGCAGGAACGTCACAAAAATTAAAGGTTCTAGGTGCCGCAGGATCAGCAAACGCGGGGCAAGTCTTAGAAGAACACCTCACGTTCTCAAGTGATCCCCAAGGATTTGATCTCTGCTCACCCATCATATCAAACGGCGTCGTCTTCGCCATGCTTGACGGTGGCGGACTGTATGCCCTCTTCGGCTCGGGAGTCAACTGGTCCGGAGGAGCAATCATCATAAACAACGGGGAAAACTGTACCGGCTCCCGCAACGTCACACTCACCTTAAGCAACGGTTCAATCCCGAATGTCGTCCAGATGCGCATCTCAGAGGATCCCCTATTCAGCGGTGTATCGTGGGAACCGTTTGCGACCACAAAAGTATGGACGCTCTCCCCCGGATTGGGACTCAAAACCGTGTACGCACAATTCAAGGATTCAATTGGACAACTCTCCAACGTCTTTAACGACCAGATAAACTACTCTGAGAACTGCGGTGCTGTCATCGATACGATTCCACCCATCACCACAAAAACCATTGGCACACCACAATATGCAAACGGCCTCTGGGTGAACATGTCCACCCCGATCACCCTCACCGCGACAGACCCTGGTGCGAACGCAAGTGGCGTCAAAGAAATCCATTACAAAATAAACGGTATTGAAACCATCGTCCAGGGAAGCCAGGTCACCTTCACGTTCCAGGAGGAATGCAACCATACCCTGGAGTTCTGGGCGGTTGACAATGCAGGAAATATCGGAAATCATACAACACAAACCCATTATGTTGACAACACCGGACCCAATCAAACCACACAGTTCGGAGAACCAAAAAATATTACCTTCGTTTTACATAACAACGTGTGGTACACCGGCATCGGACCGAACACGCCCATCTGGATTAACTCAACCGATATGGGATGCAACGGCGGTGTCGGATCAAGTTACCTAAGTTATAATCTCTATATCGGACAACAGTTTGGAGAATGGACGTTACACACATCTCATACAATCTATGATAATCAAGCAGGAGACATGAATCCAGCTGTTGGCAAAATCTCCGTGGTTCTTTACATGGATGAAAGCTGCTGGCATCAGATCCATTACTGGTGCGCTGATCTCCTCGGCAACAGAGCGCCGGAGCCCCAAGGATCATACCTTAATTCCGATTTCGTCGTCGACGCAACTGCACCGACAACGCAAGTTACCTACACCACCCCGCACATGGTTATTAACAATGATGATTACATCTCCTGTGAAACAGAAATCATCGTCTGCGCGTTCGATACCGGATGCGTACCCAACGGATCCGGTGTGATGAAACTCGACTGGTCTGTTGATAAAAAACTGTACGATGATGTCTGGCAGACCGTCCAAAGCGGAACCGTGTACGATAACGATGGAAACGATCTCGATCCGACCGTTGGAAAAATCAAGTTCATCATCTACATGACCGAAAGCTGCGAACACCACATCTACACGCAGGCCACCGATTACTTCGGGAACATCGGGCCTCAGGATAAACGATACGTGAAGGTCGATTGTACGCCACCGGTCACCACGAAAGAAATCGGCGAACCGAAATATTACGATTCGTCAGAGGACATCACCTACGTCACCACCTCGACGCCGATCTGGTTGAACACCACGGATCAACCCGGTGTCTGCGCGGTCGGCTGCGACTACCTACACTGGGAGACCTACATTTACAATGAAAGCTCACAAGGATGGGACTTACTCCAGAGCAACAATGAATCCAGCAACAAAGCAGTGATTTACTTTACTGAGGAATGCCATCATAAACTCGTCTGGTGGGCGATCGACAAATTCGGCAATAAAGAAGAAACACATGTCCAATTCCATAATGTGGACGACACACCGCCAACCACCATAAAAGAATACGGATACCCAAAATGCTTACGAGAAGACTTCAAATTAACTATCGAACCACCAATCTGCATCACCAGCCACACACCAATCTACCTCAACGCGACCGACGGAGGACTCTGCCCAGTCGGCTCCTACATAATCTATTACCGGGTTTGGTACAATGGGCAATGGTCTGCCTGGCTGCATGGTGGGCAAACCACTGATGTCGTCATCACCATGAACGACCTGGGAGCACCTTTCAATCAGGACTGCGAGCATTTCATCAACTACTACGCGGTCGACGATCTCATGAACACCGAAGAGATCCATAACCAAACGTTCTACGTCGACAACACGCCACCGGTCATTGTGAAAACCGTGGGAGAGCCAAACTGCACCATTGACGAAGATGAATACTGCATCCTCCCCACCACACCCATCACTATCGATGCCTACAATGACGGCTGCTGTGCTGACACCGGACTTATGCTCCGCTACAAGATAAACGATGGAGACTGGATCTATCCGACATTACCGGTCGAAATCACGATCCCTGAAGAATGCCAGCACATCCTCACCATCGAGGCATGGGATTGCCTTGGAAACACCGCAACCGATGTCGAAACCTTCTATGTACACATCACACCACCCACGATCATAAAAACGGTTGGTAATCCGCACTGCGACAAAGGGAACGGAACCTACTGTGTCACCATGCAAACCCCCATCACCGTCGAAGCAACTGATGAAGGATGCGGACAATGCGGTCCGATCACCATTCAGTATAACATTGGGTACAATAATAATTGGACCGGATGGCTCAATTATACAGGGCCGATCATGTTTAGCGAACCATGCGAGCACACTCTTATCATACGTGCCTACGACTGCCTCGACAACGGCATAAACGAACAATACTGGGATTTTGAAACCTTCTACGTTGACAACACCACGCCCGTGATCGAAAAAACAGTCGGGGAACCACAATGCGATCTTGGGAACGGCACCTACTGCGTCACCACCACAACACCAATAACCATTAACGCCTATGATCTCGGATGCTGTGATAGCCTCACGGTGAAATACCGGATCAACCAAGGAGACTGGGTCGACATCACTTCTCTAATGCCTTTCACTTTCAACTTCACTGAGGAATGCCAACATGTCCTCGACATCTGGGCCTATGATTGTGTCGGCCATGAAACCATGGATACCGAAACATTCTATGTCGATGACACCCCACCAATCATCAACAAAACAGTCGGAGAACCAAACTGTTACTGCGGCAACGACACTGAAAGCCATTACTGCGTCACCACCCAGACACCAATTACTATTACGGCAATAAACGCTGGATGCTGCCCCTGCCCGAACAGCACCATAGAGTATCGAATCTGGTTCGACGGACAATGGACTGACTGGATACCATACAACGGTTCCTTCACCTTCCAAGAAGAATGCACCCACAAACTTGAAATCCGGGCGATGGACTGTCTTGAAAACACCGCCACCGATCTCGAAACCTTCTACGTTGATGACACCCCACCAGAACTTGTAAAAACTGTCGGCAACCCGCATGTCTACCTTGGAGTTGATTACGCTGGTCATGATCAATGGCTGATCTATCCCTTAACAGACATCACCTTATCAGCACAGGATTTCGGATGCTGCCCCTGTAATGAAACCACGATCTACTACCGATATTGGTACCTGGGACACTGGACAGGCTGGATTGTCTACCAAGACCCCATTAATTTCCATAAAGGCTGCGTGCATTATCTTGAAGCCTACGCGGTAGACTGTCTTGGCAACCAAGGCATCACCGATAACGAAACCTTCTGGGTATGCTCCAACGAAGGGACAGGACCCTACATCAGTTTTGTAAACCCAGTCAACGGATCAGTCCATTGTGAGCGAACACTCGAAGTCATCATCAACGCCACAGACGATTTAACCCACACCAAGGACTTAATCGTCAAGATCTGGATGCCAGGTGGCCGAAGAAACGCTCCCAGCTTCTACTATGATGGTATCTACAATGCGACAGACGGGTTCTTCCACGCCTGGATTGACATCCATGAATACCAGGACGGAGCCCAACTCACCTTAGAAGCGTGCGTGAAAGATACAGATAACAATGTCCAATTCGCAGTACCGGTAACCTTTGAGGTCTGTAGCAACGTCGCGTATGATCAATGGATGGAGCTCGGCTGGAACAGCCTTGTCATCCCCTACGGAGGAATCAGCTGCGACTTCACACTCCCCGATGCCCTTGGATCAATCAAAGGGAACTTCAACTGGGTCTGGTACTACGACGTTGTCCATGACCAATGGTTCAGCTGGTACAAAAACAGGGATCCAAGCTTCAACACCCTCACCATGATCGACCCAGGGAAACAATACTGGGTGTACATGGAAAAAGCGGATCGCTACTTCACTGACACCAATTCACCCATGGTCACCATCATCTATCCTAAGGACGGAGCAATATTCAACACAACAACCATCACGGTCATTAACGGAACAGCATTCGACAACGAAACCGGAATCGACCATGTCACCATCACCCTCTATAACAATGACACAGGAAAATACTGGAACGGAACCGCCTGGGGAACAACAGCGACCGCACTCCTGTGCACCGGGACGGAAACCTGGTCTTACGAAGCAAGCTCGGTAGCATGGGTCGGCGGACACTTTATCGTCACTGCGACAGCATTCGATAAGGTCGGATGCTCAGCAGAAGATACTCATACCTTCACAATCATCAGCCAAAACTGTACCTCATCACGCACCTATACCCTCGATAAGGATTTCGACGAAGGAACACTCATCGGACTTTCCCATAACATTGTCCATGACCAACTCCAGATCATCCCCGGTGAAGTCACGACGTATCCAGTGATGTGGATCGCGAACGCCGGCGAGGACAGCCTCTCAAAATGGGACACCAACCAGAATAAGGAATTAGCCCGATACCACACCTGGTTTGGGCCCCTCGCATCCCACGACCCCTGGTCCGGACCAGCACCATCACGAACCTGCGTTGATGCCGATGGGAACTGTTATGTCGCAAACCGACACTTCGATGGACTCCCAGCAGACGTCATAAAGATCTACGCAGACAACTGGATCGACCGTAACGGCGACGGGAAACTCAACACCTCAACCGATCTTAACAATGACGGAACCATCACCCCGAATGAAATGCTCCCGATGACCGATTTAAACAACAACCAAAAGATCGATCCCAATGAAATCGTTGATGAACGTGTCGCCTGGGCAGTAACCGTAGGAGAGCCAGGAGGATTAGGCCGCTCAATCGCAATAGATCTTGAGGGTAATATCTGGGTTGGACTCTATAATGCTGAACAGTACTGGAAGATAAGCGGTGCAAATGGCAGTATCCTTGGAGGTCCCTATTATGTCGCTCCCCATACACCGTATGGAGCCTTAGTCGACAAACACGGATACCTCTGGGGAGCCTCACTTTCATCCAATATACTGAAACTCAACACAAGCAATCCTGCTGATTATCAAATCTTTTACGGCGCCTACACCTATGGTATCGCTCTTGGATATGACAGCCTCGGGAACACCCTTGTCTACCTTGGAGATAATTCTCCCTTCGCAGTATTCAATTCCTCGACAGGAACATATAGCTATCCTGCCCCCGCAATCCTCTCAAGCCTGGGGGTTGCAACAGACTCAAAAGGAAACATCGTCGCTGGCGATTCCTACAATGGATTAGTCGCAAAATTCGCGCCAAACGGGACCGTCCTTTGGAGTGTACCCGGCCAAGTCACGTCAGAGGTACGAGGCATCGTCGTGGATTCAGAGGACAATGTCTGGGCGATCCATTTGTATGACAGCAAACTCGCCAAATACAATGGGACTAACGGCGCGTACATGGGAGTCTTCAACTCCGGATACGAACCATACACCTACAGTGATGCGACCGGGCTTGGGTTTAGAGGATCGATATCTGTTGGAACGTGGGATGTTATCTTTGACACCAAGGCAGACAACACCAAGTTTAATAAAGTCTCATGGAACAGCCTCCAACCAAATGGAACCACGTTCGAAGTGAAAGTCAGAAGCTCGCCTGATCAGAATGCGTGGTCCCCTTGGGAAATCGCGTCCAATGGAGCCGCGCTTTCCTCGACACCGGACGGCCGATACCTAGAAATTATGGTAACGATGCAAATGCCGGTCGGAGGAACATCACCGATCCTGTACGACCTCACCGTCGATGGAACCTGCGCCTCCTGCACCGACAGCAATCCACCTATCGTCAACATCCTTGATCCTCTCGATGGTGAAATGCGAACGAGTTCGCCTAGCCAACTGAACATTGAGGCGTACGATGAGGAATCCTCAGTCGTCGATGTGTATGTGAAAATCCATGATGCGACCACGAATTTGTTCTTCAATGAAACAGGCTGGCAAGACTCCGAAGCATGGCTTTTCTGCACTTCTGACATTAATGATCAATGGTATCTTGATACCGATTGGTCAGATGAACTGAACCATACCTACCATATCACAGCAGAAGCCTACGATGAATGCGGCAACATAGGCACAGACATGCACACGTTTACTATCATCGCTGAAGAATTAACCTTTTCAATATCAGGGACAATCTATTACACTGGCGAAGAAAACGGTACACTCACTATCGCATTGTTCGACCAGAATCCTGAAGACATCAATGTTACACCAATAGTGACCATGGATGTACAGGAATCCTATGAGTTCCCCGTTGGATACACCTTCAACAATGTCCCTGATTATGGAGCTTACTACGTTGCAGCACATATCGACATGAACGATAACGGTGGCCCGCCAGACCCCAATGAACCACAAGGATTTGCGATCAATAAAACGACGTCACAACCAGCAGACCCTCTCATCATCGCTAGCGCGAACGTCAGCGGCGCAGATGTCACCCTCGCCATTCCACCGATGAACAATCCACCAAATGTTCCCAGTGACCCAACACCAGCGAACGGATCAACAAATATCTTCTTAAATACAACTCTCAGCTGGACCGGTGGAGACCCTGATGTTGGTGATACCGTGACCTATGATGTTTACTTTGGCAACACCAGTTCACCGCCTCTGGTGAGCATCAATCAATCCGCGACCACGTATAATCCAGGAGCCTTAATGATGAATACAACTTACTACTGGCAGATCATCGCAAGAGATAACCATGGCGCAACAACTCCTGGCCCACTCTGGAGCTTCACCACTCTAAATGCAGACTAAGGATGGAATTAAATACCATGAAGACCAATAGGTACCACGAGAAATGGAGACGAACGATATGAAAATAAAAAGGAAATACGCACACGCTCTGAGCGGACTGCTGTTTGTATCTCTCATCATCACGTCATTCGGTTCGATCCGTGCGGACAACCCGCCAGGCCCGTACTCCGTGTACGGGTACGTCACCCTCAACGGAAACCCGGCACCCGATAACGTAACGGTCATCCTATCGATTCAGAACAGGTCCGATCACTCAGGTCACACTCATGACAATGGGAAATACACGGTCGATTTCGACGCGGCCCAAGGAGAGACCGCAAGTTTCACCGTAAATGTCTCTGGCCAGTACGTCCATCCGACCAACATCCTTAGCTTCAAGATAAAACACCCTTCGCCATATCCATACTTCATCAACTTGTCAGTGAACGCGACACAAAACCAAAATGAGAACCAGGGCGGAGGAGGTGGAGGGACATCAAACACACCACCAATTGCTGACCTTTCCGCAGGGGAACCCTACCAGGGACTTGTCGGTGAACCGATCCTCTTCGACGGCTCCCGTAGTCATGACCCGGACGGCTCAATCGTTTCCTATCAATGGATGTTCGGTGACGGTAACACGGGGACCGGCAAGACCGCAATGCATACCTATACCATCGCTGATTCGTTTACCGCGGTACTAACGGTCACTGATAATCAAGGTGCAACAGGTAGCGATACCACCACGGTGACAATCACCCTTGCCAACCTGCCACCATCACAGCCGACCCTCAGCGGCCCGCATAAAGGAGTCATCAACACCACGAGCGCGTACACCGCGACCTCGACCGATCCGGAAAACAGCACGTTATTTTACACGTTTGCCTGGGGCGACGGCTTATCAAACACGACCGGCGCTGAGGTGAGCGGTACACCAGTAACATTCGTTCATACCTGGGGGCATGCAGGCATCTATAACCTCTCAGTCACCGCCTCTGACGGTGAGACCTCGTCCGCGCCAGCAACCATGACGGTGCTGATGAGCGTGGAGTATGTCGGTGATTTAGGGTATCTGATTGACACGAACGGTGACGGGATCTACGACGCGTTTTATTCGAACGCCACCGGTCTGACGACTCCGGTGCAGCGGCTCGCTGACGGGACGTACCTGATTGATAGTGACGGTAGTGGGACATGGGATCATCTCTATAACCCTGAAACAAAAGAGCTAACACTCTACACCGAGAATATCTCCGGGGGGAATGGAATAAGCAAGAATGGAATAAGCAATGCAGTCTTACTCCTTGCAGGTATTTTAGGCGCTATTCTAGTACTGTTCCTTATTCTCCTTGCGCTCACGCGAACAACCCGGAAACAAGACCAAACTCCTGCGAAACCGGTTGAGAAAAAATCAGATTCCTCGAACTCAACAAAAAGAAAACCAGGAAAAAAAACAGTGAACAAATAATTCATTTTTTTCTTTTCTTTTTTTTAAATATATTACGTAAAATAATGTGGAGAAGGTAAGGTGGCATCTGTAACATTTTAAAAGACATTTTACACCCCTCATCCTTTGATACGTCTTCGAGGGATGAGAGGACACCGAACCATACAAGCAGTGTATAACGGGCTAAATGATGTCAATCAAGACAAAAAAGTGAATTTCCAAGATGCAGGGTTAACCTGGATCCATCGAGATTAAATAAACCGTTGCCGAAATCAAAGAAGAATTATTTATTCCTTTATTTTTTTAAAGGAACATGTTGGAGCGTACGGTAGTTTATATTAATAACAAAAGAATTAAATATATGTTTAAACATATGTTTAATTATGGGCTTTAAAACATTAACCATCAAAGCTACTGTCTATGAAAAACTACTTGCTTTGAAACGGGAAAATGAAAGTTTCAGTGATCTTTTTGAACGACTCAGTAAAAACAATGTTGCAACGTTACGAAAATTACGTGGATGTACCGAATTTAAAAACAAAGAGCAGATGCTACGAGACATCCAGAAAAAACGAAATGAAAAAAGGTACGGATAAGACATGATTATTCTAGATACTGACATTCTCATAGAAATTTTTGATAAAAAATCTCAGAAAGGAGAACAAGCTTTAGAAAGAATAGAACAATCTGGTGAAGATATCGCAATTACTTCCGTATCACTTCATGAAATTCTTTATGGATTGTACAAATTTGGAAAAAAGAGAATATCTACTGTAGAAAAATTAGAAACA